>Ga0070708_100002097_pt1 | contig 15382 bp, 14 predicted proteins | sample KBSK5503metaG_FD_65469 | JGI IMG/M metagenome (GOLD analysis project Ga0070708, IMG submission 65469) | Corn, switchgrass and miscanthus rhizosphere microbial communities from Kellogg Biological Station, Michigan, USA - KBS K5-50-3 metaG | ecosystem: Host-associated > Plants > Roots >... | reverse complement strand
CTCGGCGTCGCGGGCCGCGGACGTCGCCGTCATGCGCACCCGCTCGACACCGAGCCCGTCCATCACCCGGCGGTACTCCCGAAGCACCTCCACGGTGCGCTCGACCGCCTCGGGAACGAGCACGCCCGTGCGGTCGACGCCCTGACCCAGACGGGTGATCCGCATCAGCCGCTCGAGCGTGGTGCCGTCGCCGTCGGTGACCAGCAGCCGTGTCGAGTTCGTGCCGCAGTCGACCGCCGCCAGACGAGGCGTCATCCGGCGATCCGCTCGAGGTCGAGTCGATCAGCAACCCAGCAGCCGACGGGGTCATCGCCTCCGGCCAGGAACCAGGCGTAGTGGGCGTGCAGGCATTTGACCCCCCGCCGGGTGCCGCCGACGCCGCCGGACGGGCGAGGGCCGGAGTGACCCGGCGGCAGGGCGGCGTCGCGCTCCTCCGCATACCGGCGGTGGGCGCCGGTCAGCTCGTCCGGATCGACCGCCGCTTCCGCGGCCTTCACCCCTCCCGCCGACTCGAGCCTGCTGACCGCCTCCCGCAGGTCGTCGTCGACCAGCCAGTAGCGAGTCGGCATCGGTGTTCCGTCGTCGAGCAGCGGCGCGTTGCAAATGACGACCGGCGCGCCCGACCGACGACGCACGACGACGTCGAACGCGCCCCGGGGAGTGCGCCCCAGGAGGGACGAGACCGCGCTGTGGTCATCCACCACAGCGACGGTAGTCCCGGCCGCGTTGGAGCGGACTCAGAGCGTCTGTTCCCGCAACGTCTGAGCCCACCGGGGGGCGTCGCCGGCGTCGTCGTGACGTACGAACGCGTAGACGTCGCCGCCGGCAGCCAGCTCACGCAGGCGGTTGGCCCAAGCCTCGATCTCGGCGGTGGAGTAGCGGTCACGCCGCAGCCGCACGTACGCGAACGGGAAGTTCGCCGAGGGCGGCGTCGCCAACGCGTCATCGCGGTCGACGGTCACGAGCGTGGCGCCGTGGCCTTCCAGCCGCTCGACGACATCCGGCTGGCGCCATTCCGGCGACAATTCGAACGCCGCCCGGGCCCCGTCCGGAAGCGCGGCCAGCAGCTTGTCGAGCCGCTCGAGGTCGACATGGCGGTGGGGCAGCGCGAAGAGGACGGGCCCGCATCGCATCCCCAGCGGCGAAAGGGCGGCGAAGAACTCCTGGACGCGGTCCTCGACGCCTGCGAGGTCCCGCTGGTGGGTGATGGCCGCGTGGGCCTTGGGCGCGAAGCGAAAGCTCTCTGGCACCGCGCTCGCCCACGCGGTCAGCGCCGTCTCCGTGGGCCGCCGGCGGTAGGTCGAGTGGGCCTCGACGGTGTCGAGCCCGGCATCGGCGTACGCCGTCAGCATGCGCGCCGTAGGGGTGCCTTGCGCGTAGAAGGGGCCGATCCAGCCGCGATAGGACCATCCGCTCGTGCCGACACGGACGCGGCCGCCTGTCATGGGTGACCGGCGGCCGGCGATCGGGCCGTTAGGGTGGAAGCTGGCACCGACATCGGAAAGGGGCTCCCTTGACGTTCCGAAACCTTGTTCGCGCGGCCGCCGCGGTCGCGCTCACCGCTGGCATCAGTTTCCCCCTGGCGCACGGCGTGGCGCATGCCGTCATCGACGACTCCGATGCGGACGCGCCGACGGCAACAACCGGGTTCCTCGGCGACCTCAACCTGCAGGACACGATCGCGAACTTCATCCCCACCGACGAGAACGCCGCCGACTGCCCCGACGGCACCTTCCACCTCCTGTTCCAGGGACGCCCGGTGGTGGGCAGCGATGGCGCGCCCGTCTGCGTGACCGAGGACAGCCAGGGCGTGAGCGTCCCCGGCGAGCCCGGTCAGCCGGGCCAGGACGGCAACGTCGAGGGTGACGTCGCACCGGGCGGTGCCGGCACCCCCGGCAACCTGTAGCGCGCTCGCCACCGCCCTACAACTTCGAGGCCACCGCCTTCCACCAGCGCTTCCACCAGGGAATGCGCACCGCGCGCCCGTGCCCCTCGACGTGGGGTTGGGCCACTTGGACCGGTTGCGCCGACGGCAGCAAGGCGTACGCCTCTTCGCCGGGCCGCACGAGGTTGTACTGCTCTCGTGCCAGCCGCTCGATCTCCGAGTCCTTCTGCAGCTTCCGCGCCTCGGCCTCGAGGGCGTCGTTGTGCTTGGTCGTGCGCGCCACCTGGGCGGCCATCGCCTGACGCTCGCGGCGCTGGTCGAGCAGGGCCTGGGTCGGAAAGACGGCGATGAACAGCACGGCGACGATCGCCAGCGTGACCGCGGCCACCACGACCCGCCTCATGGCCCACCATCCGGGCGGGCGCGCAGCGCCGCGCGACCGAGGAACGCCGCCGACTCGCCCAAGTCCTCTTCGATGCGCAGCAGCTGGTTGTATTTGGCCACCCGGTCGGAGCGGGCGGGCGCACCCGTCTTGATCTGGCCGCAGTTGGTTGCGACCGCGAGATCGGCAATGGTCGTGTCCTCGGTCTCGCCCGAGCGGTGCGACATGACCGCGGTGTACGACGCCCGGTTGGCCATGGACACCGTCTCGAGGGTTTCGGTCAAGGTGCCGATCTGGTTCACCTTCACGAGGATGGAGTTGGCGACGTGGTCGGCGATCCCGCGGCCGAGGCGTTCGATATTGGTGACGAACACATCGTCGCCGACGAGTTGGACGCGGCCGCCGAGCGCCCGGGTCAGCGCCGCCCACCCGTCCCAGTCGTCCTCGGCCATGCCGTCCTCGAGCGAGACGATCGGGTACTTGTCGCAGAGCTCGACCCAGAAGGCAACGAAACCGTCGGAGTCGAGCTCCCGCCCTTCCCCGGCGAGCACGTACTTGCCGTCGCGGTAGACCTCGCTCGAGGCGGGATCCAGGGCGATGGCGATGTCGTCACCCGGCGCGTATCCCGAGCGCTCGATCGCCTCGACGAGCACCTTGATCGCGTCCTCGTTCGACGCCAGGTTGGGCGCGAACCCGCCTTCGTCGCCGACGGCGGTCGACATCGACCGGTCGTGGAGGAGCGACTTGAGGACGTGGTAGGTCTCGGTCCCCCATCGCAGCGCCTCGGAGAACGACGCCGCCCCCACGGGCATGACCATGAACTCCTGGAGGTCGACGTTGTTGTCGGCGTGCACGCCGCCGTTGACCACGTTCATCATCGGGACAGGAAGCACGTGGGCCGCCGGACCCCCGACATAGCGGTAGAGGGGAAGCTCGAGATCGGCGGCCGAGGCCTTCGCCACCGCCAGCGACGTGCCCAGGATGGCGTTGGCGCCCAAGCGACCCTTGTCGTCGGTGCCATCGAGGGTGATCAGGGCGGTGTCGACGCCCCGCTGGTCGAGAGCGTCGTCTCCGACGATCGCGTCACGGATCTCGCCATTCACGTTGGCCACGGCGGTGGCCACGCCCTTGCCGGCGAAACGCGTGTCGCCGTCGCGCAGCTCGACGGCCTCGTAACGACCGGTGGAAGCACCGGAAGGAACGATGGCTCGCCCGTGGGCTCCGGAGGCGAGGAAGACCTCGACTTCGACCGTGGGGTTGCCGCGAGAGTCCAAGACCTCGCGGCCCACGACGTGCTCGATCACGCTCACGCTTCAAGAACGCTACCGGGCGGGTTCAAGCACCTCGCGGAGGGTGGCCGGTGGCCGCCTTGACCTCGTCCCAGAGGGCGTCGAGGGCGGTGAGGTCGAGCGAGGAGAGGTCGAGGTCGCGCTCGCCGGCGAGACGCTCGACGGCCCGGAAGCGGTCGCGGAACTTCGCCGTTGCCGACCGCAGCGCCGCCTCGGGGTCGACGTCGAGATGGCGGGCAAGGTTGACCACCGCAAAGAGAAGGTCGCCGACCTCCTCGTCGGAGGGATCGGCACGGACCTCGTCGAGCTCCTCCAGAATCTTGGGATAGACGCTCTCCGCCGACGGCCAGTCGAACCCGACGGTGGCCGCCTTGCGCTGCACCTTGTGGGCATGGAGCAGCGAGGGGAGGTCGCCGGGGATGCCGTCCATGATGCTCTCGCGCCCCTTCTCGGCTTTCTTGATCTGCTCCCAGTTCTTCATGACCTGGCCCGGCGTCTTGGCGTCGACCTCGCCGAACACGTGGGGGTGCCTGTGCACGAGCTTGTCGTGGACGTTGCGGGCGACGTCGGCCAGCGTGAACGCCCCCTGCTCCGCCGCCAGCGTGGCGTGGAACGCCACCTGGAAGAGCAGGTCGCCGAGCTCCTCTTCGAGCGGGCCGTAGCCCTGGTCGTCGAGGGCCTCGATGGCCTCGAGGGTTTCGTAGGTCTCCTCGAGGAGGTGGCGGGTCAGCGACCGGTGCGTCTGCTCGCGGTCCCACGGGCAACGCGCCCGCAGCTCCCGCACCAGCTCGGCGAAACGCGCCAGTTCGACGGCGACGGGCGCCGCCAGCTTCGGTATGAACAGCGACGTCAGGTGGTCGGGGACGACATCACGATCGAGATCCGCCCATTGGACGGTACGCACGGACTCCTCCGGCGTTCCCAGCCGCTGCACGACGACGACCGGCTCGGCCGGCGCCTCCTCGACCGCCAGCTTGATGTCCGATAGCACGTGGGCGGCGTCGCACTGCACCACGAGCATCGGGCCCCGCTCGCCGGCGGCGTCGACGGCGAAGCGGCGCCCGTCGATAAGTCGCACCGCCTCGGCGACCGGATCGACGCCGAGCCGGTCCCAGGCCAGGTCGAGGAATGACATGCCGGCAACGATCTCGACGCCGACCCGACGATCGGCGCGCAGCAGCTCGACTGTTCGCTCGGCCACCAGCGGCGATCCCGGCACCGCGTAGAGCACCTCGCCGTGCTCTTGCGCGGCTTCGGCCAGGGCGTCGACGATGCCGGCATAGACCTCGTCGAAGGACGAGGCCGCGTCATACACGTCGTCGAAGGACCGGGCGTCGGGCACCGCCGCCGCCGCCGGATGCCGGGCGGTGCGCACGTAGCGGTGCGGCACGCGGGCGATCGCCGCCAACGCCGACGCGGTGAGGAGCTCGGGTCCCGCAGGACCAAGCCCGACGACGACGACCCGAGCCATCTCAGCCGCCGCCTTCGGCGGCTGCGTCGATGGCATCGCCGCCCTGTCTTTGGTGCTGCGCGCCTCCGCTCCGCTTCGGTGCTCGCACGAGTCGCCTAAGGAGCGGGCGAGGCGCCGCCCGTGCCCCCGCCGGTGCCGAGCCCGCCGCCGGCGGGGTTCTGGAGGCCGGCGGGCGCCTGTGGCGGGATGACCGAGGGCGAGCCCCCGGCGGTCGAGAACGTCCCGAACTTCGGATTGAGCTTCACCTTGGCGGTCAACAGCGTCCGCTGCAGCCACGACGTCAGCTGTGGGCTGCTCGTGGAACGCAGCTTCTTCTGCACGTCGGACTTGGCGTCCTCAAAGCTGGGACTGGTGCGCGAGCTCACCTTGATGAGGTGGAAGCCGAACGTCGTCTGCACGGGCGGGCCCACCTGGCCCACGGGCTGGGAGAACGCCGCTTGGAGGAACTCGGGCACGAGCTGGGCATCGCGGGTGAAGCATCCGAGGTCGCCGCCGACCTGCGCGGTGCCCGGGTCCTTCGACTCCGCCTTGGCCACCTCGGCGAAGTCCTCACCCTTGGCCAGGCGGGCCGCCAGCTCGTCGGCCTTCTGCTTGGTGGGCACGAGGATGTGGCTGACGCACGCCTTCTCGAAGTCGGCGGTGTGGGCGTCGTAGTACGCGCGAGCTTCGGCGTCGCGGTCGACGGGACCCTTGAGCGAGGACTCCAGGGCGTCGACCTCGGCCGAGCGGCGAACCAACGTCGTCTGGTACGAGCGCGAGAACGCCGCCAGCACCCGCTCGTCCTCGAGCCGCTCGACGACCGAGCGGCGGGCGGCCGCCATCTGCGTGTCGGTGATCTTGAGACGACGGCGCTCGACACCCTGATGCACGAGCTCGAAGTAGATGTCACGGGTGAGGACCCGGGCCACGAACGCCAGGTCGAAGGTGCCCTCGCCGCTGCCGACGATCCGCGTCTGGCCGGCCTCGATCGCCCGCCGGTAGATCTCGTTGCTCTTGATGGCGTTGAGCTCGTTGTCGAGCGACCGCTGGCTGATGCGGTGGCCGTTCACCACGGCGGCGTAAGGGGCGAGCGTGCCGCACGCGGACCCGGCGAGCAACGAAACGGCGAGCGCGGCGGCGCAAAGGGGAAGTCGCTTCACGGTACGGCCGATGCTACCGGCTGGGCCGTATCGTCAGTCTGCACGAGCTCTTGCAGCAGCATGACCAGGGCCTGCGCGGGGTTGACGTCGCGCGCCAATGGCACCACCAGCTGGCCGATGTCCTCCTTGTACACCGCCGTACGGCTGAGCCGCTGTAGGCGGATGCGCTCGCTGGCCTTCAGCCGGATCGGCATCAGGCGGGCCGTGCCCTTGGCCACGTTGGCTTCGCGGACGCCGGTGCGGGCACACTCGGCCCGCAGTCGGGCGACGTCGAGGAGGGCGGCGGCGGGTGGGGGCGGCGGTCCGTAGCGGTCGAGCCACTCGGCGGCGATGTCGTCCACCTCGGCGTGCGAGGTGACGGCCGCCAGCCGGCGGTAGGCCTCGAGGCGCAGCTCCTCGCGAGCCACGTAGTCGGCGGGCAGGTGGGCGTCGAGGGGGATGTCGATCCTGATCTCGGCTGGCGGACGCACGGGCTCGCCTTTGATCTCCGCCACCGCCTCGCTCACCATCTGGACGTAGAGGTCGTAGCCGACGGCGGCGATGTGGCCGGACTGGTCGGCGCCTAGCAAGTTGCCCGCGCCGCGGATCTCGAGGTCGCGCATGGCGATCTTGAACCCCGATCCCAGCTCGTTGTGCTCGCCGACCGTCTTCAGCCGCTCATAGGCCTGCTCCGTGAGGGCGCGGTCGGGCGGGAAGAAGAGGTAGGCGTACGCCCGCTGCCCGGCCCGGCCCACCCGTCCCCGCAGCTGGTGGAGCTGCCCCAGGCCCATCAGGTCGGCGCGGTCGACCACGAGCGTGTTCACGGTGGGCATGTCGATGCCCGACTCGATGATCGTCGTGCACACGAGCACGTCGTACTCGCCCTCCCAGAAGTCGAGCACCACTCTCTCCAGCAAGCCCTCGTCCATCTGCCCGTGGGCCACGGCCACGCGGGCCTCAGGCACGAGGTCGCGCAGCTGCGCGGCGACGCGTTCGATGTCGGCGACGCGGTTGTGCACGAAGAACACCTGTCCCTCGCGTAGGAGCTCGCGGCGGATGGCCTCGCCGACGGCCCGCTCGTCGTACTCGCCCACGTAGGTGAGGATCGGCTGTCGTTCCGCGGGCGGCGTGTGCAGCAGCGTGAGGTCGCGGATGCCGGTCAAGCTGAGCTCGAGGGTGCGAGGGATGGGCGTCGCCGTGAGGGTCAGCACGTCGACGTCGGTCTTGAGTCGCTTGATGGCCTCCTTGTGCGACACGCCGAAGCGCTGCTCCTCGTCTACGACCAGGAGTCCGAGCCGCTTGAACTTCACGTCCTCGGACAGCAGCCGGTGGGTTCCGATCACCACGTCGACGGTGCCGTCGGCCAGGCCGGCGACGACGTTCCTCGTCTCAGCCGGGGTCAAGAAGCGAGACAGGGTCTCCACGCGCACGGGGTAGCCGGAGAAGCGCTCGGAGAAGGTCAGCGTGTGCTGCTGGGCGAGCAGCGTGGTGGGCACGAGCACCGCCGCCTGGAAGCCGTCCTGCACCACTTTGAACGCGGCGCGGATCGCCACCTCCGTCTTGCCGAAGCCCACGTCGCCGCACACCAGCCGGTCCATCGGGACGGGCTGCTCCATGTCGGCTTTGGTGTCGGTGATGGCCTTGAGCTGGTCGGGCGTCTCCAGGTAGGGGAACCCCTCCTCCAGCTCGCGCTGCCACGGCGTGTCGGCGGCGAAGGCGTGGCCCGGGCTCTGCTGGCGCGCCCGGTAGAGGTTGACGAGCTCCTGGGCGATCTCGCGCGCCGCCGAGCGCACCCGGGCCTTGGCCTTCTGCCAGTCGCTGCCGCCCATGCGATGCAACGTCGGTGCCTCGCCGCCGGTGTAGTGGCGGACGGCGTCGATCTGGTCGGTGGGCACGTAGAGGCGGTCGCCGGCGCGGTACTCGAGCAGCAGGTAGTCGCGCTCGGCCCCGCCGAGAGCGCGCTGCACCATGCCGCCGTACCGAGCCACGCCGTGCTGGTAGTGCACGACGAAGTCACCCACCTGCAGATCCTCGAAGAAGCGCTGGGCGTCGGTGCGGCGCGGCCGCGGCCGGCGATGGGCCCGCCGGCGCCCGGTGACGTCATGCTCGGCGAGCACCGCCAGCTTCACGCTCGGGATGACGAAGCCCCGCTCGAGTGTCTGCAACACGATGGCGGCGCTCGGGAAAGGCGCGTCGGGAGGCGAGGACTCGAGCACGGGGAAGCTCACGCCCTCCTCGGCCAGCGACGCCGAGATCCGGGCCGCAGAGCCGGCCCCGTCGGCGGCGATCACCACTTGGTACCCGTCGGCGAGCAGCTCACGCAGCCGTCGAGGCAGGCGGCCGGGCTCGCGGCCGACGGTGTCCCATCCCGACGCCGCCAGCTGGGCGACGTCGGGGCCCTCGGGCGCCGCAGTCACGGCCCATGCCGGCGCGTTCGTGTGAGCGAGCAAGCGGTCGAACGGCAGGTGGAGCCGCGGGAAGGAACCACCTGCCGGTGCCGACCAGGTCTGGGCCAGGCTCTCGGCGAGATCGGCCTCCTCGGCCAAGAGATCGCCTCCGCGGTCGCGCATGCGACGGGGCTCGACGAGCAGCAGTTGGGCATCGGGGCCGACAAGATCGAGCAGCACGTGCTCGGCGTCGACCAGCCACGGCAGCCATGACTCCATGCCGTCGAAGGTCTGGCCCTCGGCGAGGCGCTCCCACTGCTCCCGTCCCCACGGCTCGGTCCGTACGAGGCTCTGGGCACGCTCGCGGACCTCCGCGGTCGGGAGCAGCTCGCGGCACGGGAAGATCTCGGCGCGCTGGACGTCGTCCCGCGAGCGCTGGTCGGCGACCGAGAACTCACTCAGGCGGTCGACCTCGTCACCCCAGAGATCGATTCGTACCGGCGCGTCGGCCGTCGACGGGAACACGTCGACGATCGACCCCCGCACCGCCACTTCCCCACGGTTCTCGACCTGGTACTCGCGCCGGTAGCCAGCGGCTACGAGGCCGGCGACGAGCTCGACGGGATCGAGGCGAGCCCCGGGCGTAACCACCGCGGGCTCGATGTCCTCGACGTGGGGACCGAGGCGCTGCTGCAGCGCTCGGACGGGCGCGACCAGCACGCGGTGCATGCGAGCGGGATCGCGCAGGTGCCACATGGTGCGCAGCCGGCGGCCCATGGTCGCCACGCTGGGGCTGACCCGCTCGAATGGAAGCGTCTCCCACGCAGGGAACACGTCGACCGCGTCGGGACCGAGGAACGCGGCGAGGTCGTGGGCCAGGCGCTCGGCGTCGCCGGTAGTGGGGACGGCGACGACGATCGGGTGGCGACCGGAGAGATGGGCGAGCCCTGCGATCACGAACGCCCGCGCCGGGTCGGGCACGGCGAGCACGCCCGACGTGGCGCCGGCCATCGCGGCAAGCGCGGGGTCGTCGCGCAGCAGCGGCGGCAGGGATCGCAGGCTCACATCGCCCACGGTACCGGCGGTTGCCGGGCGCTCAATCCCGGGAATTGAAGGCGTTCATCGCCGCCTCGGGGCCGTCGCTGAGGATGGCTTCGACGACGTCGGCCGCCACCTCGACGGCGACCGCCAGCGCGTCGCGATCGGCCTTCGACGGCCGCCGCAGCACGTGGTCGGCACCCTCCCGCTTTCCCGGAGGCTTGTCGACACCGATGCGGACCCGAACGAAATCGCTTGAATGGAGATGCTGGCGGATCGACTCGAGGCCGTTGTGGCCTGCGGTCCCGCCGCCGACCTTCACCCGCACCCGCCCGACAGGCAGATCGAGCTCGTCCTGCACCACAACCAGCCGGTGCAGGTCGTCGATCCCGTACCGGCGCACGAGCCGGGCCACCGACTCGCCCGAGAGGTTGACGTAGGTCTGGGGGAACGCCAGCGCCAGCAGCTTTCCGTCCACCCGGACCTCGGCCGCGAGGGCGCGCTCCTTGGCCTTCTTCAGCTTGCCGCCGTGTCGCGCGGCCAGCAGGGCGACGACATCGGCGCCGAGGTTGTGGCGGGTGCCGGCGTAGTCGTCGCCGGGGTTGCCGAGGCCGACCGCCAGCAGATCGGCCGGTGTGCCCGTCCGGTGGCGGAGCAGCTAGTGCCTCGTCAGTCGACGATGCACTCAGCGCTCTTCGCTGGGTTTGGCCTCCGCGGCGGCCTCGCCCTCGGCGCCAGCCCCGGGAGCCTCGCCTTCTGCAGCTTCGCCCTCGGCGGCCTCGCCCTCGACGCCCTCCTCGCCCTCCTCGGCCTCGGCCTCCTCGGGCAGCTCGACGACTTGCGGCGCCTGGGCAATCACCACCGGCGACTCCTGGTCGACCTCGGTGCTCACACCCGGCGGGAGCTTCAGATCGCTGACGCGGATGACGTCGCCAATCGCGAGCCCGGAGACATCGATCTCGATCTTGGTCGGGATGTCGCCCGGCAGGGCAGCAATGACGAGTTGGAAGAGCGATTGGTCAAGGAAGCCGCCCTCACGGTGGACGGCCTCGGCCTCGCCCGTCATCTCGATGACGACCTCGGCCGACACCACTTCATCGCGCCGCACGATGATGAAATCGACGTGCTCTAACCCGCCCCGCACCGGGTGACGCTGAAGGTGACGAGCCAGCGCCAGATGGCTGGCGCCGTCGACCTGGATGGACAGCAGTGCGTTGAGACCGGCCTCGCCGGTGAGGGCGTTGCGCAGTTCGCGCGCGTCCACCGCCAGCGGCGTGGACTGCACCCCGTGGCCGTAGAGCACCGCCGGCACCTTGCCGGCGCGGCGCAGCCGGCGGGCAGCGGCGCTGCCGACAGGCCGGCCAGGTTCTGCAGTGAGGGGTACTTCTGCCATGACGCGCTCCTAGGAGAACTACTGCGGGGGAACAGGCGAGTTTAGGTGCCAGCGGACGGGGTCGCCTATCCGGCGGCGGGGGGTCAGCCGAGATTCTCGCCGCCGAAGATCTCCGAGACCGACGTGTCCTCGAACACTGCGTCGATGGCGTCGGCGATGATCTCGGCGACCGAGAGCACCTCGAGCTTGTCGAAACGCTGGTCGTCGGCGATCGAGAGCGTATTGGTCACCACGACCCGGCTCAGCACCGAGTTCTTGAGCCGGTCGACCGCGGGGTCGGACAGGATGGCGTGGGTGGCGATGGCCACCACGTCCTTGGCGCCCCGCTCCTTCAGGATCTCGGCGGCCGCGCAGATGGTGCCGCCGGTGTCGATCATGTCGTCGACCAGCACGCACTGGCGGCCCTTGACCTCGCCAACCACCTCGCGGGCTTCGACGGCGTTGGCCTGGCCCTTGAGGTGGCGCTTGTGCACGAAGGCCATGTCCGATCGCAGGTGCTGCGAGAAGCGCTCGGCCACCTTGGTGCGACCGGTGTCGGGAGAGACGACCACCAAGTCGGAGCCGAAGTTGTCCTTCAGGTACTGCACGAGGACGGGCATGGCCGTCAGGTGGTCGACGGGCCCGTTGAAGAAGCCCTGGATCTGCCCGGAGTGCAGGTCGACGCTGACGACCCGGTTGGTGCCGGCGACGGTCAGCATGTCGGCGAGCAGCTTGGCGGTGATGGGTTCACGCCCCTCGGCCTTCCGGTCCTGGCGGGCATAGCCGTAGAAGGGGCACACGGCGGTGATGCGCTTGGCCGACGCCCGCTTGGCGGCGTCGATCATGATGAGCTGCTCCATGATCGTGTCGTTCACCGGCCGGCCGTGGGTCTGAAGAATGAAGACGTCGGAGCCTCGGACGGACTCGCCGAAGCGGCAGTGAATCTCGCCGTTGGCGAAGTTGACGATGTTGGCGTGGCCGAGCTTGACGTCGAGGTGCTTCGCCACTTGTCCGGCGAGCGGAAGGTTGGAGCGACCAGCGAAGAGCTGCAGTCGCTTCTTCGGAATGACCTCCACGTACGGCTCCCGGCTCAAATCGGCTCGTCGGCCCCTGTTGCAGTGTAGAACGGCCCCGTCCGCGCCCCCTCGGGAACGTGGCTTCCCGACTCGAGGACTGCGAAGGGACCGACATCGGCGTCGGGCCCGACCTCGGCCTCGTGGCCCACGACCTGCTCGATCCACGCCCGGGCACCGACTGCGCAGTCGACGAGGCGCACGTTGGGCCCCACATGGGCGCCGGTGCCGACGACCGTGCGGCCCTGCAACATGGTGTCGGGGTACAGCGTGACCTCTGGCGCGAGCTCGACGGTCACGTCGATGAACACCCGCTCGGGGTCGAGCATGGTGACGCCCTGGCGCATCCAGTAGTCGTTGGTGCGGCGCCGCAGCTCGTGCTCTGCCCTCGCCAGCTGCGCACGGTCGTTGACGCCGATGATCTCGATCGGGTCTGCCGTCGGGAGGCCGACGACCTTGTGCCCGGTGTCGTAGAGCACATCGACCATGTCGGAGAGGTAGTACTCACCCTGGGCGTTGTCGGGCTCGAGCCGCCGCAGCGCCGGCGCCATGAGCCCTCGCCGGAAGCAGTAGACCGACGTGTTGACCTCGCTGATTGCGAGCTCCTCGGGCGTGGCGTCGACCTCTTCGACGATCTGCTTGACCTTGTCTTCCTTGCCACGCACGATGCGGCCGTAGCCGCGGGGGTCGTCGAGGACGGCGGTGAGGACGGTGGCGGCGGCATCCGTGGCCCGATGCTCGGCCACGAGGGCGGTGACGGTCTCGGGCTTGAGCAGAGGCGTATCGCCGGGAAGCACGACGATGTCGGCGTCGTCGGAGTCGTCGTCGGGAAAGACGGTGAGGGCGACCGAGGCGGCGTCGCCCGTCCCCCGCTGGACGTGCTGCTCGACGAACTCGATCACCATGTGGGCGGGAGCTTGCTCCTGCAGGGTCTTGGTGACTCGCTCGGCACCGTGGCCGACGACCACCACTACCCGATCGACGGGGACCTCCGTGAGGGCGTCGAGCACGTGGAGCAACATCGGGCGCCCGCACATGAGATGCAACGGCTTCGGCCGGCTCGAACGCATGCGGGTGCCCTCACCAGCCGCCAGCACCACTGCCGAAAGGGGACGCCGACCGGTCATGGTGATCCTCCCTTCGCCATGCCGCCGTTCGGTCCTGTTTTACTCCGCAACGACGAGCTCGGCGAGGGATGCCACTGAACCGACGCGCCCCAATCGAGCGGCAAGCGGACCTTCTGGACTGAACACTCTAAGTAGTTAATCGAACGTGCTCCGGGGTCAGGGGTCGAACCTGAACTAGAGCATCCAAAGTGCCCGGTGCTACCGATTACACCACCCCGGATCGAGGGCATCCGCAGGCTACCGAGAGCGCCCACCAGGCCGTACCACCAACCTTCGATCTGCCGATAAAGCTCCGTGCTCCGAAGGACATCGACCGTCAAGCAGCCGTGATAGCCGTCGCCCACGTTCTTGCGCACCGTCTTCGGGTTGTGTCGCTTGATGACTGTCGAGCGAAATTGCTCGGGCGGCGCTCCGACGATTCCCGCCCAGAACCTGTTGGCGGCTTCGATGTCGGCCGTTTCGTGGATTGCGACCCTGAACGTCAGGCGATCGAACGACACGCCAATCAGATTCATCCACGCCAAGAAGAGTCGAATGAGATCGGGGTCCGAATTCATGAACGTCACCCGGTCGCTGGCGCGCCACGGCTTGGCCTTCGTGCCCTCCGACCAATAGGCGGCAAGGCCGGAAACGAAGAGTTCGCTCTCGGCCAGTTGAGTCACTTGAGACCTCGCAACCTCGATTGTGGCCTGTCGGCGCGCCAGCCGTCGCGCTTGAATCGTCCGCCCCGCGCTCGTCCGCGACTGGTGTCGCATTGCCGCGAGTCGCTCGCGGTGTTCCTCGGTCAGGACTACGTCTTTTAGCCACAGCGAGAGTGAGCTCTTCGAAACGGGGACGACTTCGCGGATCTCGCGGTAGGACCAGCCCTTTCGGCGAAGCTCGATTGCCTTCTCGCGCAGGTCGTCCTTTGCCCTCGGTCGCTTCGTCCATTCCGCCGGCGGCACGTCCTTGAGCCAGCGGTCGAGCGTCTTGCCGCCGCTCTTCATCCCCATGGCGGCGCAGATCTGCGACCTCGAAAGCCCAGCCGTTCGTAACGCGATCGCTTGGGCTCTTCGGTCGGGATCCTCTGGCACGGCGGCGAGAGTACGAAGGCGGTGTGACACCCTCGCTTCGCCTCGGGGACGGCTGGGCCGCTACCCTCTCTGCGAACTCATGGGATCGCTGATCAAGAAGCGCCGCAAGCGAATGCGGAAGAAGAAGCACAAGAAGATGTTGAAAGCCACCCGCTGGCAACGGCGGGCAGGCAAGTAACTCGCGCGTCTTAAACCGACCGCCTTACAGGCGGTCGGTGCGCGTCACGATCCTTCCCTCGCCGGGAAACTCCCCCTCGACGAACCACGTCGACCCGCTGCCCGCGAGTCGCGGCGTCAACCCGCTGACGTTGCCCAACTCGTCACGCCAGCGCGCCAGCTCCGGTACCAGCGACAGCGCCGCCGGCTCGAGGTCGTTCCCGTTCTCGCCCGTCGGCCTGCCCAGCTCGTCCCACCGCCGGTACACGTCGGCGGTCGACACCGCCACCGGCGGCGTCAGCAGCGTGAACACGCGGTCTTCGAACGGCAGCGGCTCCACCACCTCGCCGATACCGGTCACGCGCGCCCGGCCGCCGACGAGGCAGAACGGCACATCGGCACCGATCGACGCGGCGACATCGAGGTCCTCGAATCCTGCCCACCGGAGGACCGCCGCGGCGTCGGCCGAGCCGCCGCCGAGGCCGGCGCCAACCGGGATCCGCTTGTCGACGCGCACGTGCGCCGACCGGCCGGCAAGCTCCAGCGCCCGCCGGATCGTGTTGCGCCCGTCGACGGCGACTTCGATACCGACGACTTCGAGGCCGTCTCCGTCGGTGATCTCCAGCGTGTCGGCGAGGTCGAGGGTCGCCATCTCGGCGTCGAGCAGGTGCATGCCGTCGTCGCGCACACCGACGACGCGCAGCGACAGCGTCAGCTTGGCGAGGGCTCGTTCGAACATGCGACTACAAGCCTCGCCCAATCGTCGATCGACAGCTCTTCCGCGCGGGCCTCGGGGCGGATGCCGGCGGCGGCAAAGGCCCCGGGCGAAACCTCACCCGCCAACGCTCGCCGCAGCATCTTGCGGCGCGTGGCGAAACCGCGCTCGATCAGGTGGAAGAGCTGCGGCCGAGTCTGCTCGTTCACAACCAACGCGCCGCGCCGTCGCTCGATCGAGACAAGAGCGGAGTCGACGTTCGGTTGCGGGAGGAACACTGTGGGAGGAACGCGCCC
>Ga0070708_100002091_pt1 | contig 15399 bp, 16 predicted proteins | sample KBSK5503metaG_FD_65469 | JGI IMG/M metagenome (GOLD analysis project Ga0070708, IMG submission 65469) | Corn, switchgrass and miscanthus rhizosphere microbial communities from Kellogg Biological Station, Michigan, USA - KBS K5-50-3 metaG | ecosystem: Host-associated > Plants > Roots >... | reverse complement strand
AGCAATGGGGCAAGAGCGTCGACGATGGGGTGACGAGGGAGTTGATGGCCAAGAGCGCTCTCGAGCTTCTCATCGGAGACCTGCCGGATAGTCATGTCGTCTGGCTGACCGGGCAGCGCAGGATGCCCGCGATGATCGCTGACTTCGTGTCCGAGGCGTTTATCAGGGGCGGCTGCGCACCTGCGTTGAGCGTGTGCATGCTGATCCAGTCTTCGGCAGGCCGCTGGCGTTCGTGGATACGGCTCGGCTGCCCGGCGGGCAACGATATGAGAAGTCGGGACGGGCGCGGGAGCGGTGGGGACAGCCCGGTTACACAAACCCGGCGGAGGCCTCGCTGCTGGTCTCACTGGCTGCAGGTTACCACCGGCACGTAGCCGACTGGGCGGTGATCGTGCCATACCGGGCGCAGGCCGCAGAGATCGTTTCGGCGCTGGTGGGAACGGTCGGTGACGCCGCGCGCTCGTCGACCTGAACGTCGGGACCGTCGACTCCTTCCAGGGCGGACAGCGGGACGTGATCCTGTGCGGGTTCACCCGCAGCAACCCTCACGGCAACGTCGGGTTCCTGGCCGAACTGCGGCGGCTCAACGTCGCCTACACCCGGGCCCGTCAGCAACTGGTTCTCGGCGGGCTGTGCCAACGTGATTCACGGAAAACGTGTTACTGTGAAAATGTGAAGAATATTACGGTCTCTGTTCCCGATGACGTCTACCGCAATGCCCGGGTCGCCGCCGCGCAGCGTGACACCTCGGTGAGCGCGCTGGTCGTCGCCTACCTTGAGCAACTGTCCGGACGGATGGATGAGTTCGCCAGGCTAGAGGCGCTGCAGCGCGAGGTCCAGGCCGGGATCCGCCAGTTCCACGCCAGCGGTCGGCTGAGCCGCGATGAGGTGCACGATCGTGCGGTTCGTTGACACCAACATCCTGCTTTACGCGATCTCCCGCGATCCGGCTGAGCAGGACAAGGCCAAGCGCGCCAACGACATCCTGGCCGAACGCGACCTGGCGCTGTCAGTGCAAGTACTTCAGGAGTTCTATGTCCAGGCGACACGCGCGAGCCGCCCGGACGCCATCGGTCACCAGCAGGCGGTCCTCCTCATCGAATCGTTCCGGCGCTTCCCGGTGCAGGACATCACGAGCGGGATCATGATGGCTGCCCTGGACGCCCGCCAGCGCTTCCAGCTTTCGTACTGGGACGCCGCGATCATCGAGGCATCCCGCGCGATTGGCTGCACGCAAGTTCTGTCCGAAGACCTCAACGACGCCCAGGACTATGGCGGTGTCCGGGTCGCCAATCCGTTCCGCTGAGAAAACCCGAACAACCTGTGTCGTTATCGTTTGAACGATGGAGCGTTACGCCATACGTACCGGTCCGAGCCTCTTGCCTGCCCGGGCGAGGCATCGGCCGTTAGTTATCCGGGACAAGCTCGGCCACGTCGTGGTGAAGCTTGGCCATCGCCTGGTCGAACGTAGCGAGCCGGGATCCGTGTGCCCGCGCGAGCTGTGCCAGGTAAGCATCGGTCACCTGGCGGTGACCGATGATTCCCTGGGTGGGGACATCGGTGTACGAGACATCGTCGGGCCAGAATTCATGCCGCGGGTGGGCGGTGGTGCCGTTGAGGATCTCTCGGGCCACGCTGGCCGGCTGGCCTTCGCGGATCAGCAGCCGTATCAGGCTGCCTTGAGTGATCGGGCACGTCGCGAAGTTTCCGCTCATGCCGACGAACCAGTTCTCGGCGGCACCATGGTGAACATGATCCTCAACGAGGAGGGCGATGAGCACGTTCGCGTCGGGGAGAACGGTCACTGATCGTCGTCCTCAAGCCGCCGCACGTCCTCGCTGGTGATCGTCCTGCCGAGGTGCGCGACGGGGAGGCCGGTGCGGGCGCTTCTGCCTGTCTCGCCTGCGCTACCCGACCCGAGTCCCCGGCGGATCAGCCCGGCAACAGTCTGACTCAGCGACTGATGGGTATCCCTGGCGATCGCAACCGCCAGAGCGTGAAGATCCTCAGGGAGGTCGATCGTGGTCCTCATGCTAGTAGTATAACTTCATCTCATCATGATGCAATGATGAGATCAGCAGGTCAGCAGGTAGCCCGGCTATACACTGACTGCCTTGACGAGGGACGGAGGATCTGGGTGAGCGGCAGCCGCACCGGGCACGTCGAGCGGAAGACGAAGGAATCCGCGGTCGTGGTCGACGTCGACGTCGACGGCACCGGGCGGGTCGACGTCTCGACGGGCATCGGGTTCTTCGACCACATGCTCGGCCAGCTCGGCAAGCACGGCCTGTTCGACCTCTCCGTGCGGGCCGACGGGGACCTGCACGTCGACGCGCACCACACGGTCGAGGACACGGCGCTGGCGCTCGGCGAGGCGTTCGCGATCGCCCTCGGCGACAAGGCGGGCCTGCGCCGGTTCGGGTACGCCTCGGTGCCGCTGGACGAGGCGCTGGCCCAGGCGTCCGTCGACCTGTCCGGGCGGCCCTACGTCATGCACAGCGAGCCGCCCGGGATGGCCCCGCTGGTGGGCCAGTTCAACACCACGTTGACCAGGCACATCCTGGAGTCGTTCGCCGCCCAGGCGAAGATCTGCATCCACCTGCACGTGCCGTACGGCCGCGACGCGCACCACATTATCGAGGCGCAGTTCAAGGCGCTGGCGCGGGCGCTGCGCGACGCGTGCGAGCGGGACGCGCGGGTGCACGGGATCCCCAGCACCAAGGGCGTGCTCTGACCGGTACCCTGCCGGTGAGTCGTTCCCCGTCGGGAGGAGCCCTCATGTCGATCAACCACCAGGTGCGGCTGGCGGCCCGGCCGTCTGGGCTGCCCCGGGCCACCGACTGGTCGCTGACGACCGAGGCCGTGCCGGACCCTGGCCCCGGGCAGTTCGTGGTGGCGGTCTCGCACGTGTCCATCGACCCGGCCATGCGGGGCTGGATGAACGCCGGCGCCTCCTACATCCCGCCGGTGGAGATCGGCGCGGTCATGCGGGCGGGCGCGGTCGGCCGCGTCACGGCCTCGGCGCATCCGGGCTTCGCCGTCGGCGACGACGTGTACGGGGTGTTCGGCGTGCAGGAGTACGCGGTCTCTGACGGCCGTGGGGTAGTGAGGATCGACACGTCGCTGGCCGCGCCGTCGACGTACCTGGGCGCGCTGGGGATGCCCGCGCTCACCGCCTACTTCGGCCTGCTGGACACGGGCAAGCTGAAAGAGGGCGACACGGTCGTCGTGTCGGGTGCGGCCGGCGCGGTGGGCAGCATGGCCGGGCAGATCGCCAAGATCAAGGGCGCCCGGGTGATCGGCATCGCCGGCGGCCCGGACAAGTGCCGTGCGCTGCTGGACGACTTCGGCTTCGACGCCGCGATCGACTACCGGGCGGACAACGTGCGCCGGGCGCTGCGCGAGCACGCGCCGGGCGGCGTCGACGTCTACTTCGACAACGTGGGCGGCGAGATCCTGGACGCGGTGCTGACCCGCCTGGCCCGCGGCGCCCGGGTGGTCATCTGCGGCGCGATCTCGCAGTACAACGAGACCCAGGTCCGCGGCCCGGCGAACTACACGATGCTGCTGGTGGCGCGCGCCTCCATGACCGGCATGCTCGTGTTCGACTACGAGGACCAGTACCCGCAGGCCATGGCCGAGCTGGCCGGCTGGCTGCGGGACGGCAGGATCGTCGCCCGCGAGCACGTCGTGCACGGCGGCGTGGTCGACTTCCCGCAGACGCTGCTCATGCTGTTCGACGGGGTGAACACCGGCAAGCTCGTGCTCGCGCTAGACGGAAGCTGACCTGCGGTCGAGCCCGGCGAGCAGCGCCTCGATGACGGTGATCGCGCGGTCGATGTCCGGGGTCCGGTCGGCGATCGGGTCGGCGTACAGGAAGCCCTCGCTGATCCGCAGGATCGCGTAGGCCAGCGTCGGGGTGTCCAGGCTGGCCTCGAAGCAGCCGCGGCCGCGCTCGAGGTCGATGAGCTTCTCCAGCGCGCTGGCCATGCCCCGGTGCGCGGTGCTCCTGGTGCCGGTGAGCAGGCGCAACGCCGTCTCCGGGTCGGATTCGAGGAACGCCCGCAGCGGACGGTCCCTGGCGATGGCGCGGAGCACGCCGCCGATGACCGCGACCAGCCGCTCCGTGCCCGCCAGCGACGCGGTGGCCTGCACCTGGTCCGCGAGCAGCCGGCGGGCCCGCCACCAGAGCATCTCGTCGAGCAGCCGCTCGCGGTTACCCGCCCGCCGGTACAGCGTGGCGCGGGCCACGCCGAGGCGCCGGGCCAGCGACCGCATGTCGAGCCGCTGCTCGGCGACGAACGTGTCCACGGCCGCCGTGAAGATCTCGGCCGGGATCCCGGCGGGCGCCGCCGCTCCCCCGGGCAGCACTACCCAGATGTCGTCCAGGGTGGCGTCGTCACGGCTGGACATCGGCCAGGCGCTTCTCGGCCGCCTCGACCAGCAGGGCCAGCTCGTCGGTCAGGTAGCCGGCCAGCTTGTCGATGTCGGGGACCAGCTCGCGGCAGCTGACCAGGCCGAAGTGCAGCTGGCCGAGGTAGCCCACCAGGGTGATGTTCAGGCCCTGCCCGTCGGTGACCACAGACACCGGGTAGTGCGCCATGAGCTGGGCCCCGCACAGGTACACCGGGACGTTCGGCCCCGGGACGTTGGAGATCGTCACGTTGAAGGGCGGCAACCGGTGCAGCAGGCCGGTGGCGAACACCACCCGGGTCGCCCGCGCGGTCAGCGCCGGCACGGCGAAGTCGCTGATCTGGTCGACCAGGCCCTGCGGGATCGCGGCCTGCTGGGCCTTGGCGATCTTGGTCGCGGAGTGGACGATGTCCAGCCGCAGCCCCGGATCGTTGACGCTGGTAGGCAGCGGGGCCAGCATCGCGGAGACCCGGTTGCCCAGCGCGCCCTTGCTGGCCGGGTCGTGCACCGACACCGGGATCATCGCGACCAGCGGCTGGTCGGGCAGAGCGTTGTGGTCGAGGAGCCAGCGCCGCAGCGCGCCGGCGCACATCGCCATTACGACGTCGTTCACCGACACCCCGAAGGCGTTCTTCACCAGCTTGACGGTGGCCAGATCCACGCTACGGAACGCGAACCTGCGATGCGGCGTGATCGCCCGGTTGAACGGCGTCGCCGGCGCCCGGCCCGGCCGGGTGGCGATCACCGTGCCGTCACCGCGGTTCAGCCCGAGCATGCCGCCGACCAGCGCGTTCGCCGCCGGGGCCAGGGTCGGGAGCCACCTGACCAGCTGGTTGGTCATCTGCACGGTCTGCACCGGGCGCCAGGCCAGCCGGGCTACCGCCTTGGCGGCCAGGTACGGCAGCCCGGGCGGAGGGGCCGGCCGGAACGGCTCGGCCGGGGGCAGCTCGCGCCCGGCCGGGGTGAGATCGAACAGGACGGTCAGCAACTCGGTCCCGGAGACCCCGTCGACCGCGGCGTGGTGGATCTTGGTGTACACCGCGGCGCGCTTCTTGGCCAGCCCGGTGATCAGGTAGATCTCCCACAGCGGGCGGCTGCGGTCGAGCGGCCGGGCGTGCAGCCTGCTGACCTGTTCGGTCAGCTGGGCGTCCGAGCCCGGGCGCGGCAGCGCGATCTCGCGGACGTGATACTCGATGTCGAAGTCCGAGTCGTCGATCCAGTAGGGCTGGTCCAGGCCGAGCGGCACGTTGAGGAGCTTGCGCCGGAGCACAGGCACGAGCGCCACCCGTTCGGCCATGACCTCGGTGAGCCTGGCCAGGTTCAGCGGCCTGGGTGCGGCGCTGGGATCGAGCACGCTCAGCCCGCCGACGTGGCCGGTGGCGTTGGCCGTCTCCAGAGCGAGGAAGGAGGCGTCGAGGCCGGTGAGTTGCTGCATTGCCGGTTTCCTCCTTACGAGGCGAAATGCTGGCCAAGCCAGTCCCGTAGCGCGCCGGTGACACGCTCAGGGACCTCGAGCTGCGGCGTGTGCCCCACGCCGGGCAGGAAGACCGTCTCCCAACCCGGGTTCCTGGCCGCCGCCTGGCGCATGCTGGCGATCGGCACCAGCCGGTCGGCCTCGCCGCCGATGAGCAGGACCGGGACCCGCACCGAGGCCATCATCTCCCAGTAACGCCGCCGGAGGCCAACCACCCGCATCAGCGACCGCGACGCCGCGAGGAAGGCCTGCTCCCGGGCCGACGCGGCCTGGTTCTGCCGCTCGGCGGCCAAAGCGATCGACGCGGTGAGCATGGCGGGGTCGGCCCGGGACGGGTCGGCGAAGCAAAGCTCGATCACGCGCTGGACGGCCAGCTGCGGCGGCCGGCGCGACATGACCGCCCTGGCGTACAGCTCGCCGAGGCCAGGCAGCGCGTACAGCAGGAACTGGCCGCCCACCTCCCGGTCGGGTTTCATCGGCGGCGGCAGCGCGGGATCGACGAGCACGAGCCCGCGGACAGCATCCGGCTCCCGGGCGGCGACAAGGATGGAGATCAGCCCGCCCATGGAGTTGCCGACCAGGATCACCGGCGTCCCCGTGACCTCCCGCACGAACCGGTCGAGCAGCCGGGCGTTGTGCTGGACGGTGGACGTGGCGCGGGTGCCCGGGGTCAGGCCGAACCCGTGCAGGTCCAGCGCGACCGCCCGGCGGCCGGCCGCCAGCTGGGGCCCGATCAGGCACCAGTTCAGGTGCGAGCCGCCCAGGCCGTGCACGAAGACCAGCGGCGTCCCGTCGGGGCTGTCATCGGAGCCGTCGCGGGGCGCGAACTCGATCCAGTGCACCGGGCCGTCGAGGTCGGTGACGTAACCGCGGGCGCCCCACGGCGCGGCGAACGCCCACGGCGCCGGGTTCAGCGGGGGTGCCGTGGTCATCGCGGGTACTGTTCTGATCGGGGGAACAGGGGTCGCAGCGCGAACGGCGGGCGGAACGGGACCCGCTGGCCGGCCGGGACGGCGAGCCGGTCGGCGATCAGCCACAGCGTCGCCGGGTCCACGCCGAAGCCCACATGGCTGCAGCGGACCTCGACGTTCTGGTGCAGCGCCGTCTCCGGCTCGATGCACGCCCGCCAGGCCACGACGCCGTCCCAGCGGGAGTAGACCGACGTCGAAGGCACGCCGATGGGCCGCGCGCGCTGCTCGCGGGTCGGCAGCTTGCGGCCGGGCGCGTGCAGGAAGCTGAGGCGCTGGTAAGGGCCGTGGGCGTAGGTCTGCCCCGGGTCCCGCAGGGCATACGGGCTGCCGAGCGTGATGACCTGCCGGACCTTGCGCGGATGCCGGCGGGCCATCTCCCTGGCGTAGATCCCGCCCAGGCTCCAGCCGATCAGGGAGACTGGCCGCCCCGTCCGTTCGGCATGATCGAGAACAGCCCTGGGCAGGCCGGCCAGTACCTCTTCGGTCGGCCCGTGATTACGGCCGAGGTCCCAGCCGCGCACGTCGTAGCCCAGCCAGTGCAGGTAGGCCCGCAGCGGCGCCGTGCTCCCGTCGCCGGCCAGCAGCCCGGGGAAAACCAGCACCCCGTGGCCGTCGCCGCGGGGGGCGGCCGCCAGGCCGGGGGCGGCCAGCAGGAGGGCGGCCAGGTCGGCCAGCCCGCGGAGGGGCTCGGTCAGCAGCAGCCTGGCCGACGGACCGGCGGCCGGCAGCCCGCCATCCGGCGCCGAGGTTTCGCCGGACCCTCCCCGAACGAAGTACACCACGGTTCCCTCCGCTCGCTTTTGCCTGCCGGGGCGGCCTAGGCAAGGCGGTGATACACACTTAATATATGTCTCACTGCCAGAAAATACTCCAGTTGGGGGCGGCATGAGCTTCAACCTGTCGGTCATGCTGACCGAGACGGCCACGGCCACGCCGGACGCCCCGGCCTACCGCATCAGCGGGATCACGGTCACGTACCGCGAGCTCGACGAGCAATCGGGCCGCCTGGCGGCCGGGCTGCGGTCGGCGGGCCTGGCTCCCGGCCAGGTGGTGGCGCTGCAGCTGCCGAACATCCCGCAGTTCCTCGTCGGCTACTTCGGCGCGCTCAAGGCCGGGCTCGTGGTGCTGCCGCTGAACCCGCTGCTGATGGCGCCGGAACTGGAGTACCACCTGACCGACTCGGCGGCCGCGCTGCTGGTCGGGTTCGAGGGCATGCACGCCGAGGCGGCCAAGGCCTGCGAGACGACCGGGGTTCCGCTGTACCTGGTCAGCATGGGCCCTGGTGAGATGCCGGAGGGCGTCCGGCCGTTCGCCGCGCTGTTCAGCACGGCGCCGCTGGACGAGCCGGGCGGTGACATCGTGGCGCGCGCGCCCGATGACACCGCGGTCCTGGTCTACACCAGCGGCACCACGGGCAAGCCGAAGGGCGCCGAGCTCACTCACTTCCAGCTGTACATGAACTGCACGATCGCGGGCGGTCTTTTCGGCGCGCGCAGCGACGACGTGGTGCTGGCCGTGCTGCCGTTCTTCCACGTGTTCGGCCTGTCGTCGGTGATCAACGTGTTCGTCAGGTTCGGCGGCTGCCTGTCGATCGTGCCGCGCTTCCAGCCCGCCGCGGTGCTGGACGCCATCGAGGCCGACCGGTGCACGGTGATCGGCGGCGTGCCGACCATGCTGCACGCCCTGGCGCAGCAGGACGTCGCGGGCCGCGACCTGTCGGCGCTGCGGGTCGCCGTGTCCGGCGGCGCGTCGCTGCCGGAAGACATCATGCGCACCTTCGAGGACAAGTACGGCATCGAGGTGCTCGAGGGCTACGGGATGACCGAGACCGCGAGCTCGTGCTCGTTCAACCGGCCGGGTGACCGCAAGGTCCTGTCCATCGGCAAGCCGCTGTGGGGCGTGCAGATGCGGGTGAGCGATTCCGAGGGCCGGCCGCTGCCGGCCGGGCGCGAGCACGTGGGCGAGATCCTCATCCGCGGGCACAACGTGATGAAGGGCTACCTCGGGCGGCCCGAGGCCACCGCGGAGACGCTGCGCGACGGCTGGCTGCATTCTGGCGACCTTGGCTACATGGACTCCGACGGTTTCTACTTCATCGTCGACCGGGCCAAGGACCTGGTCATCCGCGGCGGGTACAACGTCTACCCGCGGGAGATCGAGGAAGTCCTCTACGCCCACCCGGCGGTGCTCGAGGCAGCCGTGATCGGCAAGCCGGACGAGCGGCTCGGCGAGGAGGTCGTGGCCGTGCTCTCGCTGCGCCCGGGTGCTTCCGTGACGGCGGAGGAGATCGTCGCCTACTGCCGCGAGCGGCTGGCGGCGTACAAGTACCCGCGGGAGGTTCGGTTCATGGACGAGCTCCCCAAGGGTCCGTCGGGCAAGATCCTCAAGGCCGCATTGCGCGATTAGCGGCAGCCGCTGGGCGATGAACAGCCGGGTGCCTCGCAACTCGCGCCCCGGGCGCCTCGTGCCCCTCGTGCGTCCCGCACCAGCCTCGTCCTCAACCGGCGCGATGTCTACATCGAACCGCATACAACCGGCACGCTGCTACATCGGGCCGGTCAGATCTGGGCCGTTACATGGGGGCGTGAAAGGCCTAGGCTTGAAGTGGCCAGCCCGCGGGCATCGCTCCCAGGGCAAGGAGGTCCTGACATGCAGGCAACGACTGGAGACCGCATCTGCATTCACGGCAGCATCGTGGGGCACGCGGACAAGAACGGCGAGATCGTCGAGGTGCACGGTGCCGACGGGACGCCTCCCTACCTGGTGAAGTTCGATGACGGGCGGACGCGGCTCATCTACCCTGGCCCCGACGCCGTGATCGAGCATCCGGCGTCAGGCTGAGGGCACTTTCATGATCACGGACAGTTTTGGTCGCTATTTGGCCCGAACTGCCCATGATCATGGTGGCGGTGCGGTGGTGACGTGGTTGGTGGCGGCGCACGAGCGGACGTAGACCGGCTGGCCGATGGGCTCCTCGGCCACGGTGAGCAGGTCCAGCAGGTCCGGGTCGTCGGCCTTGGCCACGAAGCGCTCTCCGCTCCGGGCAAGGCGGCCGATGACGATGCCGGTGCGGGCGCCCTCGCGCGCGTGCTTGACGGTGTACGTCTCGATCGTGGCCGGGCCGTCGGCGTCGCGCGCCTGGACGGGTGCCGGCCAGGCGTCGACTTCGGCCTGCAGGTCCTGGCTGCGGTCGGGGGTCCAGGCGGCCGGGGTGGTGGAGTACACGCCGGCCGAGTACTTGCTCATGATGCCGCCATTGGCGCCGACCAGCCCGAAACTGCCCGGCGCGCGCCTGGCCCGCTGGACGGTCTCGGCGATGGCGTGCATGGAGTAGTTGTTGCCGGCGCCGCCGAAGAACGGCAGGCCGCCGGTGAGGGTGAGGCCGCGCGGGTCGTCGGGATCGAGGCCGAGCCCGTCGCAGATGTTGAACACCGGCGCGGGGAAGCAGCTGTACAGGTCGATGGTGGCCAGGTCGGCCACGCCGATGCCTGCGACGTCGAGGGCGTGCCTGACGGCCGTCACCGAGGCCGGGCTCGCCGACATGTCGGCGCGGTCCATCAGGTCCCGTTCCCGCAGGTCGGCGTGGCCGTGCAGGAACACCCAGCGGTCCGGGGCGATGCCGAGGCGGCGCGCCGTGGCCACCGGCATCAGCAGCACCGCGGCGCCCTGGTTGACCTTCTCCCGCGCCACGATGTAGCGGGTGTACGGGTCGGCGATGGGCCGGTTCGCTTCCGTCGGCGTGACCAGTTCGGCCGGGGTGCGCTCGACCGGCGCGGAGGCGTGCGGGTTGCCCGCGGCGACCCGGGTGAACGGCGCGAACAGCTCGCCCATCGCGGCCGCGTACTCCTGGCGGGTCTGCCCGAGGCGGGCTCGCCTGGCGTTGTCGATCAGCGCGTACTGACTGGGCGCGCCGGTCAGCCCGTGCGCCGCCTGGTGCCGGGACACCATGCCGTCCAGCCCGTAGCCGCGGTCCTCCAGGCTGCCCTCGACGTGCTCGGTGAAGTCCGGCCTGGCCTCGGCCCGGGCAAAGTGCTCGATGGTGGAGATGGCCTCCGACCCGAAGATCAGCGTCGCCTCGCTGCCGCCCGCGGCGATCACCGCGGCGAACTCGTTGACCAGGTGCTGAGGGGCCTGGCCGCCGCTGACCTCGAGGACCGCGCGGGCCGGGCGGGCGCCGACGCGGCAGGCCACGGACCGGGGATAGTTATCCGAACGGCCCAACAGTGCCTGCGCACGCGGATGGGACGTCTCGAACTGCCGGACACCCGCCACCGTGTCGATGGCCGCCGCGACGGCGGCGAGGTCGGCCCCGGTGTCGGCCAGGGCCTCGCGGGCCGCGTCGGCGGCCAGTTCGACGGGCGAGCGCATCCGGTAACCCGGGGTGCCGAGGCGCTCGGACGCCTGCCCGATCCCGGCGATCACGGGCGTTCGGGGGTCGAGGGTCGGCTGGTCCATGACGTCAATATGACGCACGCCACCGGGCCCGGTCCAAATGATCCTGGGCGGGTCGGGACACGTGTCCCGTGACAGCGGGACCAAAAGGCCCCATCGTAGGTATGTGGATCTGGGCTTGCAGGAGCGTCCGGTCGCCGCGACGCCGGCCCGGCGGCTGACGCCTGCCGTGCTGGCCTGGGCGGCTGCCGCGGTGACGACGGTCCTGGGGCTCTTCGCGGCGGTGCTGGCCGTCCTCGGCCGCGACGTGTCCCTGCTCCTGCTGCCGGGGCCTCTCGCCTACGCCTGGATGGGAGGCGTGCTGCTGGCCCGGCGGCCCGGCCACCCGATGGGCCCGCTGCTCTGCCTGATTGGGCTGGCCGACGTGCTCGCCGTGCTGCCGTACACGTACGTGCGGTACACCCTGGTTTACTCGCCCGGGTCGCTGCCGTTCTCGACCGCGATGCTGTGGGTCAACACCTGGGCATACGCGCCTGCCACTAGCCTGGGCGGCCCTGTCCTGCTGATGTTCTTCCCCGAGGGGAGGCTGCTGTCGCGGCGGTTCCGGCCCGGGCTGTGGGCGGCGCTGGCGTTCATCCCGCTGTCCATCGGCGGGTACGCCTTCGTGCCGCAGAATCTGGGCAGCCTGTTCCGCAACCGGTCGAACCCGTACGTCATACCCCGGCTCGACGGGTTGTTCGAGGCGTTCCAGGCGCTGTCCATCGTGTGCGGTCTTGTGGCCGGGGCGATGGCGGCGATCAGCCTGACGCTGCGCTGGCGCCGGGCCGACCGGGTCGGGCGCCAGCAGCTCAAGTGGCTCCTGGCCGTGCTCCCTGCGGCCATCGCCTCGCTGATCGCGACCCTGGTCGCCCCGGGCATCTGGAGCCTGTCCCTGGCGGTGCCCGCAAGCATCTTGATGCCGGTCGCCATCGGGATCGCGGTCCTGCGGTACCGGCTGTACGAGATCGACATCCTGCTGAACCGGGCGGTGCTGTACGGCTCGCTGACCGCCGGGGTAGCCGGGGTGTACCTGGCTGTGGTGGTGGTGGCCCACTACCTGTTCCGCGTGGAGGGCCGCGGCCTGCCCGTGCAGATCGTCGCCACCGTGCTGGCCGCCTCCGCGCTGTGGCCGCTGCACGACCGGGTGCAGCGGCGGGTGGACCGGCTGTTCTACGGCGACAGGGGCGTGCCCTACGAGGCGCTGGCCAGGCTCGGCCGGCGCGTCGAGGAGGCCGCCGACACGGAAACGGCGCTCAACTCCGTGGTCAAGACCATCGCGGACAGCCTGCGGCTGCCGTACGCCGCCCTCGAACTGCGGCTCGGCGACGGATGGAGCCCGGCGGCCACCCACGGCGACGCCCCGGCGCAGCTGGTCGCGTTCCCGCTGACCTTCGGCCGCGAGACCGTAGGGCGGCTGCTGGTGGGCACGCGGTCGCGCGGCGAGCTGCTCGGCCCCGACGACGAGCGGCTGCTCGCCGACCTGGCCCGGCAGGCGGGCCCGGCCGCGCACGCGGTCGCGCTGCGCCGGGCGCTCGACGCGTCCCGGGCGGTCCTGGTCACCACGCGGGAGGAAGAGCGCCGCCGGCTGCGCCGCGACCTGCACGACGGGCTGGGCCCGACGCTGGCCGGCCTGACCCTGGGCCTGGACACGGCCAGGTCGCGCTCCGCGGGGCAGCCGGAACTGCACGACCTGCTGGGCAGGCTCAAGGCGGAGACGCAGCGAGCGGTGACCGACGTCCGCCGCATCGTCTACGGGCTGCGGCCGCCCGCGCTCGATGAGTTCGGCCTGGTCGGGTCGCTGCGCGAGGAGGTAGGCCGGCTGCAGTACGAGGCGCCCGCGCTCGCCGTCACCCTGGACGCTCCGGCCGAGGGCCTGGGCGACCTGCCCGCGGCGGTCGAGGTGGCCTGCTACCGGATCGTGACCGAAGCGCTGACCAACGTCACGAGACACGCGCGCGCCACCCGGTGCTCGGTGCGGCTGCGCCTCGATCACGACCTGGACGTGGAGGTCTGCGACGACGGCGTAGGCTTGCCCGAAGGCTGGCGGGCCGGCGTCGGCATCGCGTCCATGCGCGAGCGCGTCACCGAACTCGGCGGAGGACTGGCGATCGAGCCCAGCCTTCCGCACGGAACCAGGATCAACGCCCGCCTGCCCGCCCGGGAGCCATGATGACCGAACCCATCCGGGTCCTGATCGCCGACGACCACCCGCTGTTCCGCGACGGCCTGACGGCGCTGCTGACCGACGCGCCCGACACCGAGCTGGTCGGCGCCGCCGCCAGCGGCACCGAAGCGGTCGAGATGGCCAGGGAAACCCAGCCCGACGTGGTCATCATGGACCTGCACATGCCCGGGCTCAACGGCATCGAGGCCACCCGCCGCATCGTGGCCGACAGCCCGCACATCACGGTGCTGGTGCTGACCATGTTCGACGACGACGACTCGATCTTCTCCGCGCTGCGCGCCGGCGCCCGCGGCTACCTGCTCAAGGGCGCCGACCAGGAGCAGATCCGGGGCGCCATCCAGGCCGCCGCCAGCGGCGAGATCATCTTCGGGACGCACCTGGCCGCCCGCATGCTCACCTACTTCACCACCGCCCCCTCCGCACCGCAGCCGGTGTTCCCGCAGCTGACCGACCGGGAGCGCGAGGTGCTCGACCTGGTCGCGCAGGGCCGGGCCAACACGGCGATCGCGGCCAAGCTCGGGCTGAGCCAGAAGACGGTGCGCAATCACGTGTCGAACATCCTGACCAAGCTGCAGGTGGCCGACCGCGCCCAGGCCATCGTGCAGGCACGGGACGCCGGCCTGGGACATCAGTCCCGGGTCTGAGGGACATTTCCGTCCGCTGTGCCTATTTCCGGGCGATTATTTCCCGGCTGGTTCGTGACTGGTACCTCATGACGGCGGGACGCCCGCTCGCCGAAGCTGTCGTCACTGGCTCGGCACATATGAGGAGAACCAGATGACGACCGCTGAGGCAACCTACGCCCTAGAAGAGTCCGGCTCAGCCAACACCGACGCTGACGTCTTGGTCAGTGACCTGGTCTCCCGCGCGAGAGGCGGCGACCGGCAGGCGTGGGATGCTCTCGTGGAGCGGTACGCCCCGCTCATCTGGTCGATCTGCCGCAGGCACCGGCTCGGCCGCGCCGACGCCGACGACGTGGCGCAGAGCGTCTGGATGCGCCTGGTGGACCAGCTGAACCGGGTCCGCGATCCCGCCGCGCTGCCCGGCTGGCTGGCCACCACGACCCGGCGCGAATGCGTCCGGGTGCTGCGCATGGCCCACGGCCCCCGCACCACGATGTTCGCGCTCGACGTCGAGACCCTCCCGGACGAGCGGCTGGGGATCGCCGAGCAGGACCTGCTCGCCGCCGAGCGCCAGGCAGCGCTGCGCGAGGCGTTCGGCCAGCTGCCGCGGAACGGCCAGCAGCTGATCGCCATGCTCATCGCCGACCCGCCCCTGCCCTACGCCGACATCAGCGCCCGGCTCGGCATCCCGGTCGGCAGCATCGGCCCGAACCGCAGCCGCTACCTGGACAAGATGCGCCGCCACCCGGCCATCGCCGCGCTGATGATCGCCTAGCCGATCGAACCAGCGTCCCCGACACCAACGGGAACGACCGCGATCGGAGCGGCCACCACGCGCGGGGCGCACGTGACCGGACGGGCTCAAGTTACGAAATAATCCTCGTGATCATGGCCTGGCGGCCCCGTCAGCCCACGCACGAGCCGCACTCGTAGCGCGTGTGTCGGCTGCTGATGACATCAGCACCATCTCCCCCATCCGCCACGCTGCGAATTCAGTGATTGTGACGTTCTAGCGATTCTTTTCGATACGTTGTCACATCCACTGAAAACGGGCAACGAGCGGGGTTGGCGGCTTGGCCTCGCAAGGTGGGCGAGTGGCCTTGCAGGTGGGCGACATGGCCATGCAGGTGGGCGACGTGACCTCGCGGGTGGGCGACAGCGCGGTTGCGGCTGACGTGACAGGTTATACATAAGAATGTGATATAAGTAACTTATGGAACTGAGGCGGGTCGGGCCGGCACTGGTGGCGGGGGGCGCGGCGGGGCAGACGGCGGCGGCGGGGCAGACGGCGGCGGCGGGGGG
>Ga0070708_100002089_pt1 | contig 15414 bp, 15 predicted proteins | sample KBSK5503metaG_FD_65469 | JGI IMG/M metagenome (GOLD analysis project Ga0070708, IMG submission 65469) | Corn, switchgrass and miscanthus rhizosphere microbial communities from Kellogg Biological Station, Michigan, USA - KBS K5-50-3 metaG | ecosystem: Host-associated > Plants > Roots >... | reverse complement strand
TGGCGACACCAACCGAATAATTCACGCTCAATCGCCAAGTTTCTACCCACCCGCTGGTAGCGGGTAAGTAAGCGCCAGCGCGATCTCTGGGCGCACGGACCCACCCGCTATATCGAGGGTGATCCTTTTAGCCAGCCTTCTAATATGAGAATAACGTCCGAAAGCACACATGACTTATGGCGCTCTGCACTCAATAGGACTGTACGGCTAAAGAGTCATGTGCTAGATTCACCACGAATTAGCACCAAAGGTGCGGCAAACTTATATAATTTCGCGAATTGTTCAGGTAGGTCCTCCCACGACCAAAACGGTCATGAAAAGTATCGCTCATTGAGCGTTTAAGGGTACTACATGGATAAAGGTGTTGGTTACGGGTCTAAAGGCTCTGACCCGGAAAAGGCCTCAAAGGAACGAGGTGTGGTCGATCTCGCGGATGCGCGGGTCAGGCTACGGTCGCGTGCGCGTCCTTCAAGCGAGTCGCTCACCCGTGAGTTGGACGAGATTCGCTCACTCCTGGACCAGGGTCTGTCGACCGAAGCTAAAGAACGTCTGATATCGGTGATTTCCAGCGCGACGAATCATCCTTCAATACTCGCGCTCGCCCGTTGCGCCCTTTCAACTGCCCTGGAAGTGCAAGGTCACTATCGTGATTCTCTTTCCGCAGTTTCCATGTACGAGCCTCCGGAATCCCGCGCCAAACTCGATGACACCACGGTCAGTTACCTCCGGGTCCAAATCGGACTTGGCTATAACTACAACGGCGACCACCCCAAGGCGATCGCGGTGCTCAAGTCGACTTTGCGCGATTACTCGGAAAGCGGAACAAACCTGGGCCACATTTATGCAGCGTTGTCTCGAACCTATCGAAGCATCAGCGAGTATCCAATTGCGCGCGACTATGGTCAGCGAGCGTTAGAGAACTTCCGCCAGACTGGTGAATGGCGCGGGCTTGCAGACTCTTATTTTGGTATCGGTCTCGCTGACATCCAGGAAGGTCATTACGAATCCGGTCTGGAGAATTTGGGACAGGTGTTGAAACTGATTGGCGACCGCCCTGCCGCTTACTTGCTCGGAAGAACTTACGCCAATATGGCGGGTGCCTGCTGGTTTCTGAAACGTCCTCAGGAAGGCATCGATTACCTTAAGAAGGCCATTACTTATTACGAGCGAACTGACCATAAGACAAATGCCGCCGACGGCTACAACAATCTCGGAATAAACCTGATTCTGATTGGCCAGTGGGATAGAGCGCAGGAAGCATTGGAGCGCGCGCTTTCGCTGGCGACGGAAGTGGACGAACGCGGCGCCAAAGTGCCAATGATTCTTGATTCACTCGGCGAGCTACACATGTTGCGCGGGGATCTCGACGAAGCACGTGACTATCTACGTCGAGCGGTGGACCTGGCAACGGAAAACGGTAACAAGTGGTACGCCGCGCAGGCACTAAGAACTTTGGGACGTTGCTATCTGGCAATCAACGATCCGGGCGAGGCCCTGGCGAACGCAACTGAGGCCTTAACCTTGGCGGAGAATATAGGGGACCGCCAGGCAATCTGTGAGTCGCGGTTGATTCGTGCGGAGGCACATCTACTATCGCGAAATCTGGACGCGTGCGCGAAGGAACTACAGCGAGTAAGTGAAGAGACAACCGATTCCACAACCGACCTCAGCTTCACGGGCGAAGCTCACAGGCTACAAGGAATGCTTGCTATGTTCCGGTCCGACGCTGCCGCTGCGGCGCAGCATTTTGGCAGCAGTGTCTCAATATTCGACATGCTGGGCGATCGGTATCGTTCAGCCCGCGCCCATCTGGAACTGGGTCGAGCTTACGCGGAAACACTACCGACACGGGCCAGCGAACATCTTTCCCGCGCACTGAATACATTTCGAGAATTGGGCGCTCGTCTTGATCTGAAGCGAGCAGAAGAAGCGCTTACAGGGTTGGATCGAAGCGCGCCTGAGCGGAGTCAGGAGCAATCAGCACTAACCCAACTGCTTACTTTGCGTCTTGCCGAAGCTGTTGCTTCTCGTGAATTGCTGCTGCGTGAGCTCGCAGCTGTGATGCGCCAGGAGACTGGAGCTCAGCGCGTGTTGATTACCGAACGCGGAGAACACAACCAACCTCGCGTCGTGATCGCTCTTGGCTGCACGCCGGATGATAGTGTGAAGCTGGCGGCGGAAATTGATTCACTCCAGAACGAGGAAGAACGCGAGCGTTACGGTAAGAAGCGCGACGCTGAAATTATCTATCTGAAATCTGCCAATGGTCCATCGGCCGTGCTGTACCTCGCACCCCGCAGCCGCTCAAAGTTACCGGTGGGAATGTCGATCGAGCCACTACTGCGGGTTGTTGAATTGGGTATGGATGTCTGTGCTTTGCGAGCCGGCTCGCAAAAGAGTCGTAGCAGTGAACAGCCGGATGAACTGGACGGTGCCAGTTTAATGCCCGGTTTTATCCATTCGAGTCCGGCGATGACGCAGTTGGTGGAGGAAGTGCACAAGATTCGCTCGTCTGACGTCACCGTTTTGGTGACCGGCGAATCAGGCACCGGCAAAGAACTTGTAGCACGCGCGATCCATGCCATCTCAGCGCGTCGTTCAAAAGTGTTCGTGCCATTTAACTGCACTGCGGTACCGAAAGAACTTTCCGAAGGTTATCTGTTTGGATACCGCCGTGGCGCCTTTACTGGAGCCGTTAACGATTCACCGGGCGTAATTCGTTCTGCCGCCGGTGGTACGCTCTTCCTCGATGAAATTGGAGACTTGCCGCTGGACGTGCAGCCAAAGCTTTTGCGATTTTTACAGGAAGGCGAGATTCAACCGCTAGGTGAACAGCGTCCAAGCAAAGTGGATGTGCGAATCATCGCTGCAACAAATACTGATCTCGAAGATATGGTCGCCAAAAGTCGTTTCCGTGAGGATCTCTACTACCGGTTAAACGTTATTCGGTTGCGCGTGCCTCCATTACGTGAGCGACGCTCCGAGATTCCCACGATGGTTAATTACTACATCAATCACTATTCGGCGCGGTTTGGCCGGAAAGATATTCAGATCACGCCACAGGCCGTTGATCTATTGATGGTGAGCGATTGGCCTGGAAACGTGCGCCAACTGTGCAACGAGATTCAGCGCACAGTGGCCCGGGCCGAAGACGGCGCAGTAATAACCCCCGAACAATTGTCGCCCGAACTAAAGCGAACCTCGTCGCCAACAGCGCCCTCAGCGTCGTCAATCGCGTCGATGCCCAATGCTAACCTGCAGAACGTTACGCTCGCCATTGCGCTTGCCGAGGTAGAGCGGCGCATGATTGCGGACGCTCTTCGCCGTCACGGCGGCAACATCTCTCGCGCCGCGCGTGAGCTTGGACTTACACGCCGCGGTCTCTATCTGAAGCTCGAGCGCCACGACCTCAGCGCCAGCGCCTAACTCGCCTCCTTTCAAACTGAAGCACTGAGCCTTGCTAATTAAGCCACGGCGCTAAAGATGCTGTGTGAGAAGTCAGTCGAGTGAGGAAGGACCAACATGATCGCCACTTAATAAGGTACCGCGAGCGAAGCGACCGGATGCCGGCACTCAACCACCGTTTTAAGAGTTCTTGCGATTATCGAGTGCCGGCATCCGCTCGCTTCGCTCGCGGTACTGTATAGAGTGGCGATCATGCTGGTGTCCTTCCTCACTCGACTGACTTTTCACACAGTCTCGGTGGCGACCGGGTCCTTGCCGAGAACACTCAACTAACACTTCATTGGTTCAGAAGAGATCGCGCCGGCTTACTTACCCGCTACCAGCCCTGAAGTGGGGTTAGACGCCTGGACTCCGCTTCCTGTTCTGCAGTTTTGTCATACCGACCGCGAAGGTCGCTACTCTGTTTGGTTTCTCTCCGCACGCAAGATCCAGAATCCCCTAGTCAGACATGCAAGAAACGGGGCTCGTCAACGTTCATCAGACGTATTCGCCAAGACGTTCGGGAACGATTTTGACAGTTGGGCGTCTAATAAGAGCGAACCCGTTAACCAGTTTCAAACTAACCCCCGTTAACCCGGCTTTTCCATTTCCGGAGGTCTACAAACGATGAACTCACTAACTTTCCGCATCACCACTGCGTTGCTGACGTTCATAATCGGCGTAGGTGTCACCACCGCCTGGGTGCTCCATTCCCGTCAAGCAGTGATCGACCCGGTGCCTATAAATGAAATATCGAGCACCTCAAACAGTTCGACTCTGGAAATGGTCTTCGTTCTGGATACCACGGGTTCCATGGGTGGATTGATCGAAGGCGCGAAGCAACGCATCTGGGGTATCGTGAACGAGGTTATGCAGTCGAAACCCCACCCGGCTGTCAGGATAGGTCTGGTTGCATATAGGGATCGAGGCGATCAGTACGTAACTCAGGTCTTACCGTTGACCAATGACCTGGACAAGGTCTATTCAACTCTGATGGACTACCAGGCCGATGGTGGTGGCGATACTCCTGAAGATGTTCGACAGGCACTGGTCGATGGGGTCAGGCGTGCGGGCTGGTCGCAAAGCTCGTCGCGGATCGCCCAGATCATTTTCCTGGTTGGCGATGCTCCACCACACACGGACTACCCGGACGAACCGGATGTGACCACGACCGCTAACGAAGCGGTAAAGAAAGGAATGATCGTCAATACAATTCAGTGTGGAGTAATCCCGGGTACGCGAGAAGTATGGGAGGCGATCGCACAGAGTGGTCAGGGACAGTATTTCTCGATCGCGCAGGATGGCGGCGTCCAGGCGATCGCCACGCCTTACGATGAACAACTCGGGGCGTTGGCCAACAAGTTGGGAGGAACGTATCTCGCGTACGGCGGAGGTGCTGGAGCCGAAGGCGAGCGTTTTCGCGCAGTTGCGAAGGATGTGGCAGAAGTCTCGGAACAAACGGTTGCCACGCGCGCTGCACCTTCTGCTAGGGCCGAACGCGCACTAAATAAAGTTGTAAATGCTGATGCTTACGTTGGCGATCTGCTGCAGAACATCGAAAATGGCTCAGTGAAGCTCGACTCCGTGAAAGAGGAAGACCTTCCCGCCGATTTGCGAAAACTGTCGCCGGATGCTCGGAAGCAGGAGATCGAAAAACGGCTCGCCGAACGACGCGATCTTCGCGTTCAGATCGTCTCTCTTTCAAAGCAAAGAGAAGAATTCATTGCGACGGAGCGAAAGAAACAGAATGGCGGCAAACAGAGCGGCTTCGACGCTGCCGTGGCCACAGCATTAAAGGAGCAACTCTCTCGCAAGGGCATCAAGTGAAGAATGCAGCGTGTCTGTCCGGTGGATGCGAAGCGCTTTAGCGCACGCTGACGACGAGTTTATAGCTGGATGTTCCGGGTGATGTCGTGGGACGCACGACAGTAATCAGGTAGTCGCCGGTCTTCGGCAATGTGCCGTTGTAATCGTAGTTTGCATCGTATTCCAACCTCAGGTCGGCATTCTCGGGAGCTTTAAGATCGAATACAGACGAACGTTTCGGGACTGAAATCAGTTTGATTGTAAGCTTCTGGCCCTTTTTTGCGGCGAGCACATATTCCGCTTCTTCAGTTCCGCGGAGCTTGCCATTGATTGTTGTGGTGGTCGTTCCCCGCTTGAACTCAATTCGCAGAGGTTCGGCTTTACCACCGCCTTGAGCCAGCGATGTTGAGCAGGCGCTTAGCGTGAGCAGCAATACGGGTAACAAGAATCGAATCTTCTTTAATCTCAAATCCTAAATCTCAAAAATTTCAGATCGAAAAGCTTCACGGTTCCTTTAAATAGACCCACTTCGAAAAAAACGGTGCGAGACTCTTACCACTCGCTTGCTCCATTGCGCTCTGAAAATCACTGGTCACAACTGATTTGCCAAAATATGTACGAGTAAAGCCGCGTATGCCTTTCCAGAAAAACTCTTCACCCAACTCTTCGCGGAGGAGGTGCAGTACGTATGCGCCCTTATCATAGACCAGCGTGCGATCCTGAGACGTAGGATGCAACCAATCGGGGAAGACGAGCGCCTTATCTTTTCCCGCAACGCGCACTTCCTCGTAATTCTTACGATACGACTCAATCTGCCGCAGGTAAGCTGCGCGACCGAAACGATGTTCCAGGTAGGCGGCCGCCATGAAGTTTGCCATACCTTCGTTCAACCAGAAGTGATTCCAATCCCGGCAGGTCACCATATTGCCCCACCACTGGTGCGCAAATTCATGAGCGCCGAGCCAGATGTCCTGGTCCTTTGCAAGCACCGTTTTGCCATACGATTCGCCCAATGCGGTGAAGCTGCTCATCTCCTGTCCCACGTCGCCGGCCGCTAAGACCTGCGTGTAGACATGGTCCGCGTAGCGAACACCGGAGCGATTTTCGTAGAACTCCAGCATGTCGGGCGTGTCGCGAAAAATACGCCGCAGTTCATCGTCAGAGAACTGTGTCCCGAGATAACGAAATTCCACTCCTCCCTTCTTCTCAATGACTGTGTGGAAGGGTCCGGCAGCAAAACCAAAAACATAACTCGGAACCGATGTTTTCTGGTCCCACTCATAGGCGATGTTCTTGTTGGGTAACTTCCGTTGTGAAACTAAACGTCCGTTAGCTGCAGGCGTAAGACCGGCGGGCAAGATCAAATTCAAAGAGAGCGTCGATTTGTCGTTCGGGACGTCGACGCAAACCATCCATTGGCTGGTGGAAAAGATGGTGTAGACCTGCGATCGATCGGGAAAGAAGCGAATCCCGCGCTTTGGAGAACCGTGATAGACAACCTCGAGCTCTCTCGTTTCGCCGACTCTCGCAGGACGCGTTAAAGTGATCTTCAAGCGGCGCGCCTCAGTCACAAACTTTTGCGGCGTCCGATTTTCGCTGACCGCCTCGATCGTCAGGTCGCCACAATCAAACTCAACTGATGCGAGCCGGTCTGCGCGAGAGACGACTCGTATGACTACTTTTCCCTTAATACTCTTGCTTGCGATGTCGGGCTCGATTTGCGCACTGTAATGAATAGCATCAAAGTTGGCGCCCACATTTTGAACAAGAGGCTGCCGCACTCTCAGCGATACCGGCCCACCGCATAGTAGCAACAGGCAAAACGACAGAACTGCTCGGCTTAATCTCGGCGAAATCATTTGTCAGCTCGCGCAACCTTTAACAAACGACAGAAGTTGAAACGATTGTCTTCCTGTTCGATTCGGATCATCATGGCACGTTTCCTTATTCGAGAGCCAAAATTTTGTTTTCACTTTCCCTCAGCGCCTCTTGCAGTTCTTTTTGCCTGATACCTTCGCGTCCGTCATAGCTGATAAACTGCGCGAGAAGGGCGGAGATTATTGCGGTCCCAACGACGCATAAGATGCCACCCGACACTACCGAAGTTCTGACACTAAAAAGAGTGGCAACGATTCCCGCTTCCGCGTCGCCGAGTTTTGGTCCCGACGTATAGCTGATCATTTCTAAGCCTGCCAGTCGGCCTCGCAAGTAGTGGGGGATCGTCTGGTTCCAAATCGTCATCCGAAAAACTCCACTGATCATATCGAACCCGCCAGCCAGGGCCAGACAAAACAGTGCCAGATAGAGGTTGTGCGCATAACCGAAAAAGATCATTGCCACGCCCCAGAGTGCAGCAGCAATGGCTACGACCAGACCGTGACGGTTAACTCTTTTTGCCCAGCCAGAAGTCAAAGTGGCAATGAGTGCCCCAGCCGAGGTGCAGCGTAAAAGAATCCAACGGTTGCCTCGCCAAAATTTGCGGCAATCGCCGGAAAGAGGGCAGTCGGCATACCAAAAAACATCGCGTTGATATCGATAAGGTATGTGCCAAGAATTTCTTTGCGTCGCCAGGCATGTTGAAAACCTTCGACAACAGATTTTAATGTCGGGCGTTCGCCAGCCTGAGTAGGCGAAGGCACTGCTCGAATCGAGAACACTGCTGTGAGCGAAGCGACAAATGTGACCAAGTCTATTGAATAAGCGATGCTTGCCCCGAATCTCGCTAAAACAATTCCGGCAAGCGACGGGCCCAGGATAGTCGTTACATTCCAGCGCAGTGAATTCAGCGCGCCCACCAACGACATTAGATCCGGAGGAATAATCTTCTGCATCATCGCTTCAAACGAAGGACGCTGCAAAGCGGCGAGCCCGGCGTGAAGGGCAGCACAAACGAATAAGAGCCATACGTGCGGACGCGGCATCCTCGCATTTAAAACAAGCATCGCCGTCACCAGGGTTTGGCCGACCTCTGTCAGCCGTAACATCTTTCGTTTGTCAATAAAGTCGGCATACGCGCCTCCGACAAGGGCCATCAGCAGAATCAAAACAAATTCAGACGCGCTCAACAGACCAACCAGAAGCGTCGAGCCGGTCAACTGGTATACCTGAACAGGCACGACCACAAAAGTCATTGCCGTGCCAAAGGCGGAGACTAGCTGACCGAGGAAGAGCAGACGATAGTCGCGGGAAATTCTTAAAGGAGAGATGTCTATGAGCATTAATTCAGGAAAAGAAAAGAATATGTATTGATCCAGTTACTGTGCTGCCGAGTCTGGCTAGGAATAAGGTTATGCGACGGCTACACAAAGTCAGAACCGGGAGCGGTAGCGACCGGGTCGAAACGCATGCGCAATGGGTTCGTTTTCTCGGGTAAGGCCAGATGTGTAATAGCCATCGTAATCGAGCATCTCGGAGGCGACCCGGTCGCTACCGCTCCAGGTTCTGACTTTGTGTAACACTGGGCAACCACATCGTCACCTTAAGAGTTTTCACAGAGCTTCGGGTAGCGAGCGGGTCCCTACTTTTAGAGATGCGCATCGCTTACCCACGCGCTACTCAGTCGAGTGGGATCAATGCCAGTTCACACATCTACCTGAGATATACCTTCTGGCCGACAGCAAGCTCACCAACGCAGATGACCGTCGCATAAACTCCAGCGTGATTCCCGTTCAGACCCACAGCAGCTTTTGTCACACTGGTGTCTTTCTCGGCAGTCTCTGGATCCAGATTGATCATGACACACCGCTCATCTCTCATGGCAATGCTTACGGCTGGACTGTCTGCCTCGGCGCCGAAGCACACACTTCTTCCGAGCCAGCTGTCCTCGGCAAAGGGTTCAAAGCTATTCGTCTCGACAACAATGTTGGGTCGAAACCGTCGCACATCGAGCTCTCGCCCCGCCTCACGTCCCATCTCCAATATCGTTTCCAGACTTATGATGGAAACCGGAGCTTCGTCGAAGATGCCATGATTGAGTTGCATTAGCTCCACGGCACTTCCATGCTTCTGAGCCAGTTCTGCTTGCAATTCCTCGCTGCGGAGTTCAAGCTCCCGCCCGCCCGGTGTAAGAACATGTGTCGGATACTTTGATTCAAGTTCAGGTTGACGGAGCGGTTTGTATAGAAGCAACTCAGGCAGTCGACTCGCCGTCAGCCACGGGAACCCACTTTTATCCGCAGCGCAGCGAAACGCAAAGCGCCTGTCGCCCTCGAGGCCATGCCATCCCAGACTGGCGGTGTCGAGACAAACGCCGGCCATAGATTTCACGGGATACTGAAAGATGTGTCTGATCGTTCCGATCACGTTAGGCAAATCGTGTCTCCACTTCAGTGTGTACCCTGATACCATGATTCTGTTCCGACTCGGTATTCCGCTTTTCTTTTCAGGTCCGGCCTTCCTCGACTCACTCTGCCTATTCTCCGATCTCCCTTTAGAATGAGCTCACAAGCCTTGAAAGCATATTCCTCAAAGTCTTCCAGCCGGGAAGCCAGAACTACCCAGGCATTCTTGCCCGAACGCCAGAGTTGACGCCGCGGTAATTGAGGAAACTCGCTGGCAAGACTCTCGATGTGCTCTGCGGTTGTGTAAAGCCACATGCCATTTGTTCCGGGCTGCTTTGCGCTGTCGCGAAGTGAAAAGAGAAGCGTCTCATCGAGGTAAACGTGAGTGAGACCAAACATTCGTTTGATCGAAGGGCGGATCGAGATCAACTCTTCAAAGATAAATGAAAACGGAAGTTGTTTCTTAACGGCTACCGTATTCTTCATAACTCCTCGACAAATCTTGTGATTTCGTCCAAAACCCGTTCGGGCATTTCTTCATCTGGAACGTGACCGCATTTTTCAATTGTCACACCTGCTGGTAGCGAGTAAGTAAGCGCGGCGCGATCTCTAGGCGCACGGACCCACCCGCTACCCCACTCCCGGGTCGAAATGCGTGCGCAATTGTTTCGTTTTATTCAAATAGCGTAGTCGGCGACCCGGTCGATACCGCTCCTCGGTTCTGACGTTGAGTCATCTCTGATGTGCCGAGTCCTTTGATTCGCCGAGACTTTAGTAGCATCACATATGCTAGACAGCCGCTCAACGTCAGAACCGGGGAGCGGTAGCGACCGGGTCAAATGTGGGCAAGGCTCTGGTACGGTGAAAGCACGAGTCTTCCATTGTCAGACTTGGGCTAGCAAGCCACACTCCCCATTTACGCGTGTGCTCAAGTCTGTGCTGAAAGGCGCTCTTTTAGTGCCACTACCGATTGACCCACCCGCTAACCGCTCCTCGGTTCTGTAGTTGTGTGGTCTTCGTCATGGGTCATGACTTCGCGGACTCCACGTGTGCTTCCAGTCTATTTCTTTTTGCGGTTCAGCTTTCTGAGTTTTTCAGATTCGTCGGGTGAGGCCTCTAACAATCCGTGGAATTTTTCCGGCGCGATTAGTCGCCATGCTTCGCGTAGATGCAAAATCAACTCTTCATCGCTCACATGTTCGAGCTCAATTCCAACCCAACCGCGCACTCCGACGTAAGGAGGCCTGTAGAACTTCTTCGGGTTTGCTTCGATCAACGCCGCCTGCACGCCAATCGCCGCCGGTATAGTTACCGCAATGTGACCATCATTGTGATGGTTATTCGAAAACATTGCATAGACCTTCTTGCGCACGAAGAACGTCGGTTCTCCGTGCGACAGCTTCTCTGTCGTCTCCGGAAGGGCCGCACAGACTCGCCTGACCCGTTCGATATGTTTCGCGCCCTTATCGGGCTTTTGTTGCTTTGCAGTTTGTTTCAAGTCAAGCTCCTCGCGGGTAGTGCACTAATTTGAGATTGTCTTTGTGTATTCTCCGTGTTGTCCGTGCCTCGGTGGTGATAAAAAGTGCCGAGAACCATTTCACAAGGAGACACTGAGAACAAGTAGAACCCAGTGGGAGGTGAAATTAGGACCCTACTTTACTCGCGCCGGCAGTGGAGGCTTTCAGCTGCCGTTAGATGTCGGTCGCAAACAACTTAATCTCTGGTGCATCGTCAGACATTCTGATCATCCGCTCAAATCGAAGACCGAGCTTTCCCAGGACCTTAATTGAGCTCTTATTGTCAGAATCAGTAATAGCAACAATACGCTTTAGTCCAATGTCGTCTCTGCCGTGGGCCATCACGGCGGAAGCCGACTCAAAGGCGTACCCCTGCTTCCAAAATTGAGGCAGGAAAGCAAAGCCAATGTCGACATCTGCTAAGGATTCTCGTTTGAGAAGACCACAAATTCCAATTGGAATTCCACCATTCTTCAACTCCGCCAGGTACAGCCCAAAGCCAAAGCTTTCATAACTGCGGATGGGCCCTTGCAAAATATAGTCGCGGGCGTCGGCGATCGTTCTGACTCCTTTGTCTCCAATGTAGCGCAGGAATGAAGGCTCATTAAGAAGACTGAAGATAAACTCAGCGTCTTCAACGGAGAGCCTGCGAAGTATTAAACGATCTGTTTCCAGAATTTTTGACGGAGTGCTGATCGCACCGCTTTGTCCCACACTTGACGTGTTTCGTCCAACAAACTTTCTACAGTTGGGAGCACCGCAAGCACACAGAAAACTTTGGTCACCGCTGTCCGAAGAAGAATAGTCACTGGTAATCTCCTCACCCTGCTGAATATCTCTCACTGCTACATCACAAAGATTTTTAACCACCGTGTTGTTGTTACACGAGTGGTTTACAAAACGCTCTGGTGGTTGAAGGATAGCGTATGTGTGCTCAGCGAGCGGGTGCAGATATTTTCGCTCCTCCAAATCAAGCGTAGAGAGCTCCGTAACATCAATTCTCTGCTCCAGCTTCCATTGAAGTACAATCTCCCCCGCTTTGAACTCGCGACGCGCAAACAGCCCGGTACCTTGAATCCCGGATTTACGTACTTCTACATCAATGGAATTTGACAACGCGATCCTCATGCCAAACCTTTAACTTCTCTTGCTGCATAACGGCGACGCCAGCGCTCTCCAGTTCTATTCTGAGTGCATTCTCGTAGACACTCTCGAGAAAACCGAATCCCAAGACATTATAAAACTTTGTAGGCGAAACCGTACACGTGAGGTCGTCATGCTTCATCACATCCTCCGTGAGAAAAGGAATGTCTAAACAGAATTACAGGATACTACATGATATCGATCTAGCTGCGAAGACTTAGGTGTTCTCGTAATTATTTTCAAGAAACCCCGGTCCTAAAACGTCTTTTGTTTCTTGTAAATCCTGGTAATTCTGTCTAAGTTTTTGAGCCCTGGTAAATCTCCGCGCCGGCAATCGATGAGGGTCTTCTACCGGGGTGACGAACAACCAGAATGCGCACTCGGTCACGGTACGATACATCTTGTCTCTTCAGTCATGGATACCGTGAGTTGATATCATAGGATCGAGTTCATAGTGGGAGCCTTCGGTTTATACTCACGAAACTTGCGCTTCACCTGGACGGAGGGTCCGAAGTTTAGTAGCAGACCGTCATCTATGCGGGTTGCTGTCAAATAGTTCACTAACTGCACCTCGTGCTCTTTGGAAAGTGCCAGCACGGCCTTCACCTCAATGATGAGTCGGTCAGCAATCCAGAGATCTGGAACGTAATCGCCAACAACTTGATTCTCATACCAGACCTTTAGCTTCTCCTGCTGCATGACTGCAACGCCAGCCTTTTCCAGTTCTATTCTGAGTGCGTTCTCGTAGACACTCTCGAGAAAACCGAATCCCAAGACATTATGAACTTTGTAGGCGAAGCCGATAATCGTGTAAGTGAGGTCGTCATGCTTCATCACATCCTCCGTGAGAAAAAGGAATGTCTAGACAGAATTACAAGATTCTACATGATATCGATCTAGCTCGAAGACTTAGGTGTTCTCGTAATTATTTTCAAGAAACCCCGGTCCTAAAACGTCTTTTGTTTCTTGTAAATCCTGGTAATTCTGTCTAAGTTCTTGAGTTTTGATAAATTTCTGCGCCAGACGCCAAAAATTCTTCGGCTTTGTCCTTCAGGCCTGCTTCCAGGGCTGCTTGTTCGTCGAGCTGTTTCTGGGCGGCATATTCGCGCACGTCTTGCGTGATCTTCATGGAGCAGAAATGTGGCCCACACATCGAACAGAAGTGAGCGAGCTTTGCCCCTTCCTGCGGCAGTGTCTCGTCGTGATATTCCCGCGCGACTTCCGGGTCGAGCGAGAGATTGAATTGATCTTCCCAGCGGAATTCAAATCGCGCCTTCGACAATGCGTTGTCGCGATACTGAGCACCGGGATGGCCTTTCGCCAGATCGGCCGCATGTGCGGCGAGTTTGTAAGCGATGACACCGTCTTTCACATCTTTCTTGTTTGGCAAACCAAGATGTTCTTTGGGCGTGACGTAGCAGAGCATCGCCGTGCCGAACCAACCAATCATTGCCGCACCGATCGCCGAGGTGATGTGATCGTAACCGGGGGCAATGTCCGTAGTTAGTGGACCCAGTGTGTAGAACGGTGCTTCCTGGCAAGTCTCGAGCTGTTTGTCCATGTTCTCCTTGATCAAATGCATCGGTACATGACCAGGACCTTCGATCATCACCTGGCAGTCGTATTCCCAGGCAACGCGCGTCAACTCACCCAACGTTTCGAGCTCGGCAAACTGGGCTTCATCATTAGCGTCCGCAATGGAGCCTGGACGCAAACCATCGCCAAGTGAGAATGAAACATCGTAGGCAGCCATGATCTCGCAGATCTCGCTGAAGTGCGTGTAGAGAAAACTCTCTTCGTGATGAGCGAGACACCACTTCGCCATGATCGAACCGCCGCGGCTGACGATTCCTGTGGTTCGCTTCGCCGTCATCGGGATATACGGCAGTCTTACCCCTGCATGAATCGTGAAATAGTCGACACCCTGCTCAGCTTGTTCGATGAGCGTATCGCGGAAGATCTCCCAGGAAAGTTCTTCAGCCTTGCCGCCAACCTTCTCCAGTGCCTGGTAAATCGGCACGGTGCCGATTGGCACAGGCGAATTGCGAATGATCCATTCGCGTGTGGCGTGAATGTTTTTTCCCGTGGAAAGATCCATCACTGTGTCAGATCCGCAACGGATCGACCAGCGCATTTTTTCCACCTCTTCATCGATCGAAGAGGAGACGGCCGAGTTACCGATGTTTGCATTGATTTTTACGAGGAAGTTGCGACCGATGATCATCGGCTCCGCCTCCGGATGATTAATGTTTGCTGGAATGATTGCGCGGCCGCGTGCGACTTCGTCGCGGACGAATTCCGGCGTAACGAACTCGGGAATCGACGCACTAAATGATTGCCCTTTGTGTTGATGAAGTAGTGAATCGCGCGGGGCTTCCTGTTCCCAGTGTTCCCGGCCGAGATTTTCCCGGATAGCTATAAACTCCATTTCCGGCGTGATGATGCCGAGACGAGCGTAGTGCATTTGCGTTACGCACGCGCCACTCTTCGCGCGCAACGGCGCACGTCGCAACGCCGGGAAGTCTTCCAGTTTGCCGATCGGCTTCGTACGAGCCTTTTCAGCGGCTGCAAAAGTCAGATATCCATCATCGATCGGTCTCTGCTCGCGACCTTCATATTCTTCGACGTCGCCGCGAGCGAAAATCCATTCTCGTCTCAGAAGCGGCAAGCCCTCGCTTACGTCGCAAAGACTATTCGGATCACCCCAGGCTCCGCTCGTGTCATAAACGCGCACCGGCGCATTTTCTGCGAGCGTGCCGTCGAAGTTACGTGTGGCGTTTTGGAGGATCTCGCGAAATGGGACACGCACACCGGGTTGATTTCCGTCGATGTAAACTCGCCGCGAGTTTGGCAGCGATGCCTGATCTGTAAGCTTCGGTGTTTCGTCAAACTTCTCGGTTACTGCACTCATAACATCACCTCACTCTCATCAAATAGGTCGACTGATGCCACGGCCTTGCGCCGTGGAGACTCGCGCTCGCGGCTACAGAGTAAGTCCGGAGGCCTTGCCGACGCCACGGCCTTGCGCTGTGGCATCTCTTAGAGTTCCGCGACTTGCTTCATAGCCGCGCACGTGAAACTCCACGGCGCAAAGCCGTGGCATCCAAAATTCGACCACAGGTCAGCAGCAAAAAACCGTTCCATCTCTAGCAGGCTGCTGAAAAAGCAGCGTTTCATGACCCAGTACTGTTGATTTACAAGTTTTGGTTATCGCTAATGCCTGA
>Ga0070708_100002088_pt1 | contig 15423 bp, 15 predicted proteins | sample KBSK5503metaG_FD_65469 | JGI IMG/M metagenome (GOLD analysis project Ga0070708, IMG submission 65469) | Corn, switchgrass and miscanthus rhizosphere microbial communities from Kellogg Biological Station, Michigan, USA - KBS K5-50-3 metaG | ecosystem: Host-associated > Plants > Roots >... | reverse complement strand
CGGGGACGATCAAAGCCGGCGGCTCGGGAAACAAGAACGGCGTCACGGGAGTGCCGCCCACGGACAGCACCCCGCAACTCGTGGACTCCAACTTCACGATCTTCGGCGGCGCGACGTATAACCAGGTGGCGAGCGCGGCCAGCATCACGCTCCCGGCTGGCTCGTACAGCCCGGCACCCGTCGTCGTCAACGGGGTCTGTGATGTCACCAACACGCTCAATTGGGGTGACGGCGTCCACACGCAGCCGTGCGGAGGCTACTACCCGATCGTCCACATCAGCGGCAGCGCGACGGTCACGGGGACGGGGCAAGGCATCTTGCTGATTGACGGCGATCTGAACTTGGGCGGCAACCTCCAGTGGTTCGGCGTAATGGTGGTGCAAGGCGCGCTGAAGGCGGCCGGCGGCGGGAAGGTGGGTGCGAACGTATGGGGGATCGCGCTCATCAAAGGGGGGCTCGACGAGTCCAAGATCAACGGCAACATCAACTTCCAGTATTCCAAATGCGGCGTCACCCAGGCGCTCAATGGCACGAGCATCGTCGCCGTGTCTCGATCCCGCGCCTGGTCACAGCTCTACTGAAGCGGCGGGCGCTCCGGGCTCGTCACCTTGTTGGCGAGCGCCCGCTCGAGGTTCGAGCGGTTCACCAGGAGGTAGTTGGGCGGCTCGTTCGGGCGGCCTCCCTCTAGGACCACGACCGGCGCGCCGGGAAACCAGAGCGCGGTCACTCCGGTATCGGCGGGACGAACGTCCCACTCGCTGCCGTCGTCGAGCATGAGCAACCCCCCGTTCATCTTCACGTCACGCACCCAGTGGGTCACCTCCGCACCGGGCGGGCATGGACGCTCCTGCGCCGCCGCGGCCGCCGGGAGCAACACCGCCGCGAGGCCCGTCAGTACGACCGCTAACACAGCACGCATGCCGCACCCCCATCTTCGCCGCTTAGCCCCTGAGCCCCTTCGCTCCTCAGTGGATAATAGCCTTCTGTCCCGCCGCAGGGGCGTGGCTCTGGAGGCCGTTACGTAACGGATTTGCGGTGCGGTGGCCACAAGCAAAGGCCAGTCGTACGAGGGCGTGCCGTCGGCGCGCTTGTAACCTATTGATTACCAATGCAATAGCCACTTGCCACTTTCCGGTGCGATGGTGTCAAACTTGCTAACATCCTCGTCAGACCACCTCCCTCCAGGTCCGTCGATTGCCGAAGACCGTCCGCGTGTTCCTGCTCGAAGACAACCGCCTGCTCGGTGATGGCATCGCTGCCATGCTACGCGGGCAGCGGGACCTCAAGGTCGTGGTGTCCGCGAAGGGCGTCGACCCGCTGCGACAGGCACGAGAGACCAGGCCCGACGTCGTGCTCCTCGCCGCGGGCTTCGGAGACAACCACAGCTCCTGCCTGGCAGCGACCTTGAGGGAAGCCGCGCCTGAGGCTAAAGTGGTCGTGATGGGTCTTCTTCCGGTCCAAGAAGAGATCCTGGAGTTAGTGAGAGCCGGGGTCTCGGGGTTCGTCCTCAAAGATGCCACACTCGATGAGCTCGTCGGGACGATTCGAACCGTGGCGGCGGGCGCAAAGGTTCTCCCACACTCTCTTGCGGGCATGCTTTTTACGGACATTGCGACGCGAACGGCCAAGCGCCGTGCGCCGGAGGTGACGGAATCCGAGCGGTTGACCCAGCGGGAGCGCCAGGTCATCGATCTGATTTCGGATGGCCTGAGCAACAAGGAAATCGCCCAAGGCCTCTGCATTGCTACCAGCACGGTCAAGGGCCACGTGCACAGCATCCTGGAGAAGCTGGCTTTGCGCACCCGGTTGCAGATCGCCGCGTACGCGCGCAACGGCTACCGAGCAACCCCCTCCGCGCCGTCCTCTCCGGTCACCCCGGTTCCCCCGATCCCCCCGGTCCCGCCTCGCGTGCTCCGCATCGAGCGCCACGCCCCACCCGATCGGCGCCGCACCATTGACGGGTGACGGGTCGCACGACACCATATAAAGCGCAATAAGGGGAGGTGTCTTGATGCCGCAGGTTCAGTGGGCCCGTCTCCAAACCGACGTGAAGTGTAGCTTGCGTCGCGGCGCTTGGTACCGGATTCTGAAGCTCACCTCGGCGGACGCCGTGGTCGACATCAAGGGGAAGCCGGTATCCATCCCCCGGGGCACCCTCCAACTCTCCACCACCCCGGGCTCGCGGTGGACCGTCGTCCCGCGGCCCAAGGACGCGCTGCGGATTCCGGCCGCGTGGGGCCCGAGGTACGCGGTCTGTCCCAACTGCCGCAACCGCGCCTCCCTCAAGGGGGACCCGGCGAGAATGCGGTGCGACCGCTGCAACGGCCTCTTCGAAGTCGCCTGGAACGAACCCTACCTCGCGGCCGGGTAAGGAACGGTAAGCGGTGAGCGGTGAGCGGTGAGCGGTACAGACCGCCTACCGCTCACCGTTTACCTCCTAGAAGATCGTGAATGGAGAGCTAGTCGCCGCGGCGACCCCGGACGCCGTCGTGGTGGCGGTGAGCGTGTAGCCGACCCCCGGCTTATTGATGCGCAGGGAGTCGAAGACCGCCAGACCACCTGATGCGGCGACCGTGGTGCCGCCGCTCAGCGTCCCGCCGCCGGCGTTGGTGCCAATCGCGAGCGTGACCTTCGAGTTGAAGTCCGTGAGCACGTTCCCGAGCGTGTCTTGGGCGATGATCTTGATGGCCGGGACGATCGGGCTCCCCGCCGTCGCATTCTGGGGCTGCTCAAGGAAAGCGAGTAAGCCGTTGCTGGCGCCGGTGAAGGGCGTCGTCTTGGTCTCAAAACCCGTCACCGTGGGATCACAGGCGGCGATCACCACGAGCGCGATGCAGGCGATTAGTTGGGCCAGGCGCATGGAAGCCTCCACTTAAACACTCTTACGCTCTATCAAGCTTTGGCGCTGCGGTAGAACGTTCCGTAGGCCACCAGGGCCCGGGCCACCCCCTTGTCCACCTCTCCAGCAATGTACTCGGCGAGATCCCCGACCCGGTTCGCGATCGCTGCCGAGCCGGCCGGTGCTTCACTGGGCTTGAGGCCCCGGTAGTGGTCGGTCAGACCGGCGGCGACGGCCTCGAGCACCCACGGCTTCATCTCGACCGTGGCCTTCGTGACAATGACCGCGCGTACGGTGCCTTGCGGCGTAAAACCGACCGCCACCTCGATCGGGCCGTGCGGGGTGTCAACGCGCACGAACTCGAGGGTGCCGACCATCGCCGGGCCGGTCTTACCGCTGTAGAACGTAAGCACGCCGTCCTCCGGGCTCCAGTCCACCGCTAGGTGGAGGCGGTGGGCGTCGGCGTTGCTGAGGTGCACTTCGCGCGCGAAGTAGGCCTCCGCCCCCGGCAGCAGGGCTTGCACCGCGTTGGGACGCTTGACGAGCACCACCGCCGGAGTGATGTGCAGGACGGCGGCGATCGCCACCGTGCGAATCAACGAGCTCATTGGTCAACTCCTCTCATGTGAAAACCACATCTGCCGGACCGCCGTCGCGGCGACGACGAGGTAGCCCGCGCCCATCGCCCACCCCCCGATCAACGTGACGATGGCGAAGCGCGGCGAAGCGAACTTGGTGAGCCACATACCGGCAAAGTCGAGCCACGGGGCGGCGAATAGCAACGTGATCAGCGCAAATGCCCAACCGCGCTTGAGAGCGAGGCCGGCCACGACGACGGACAAGGCGGCCGCCATCAGCCCGTACACTGGCACGTGCACGTGCGTGTCCTGGATGAGCAGGTTGGTGTCGACGGCATGGACCTCGGGTTGGGCAAAGTCGGCCATCGTCATGGGATGCTCAACGACCATCGTGCTGTCGGGCGGCATCGCCATCGGCATCTCCCGACCGGCGTAGGTCGCCGCGACCCGCTGGGGCGTGAACCCCGCGTACAGCGAGACCATTAGCGCGCCGAACACGTAGGACAGGCCGAACGTCGCGAGCAGGCACGTGACGAGCCATTTGATGCGGGCGTCCGCGCGGCGCAAGTCGTACAACATCGAGTCCCCCCGCCTAGAAGATGTACACGAGCTCGAGGACGCCTTTTGTGTCCGAGCCCTGGAGCGCTCCGGTCGCGTCGGGGAAGAACGGCCGGGTGGACCAGTCGGCACGGAGCGCGGCCCGCAGCGCGGTCTGCGGCAAGTGGAACCGCGTATGCTCGATGTTGCTGAAGATCCCTTCGCGCGCGCTGCTGAAGTACCACATCGGACCTAGCGTGATCGATCGGAGGATCTGAGGGGTTCCAGTAAGGAGGCCATCGGTGTCTTCCATCTGGTCGTAGCGCGCCGTGAGCCCGAGGCCGTGGATCAGTCGCAGGAACACCGTCGCGGCGCCACCCCGCCACGTCAACCCGGCGCCGGGGGGGTTTTGCTCCCTCCCGAGGTTGAGCTCGGCGCCGAGGATCACGCGCCCGCGGTCGACGGTGAGGTCGCTGGACAGGAGCGAGCGCTGGTGCGCGTCGGTGGAATCCCGCTCCGGTCCGTAGACGCCCGTGACCCCCAGTGTCACCCAGGGAATGGGGGTCCACTGGGCCCGCGCCAGGGCGGTCTTCCCCCGATTGTTGTCCACCGTGACGTCCCACCCGTTGGCGGCGACCGCCCAGAGGTCGAGTCGGGGGGAGGCTGCGAAATGCACTTGCACGCCGGTCAGCTTGCTCGGCCGCGCGTACGCGAAGTTGAATGAATTGGTGGGGACGAAATTCAGCGGCTCGTCGTCGCGCTCGAACCCGATGGGCGCGTCGAACCGGCCGAACGCCAGCGTCCAGCGGTTCGCCCGTTGCGGAGTCCAGCTCACGAGTAGGTTGTCGATCTCCGTGGCCGACTCGCCGCCTTCGAGCGCCGTCGTCAGTTGCGCGAACAGGTAGGCCTCCGCCACGGGCTTAAACAGACTCACGCCGATTTTGCCGGCGGTGAACGTGTTGGCGCGGGCGACGCGATCGTAGTCGGCCCGACCCACCGCAAAGCCCGTGACGACGACAGGCTGCGGTTCTTCGAATGTGACCTCTCGCTCCTGCGCGGCCACCCGGAATGCGAAGCCGCAGAGCGCGACGCCGCACAGCGCGCTGCGCATGAGATGCCTCCGAATTGTGAGGGTTAACGGGTCAGGTCAGGCGAGCCCGTTCGGAGGACGCGATCCGGGAGAGTGGGACGGCGAGGGGGGAAGGGGAACGGGGGAAGGGCACGGTTCCACTCGAACGGCCATCGTCACGACCGGCGGGGCGACGAGAGGCGCCGGCAACGCGGCCGACACGGCCAGGTCGGATCCGCCGGTCATTTGGTCGCAGAAGCAGGGGCCGTCCCCAGGCACTCCGTGATGGTGGCCCGTGTGCGCGACCGTCATCTGATGGTGGCAGGCGAGGCCCGCCACGAGCGAAGAACCCGGACCAGCGACGAGCCAGCTGCCGCTGGAAATGAGCAGAATGACGAGACCCGCGACGCGTCGCATCCTCCCCAAGTCTAGGGTCGCGCGTTCGGCTGGCGCAACCCCGCCCAAGTCGTGTAGACTGGAGCCGTTACGACTGCGGGTCGGAGGCCGGGGTCACCGGTCACAGCCAGTTTCGCGGAGGACGGGACCATGGGCGAGCGCATCGACTATCGGGAGGGCCGCTGGGTGGTGCCCGATTGCCCCACCATCCCCTTCATCGAGGGGGACGGGACCGGTCCCGACATCTGGCGGGCCGCGCGGCGCGTGTTCGACGCCGCCGTCGCCAAGGCCTCGGGCGGCAGGCGGCGGGTCGAGTGGCTGGAGGTGCTCGCCGGTGAGAAGGCGTTCCGCCAGGCCGGGAGCTGGCTCCCCGAAGCCACGCTGGAGACGATCCGGCAGTACCGGGTCGCGATCAAGGGCCCTCTCACGACGCCCGTCGGGGGAGGGATCCGCTCGCTCAACGTGGCGCTGCGCCAGCTCCTCGATCTCTACGCGTGTGTGCGGCCGGTACGCTACTTCGAGGGCGTGCCGAGTCCGATGCGGGAGCCCCAGAAGCTGAACGTCGTGATCTTCCGCGAGAACATCGAAGACGTGTACTCGGGGATCGAGTACCAGGCCCGGAGCTCCGAGGCGGACGCGCTCATCGCGTTCCTTGCCGAGCGCTTCGGCGCGAAGATCCGTCCGGGGAGCGCCATCGGGATCAAGCCGATATCGGAGTTCGGCACGCAACGCCTGGTCGCGAAGGCGATCCAGCACGCGATCCACGCGGGGTTGCCGTCGGTAACCCTGGTGCACAAGGGCAACATCATGAAATTCACCGAGGGCGGCTTCCGGGAGTGGGGCTACGCCGTCGCGCGCGACCGGTTCGGCGGCAATACGCAGCCGGAGAGCGAGGCCGGCGCCGGTGGGAGCGCGAGGGTTGCGGGGGCCAATGGGCGAGTGGTGATCAAGGACCGGATCACGGACGCGATGTTCGCGCAGCTCGTGCTGCGCCCCGAGGAGTATTCGGTGATCGCGGCGCCCAACCTGAACGGGGATCTTCTGTCCGACGCCGCGGCCGCGCAGGTCGGCGGCCTCGGGCTCGCACCGGGCGGCAACGTCGGTGACGGTTTTGCCGTGTACGAGGCGACCCACGGCACCGCGCCGAAGTATGCCGGCCTGGACAAGGTCAATCCCTCGAGCCTGATCCTGTCCGGAGCGATGATGTTCGAGGAGCTCGGCTGGAACGACGTGGCCGACGCGATCACCCGTGGCATCGCGGGCGCCATCAAGTCCCGTCGCGTCACGTACGATCTCGCGCGCCTCATGCCCGAAGCCACCGAAGTCTCGACCTCCGCCTTCGCCGGCGCCATTATCGAAAATGTCTGACATCACCAGCAGCGTCGCGACCTCGCCCCTCGCCGAGCTCGAAACCCCGTTGCTCGCCCTGGCGCTGGCCCAGGGCTCCACCCTCCCGGCGTCGCTCACCGAGCTCGACCGCGTGGCGGGCGGGTTTCTCGACCGCGCCGTCACGAGCGGCGACTTCAAAGGAAAGCGGGACGAAGCGCTCCTGCTCTATCCCGGCGGAGGCGAGGCGCAGCGCATCCTGCTCGTGGGTCTCGGCAAGGCCGGTGAGGTCACCCGCTCGAGCATTCGCCGGGCGGCGGCGGTCGCGGCGAAGCGCGCGCGCGCTCTCGGCGCGAAGCAATTCGCGTTTGCGGTGGCGGCGGAGGCGAGAAACGGCGTTGCGCCGAAGGACCTGGGACAGGTTGTCGCCGAGGGCGCGGGCCAGGGCGCCTGGGCGTTCACCGCGCTCAAGGCGTCCCCCGACGAGCCGAGACCCGAGGTGGAATCCGTCGCCATCGCGTGCGATTCCCGGGAAGCGAACGACGTCACGGCGGGCCGGAGGGTGGGCGACGCGATCGCGGCGGGCCACCGCCTCGCGCGCGATCTCCAAATGCAGCCGGGCAACGTGTGCACTCCGAGCTACCTCGCCGACCAGGCGAACCAGCTCGCCGCTGCGCACGGTTTCACGGTGACCGTGCTCGACCGGGCCGCAATACGCCAGGAAGGGATGGGAGCGCTGCTCGCCGTCGCCCAGGGGAGCGCGCAGGAGCCGCGCTTCATCGTCCTCGAATACACGGCCGCCGGCGACGCCGCGCCGGTCGGACTCGTCGGCAAGGGCGTGACCTTCGACTCGGGCGGCATCTCCATCAAGCCGGCACAGAACATGGAGGAGATGAAGTTCGACATGTCCGGCGCCGCCGCGGTACTCGGCACCTTCGAGATGCTGGGACGGCTGAAACCGAAGGTCAACATCGTCGGCCTGATCCCCGCAACAGAGAACCTCCCCTCCGGCACCGCGGTGAAACCGGGTGACGTGGTGAAAAGCCACCTGGGCAAGACCATCGAGATCATCAACACCGACGCCGAAGGCCGGCTGATCCTGTGCGACGCCCTGTCGTACGTGCGCCGCTTCAAGCCCGCCGCGGTGCTCGACGCGGCCACGCTCACGGGCGCCGTGGTCGTAGCGCTCGGACACGCGGCGATCGGGTTGATGGGAAACGACGACGCCCTGATCGGCGAAGTGCGCGAGGCGGGCGAGCGCGCGGGCGAGCGCTGCTGGCCCTTGCCGCTGTGGGACGACTACCGCGACCTGCTCAAGTCCGACATCGCGGACGTCAAGAACTCGGGGGGCCGCGGAGCCGGCGCCATCGCCGGCGGATGGTTCCTCCGCGAGTTCGTGAACGGCTATCCCTGGGCGCACCTCGACATCGCCGGCACCGCCTACACCGAGGGCGAAGGGCCCTCCCAGGCGAAGGGCCCCACTGCCGCCGGAGTTCGGCTCTTCAGCGAATTCGTCCTCAAGCGCGCCGCGGCGTGACCCGCGGCTGTCTCTGCGCGGCCGCACTGCTGGCGCTCGCCGGGACGGCCGTCGCGCAGGTGGATACGACGGCCCGGCGCGACACCACGGCCCGGCGCGATACCACGGCGCGCCGCGATACGACCGCGCGCGATACCGCGCCCGCCTACCTCCCCGTGTTCGGGCCCGCGTCCCCACAGGGGCCGCTGCCGCGAGGATCGCGGTATTCGTTCACGGTCGACTCGTTCGCGCTGTCCAGCATCCAGACCCTGAGCGACCTGCTCGCGCGCATCCCCGGCGTTTACGTCGCGCGGGGCGGTATTTACGGCCAGGCGGAGATCGCGCTGTATGGGGGCCGCGGGCCGGCGGCGCTCGAGGTGTACTGGGACGGCGTCCCGTACCTGCCGATCGGCCGGGACTCCGTCTATCTCGACCCGGCCCGCATCCCGCTCGCGCCGCTCCAGCGCGTGGACGTGATCGTGCTTCCGGCGTCGCTGCGCGTCTATCTGGTCACGGTCCGCCACCGATCCACCCAAGCCTCCACGCTCATCCGGATCACGACCGGGCAGGTGCGGACCTCCGGATACCGCGGTTGGTTCCTCAAGCGATGGCGCTCGGGGCTGGGCCTCTCGCTCGCCGCCGACTACAACAACAACGACGGCATCTCGGGAAGCTCGAGCACGGCGTTCAACAGCGTCGATCTCTGGCTCAAGGCCGAGTATCTGCGCAGCGCGCGGCTCGGCGCGTCGTACCAGGTCCTGAGCTCGACCTGGACCCGCAGCCCCTCGGACCCGCCGGGGCTCGTCGCCCGTTTCCCGTTCGAGCGGCGTGACGCGGTGCTGCGCGCCTTCGCCGCCGCGCGGCCGGACGGCCTCGGCCCGCGCATCGAGCTCACGCTCGCGTCGGCCACGACCAGCAAGGATACCGCCGTGACGGGCCGTTCGCTCTCCCAGCGGATGCTGACGCTGAGCAGCGCTGGGGCGCACGCCCAGGCAGGCCTCACTGCGCGCGTGCAGGACGATGACCGGCCATGGCAGCTCGAGGCGCAAGCGGCATGGCGCCCGGTCCGAGGCCTCACCCTGGCCGCGGATGGCCGGCACGCGGCCTACAGCGGGTCCCGCAAGGGGGACCGCGCTCATCTCGCCGCCGGGCTGGCGCTGCCGCTCGGATTCTCGGCCCACGGCGATCTCGCCTGGGCCCACGACCTCCAGGATCCCCTGGTCGCGAGCGACACCGCGCAAAAGGTCACGGACTACTCCGGCGCCCTACGCTGGGACGGCAGCCGGGCCGCGATCGAGGTCGGCGGGGCGCGCCGGGACCCCTTCGAGCCGATCGGCCACCCGAGCGGGCTCAAGCCGCTCCTGGGGCTCGCCCCGACGCCGCGGACGCGCTATCTCACGGTACACGCGAGCACGCAGCCGCTTCCCGGGCTCTTCTTCTCCGGGTGGTACTTCAATCCACTGGTCCAGGGCGGCAACGACTTCGAGCCGCCCTACCATGCGCGCCTGTCGGCGACGTTCTATACCAAGTTCTGGCGGGTGTATCGTAGCGGGATCTTCGCGCTGCGCCTCGAGCTCGCGGCGGAGTCGTGGACTCGCGGCACCGCGGGCGTGGACAGCCTAGACCAGGCCGTGCTCCTGCCCGGAGCGACGTTCATCGAGTCGAACCTCGAGATCCGGGTGGCAGGCGTCACCATCTACTGGATCCAGCGCAACACGAACGGGTTCCGGGGAAGCTACGTGCCCGGACTGGACTACCCGCGGCGCTTTCAATTCTATGGCGTGCGCTGGGTGTTCACGGATTAGGTCCTCAGCCGCTGGACCCTCTCCGTTCGTCGGTCCTCACCCCCTGTCCCCCTCTCCCTTCGGGAGAGGGGGCACGACGCATCGATCTTCGTTCCCCCTCTCCGGAACGGAGAGGGGGTCAGGGGGTGAGGACCAAACCACGGAGTGGGGGTCAGGGGGCGAGGACCCAAACCACGGAGTAGCGGACAGGGGGTGAGGACCGCCGTTGACCTAAGTTCTTCTTAGGGCTATCCTTAAAGATCTGTGCCGCGCAGCATGACTGGTTTCGGCTCCGCCGACGGAGCGGTCGTCGACGGGCGGGTGCGCGTCGAGATCCGCACCGTAAACCACCGGTATTTCAACCCGCAGTTCAAGCTCCCCTCCGAGCTCGCCGGCGTCGAAGGGCAGCTACGCGAGCGTCTGCGGCAGCTGCTCGAGCGCGGGCACATCGTGGTCTCCGTACGGTGGCTCGAGCCACCGAGCTACGAGAGCGCGATCGCCGTAGACCTGGCGCGCGCCCGCCAGGTGGTCGCGGCGGCGAAGGAGCTCAAGAAGCAGCTCAAGTTGAAGGGCGCGGTGGACCTCGCGTTCGTGGCGCGCCAGCCGGATGTCATCACGCTCCAGGGAGATGGGGGGAGCGGGGGAAGCGCCCCGGGGGGCGGCGCGGCGGCATGGAGCGACCTCGAGCGGATCGTGGAACGGGCGGCGCAGGAGGTACTGGCGACGCGGGCGCGCGAGGGGCGGGCACTCGCAGCCGAGCTGGCCCAGCGCCTGGACGCGCTCGAGTCGGGGGCGCGCACCGTCGAGGAGCGGGCCCCCGAGCGCCTCGTGGCCGAGCACGAGCGGCTCAAGAAGGCCGTAGCGGAGCTCGCCGCCGGAGCGCAGGTGGATCCGCAGCGGCTCGCCGTCGAGATCGCCCTGATGGCGGACCGGGTCGACATCACCGAGGAGCTGGTCCGGCTCCGCACGCATCTCGCGGCGTGCCGCGAGACGCTCGCGGGAGAAGGCGCACTCGGCAGGCGGCTCGGCTTCCTCGCCCAGGAGCTCTTGCGCGAGGTGAACACGATCGGCTCGAAGGCGAACGACGCGGCGATCACCCAGACGGTGATCACGATGAAAGGCGAGCTCGAGAAGCTCCGGGAGCAGCTCGAGAATCTGGAGTGACGCCGCGGGTCGTCATCCTGTCCTCGCCGTCCGGAGGTGGCAAGACGACGATCGCGCAGGCGCTGCTGGCGCGCCGGCCGGACATCGGCTATTCGGTATCCGCGACGACGCGCCCGCCCCGGGCCGGGGAAAACGACGGCCGGGCGTATCATTTCTTGACCCGGGAGCAGTTCGAGCGCCGCCGCGCCGCGGGAGAGTTTCTCGAGTGGGCCGCGTACGCCGGCGAGCTGTACGGCACCCTGCGGAGCGAGGTCGAGCGCGTCCTCGGGAGCGGGCGGCACGTGCTGATGGACATCGAGGTGAACGGCACGGTTCAGGTGCGCAGGGCGTACCCGCCTCCACAATCGATCGCCGTCTTCATCCTGCCACCGAGCGCCGACGTGCTCGTCAGGCGGCTGCGCGAGCGGAAGAGCGAATCACCGCGAGCGCTGGAGGAACGGTTGCGTCAAGCGGTGGTGGAAGTGCAGCAGGCCATGAGCGAAGTGGCGGGCGTGCCGACGTACGACCACTGGATCGTCAACGACGTGGTGGAGACGGCCGTCGCCGAGGTAGGACGGATCGTGGACGAGAACGGACAGCGCAGACATGGAGTGGACCAGGTGAGGATCGGCGCAATCATCCGAGGCCTGACGGCAGAGGTGGATCGAATTCAGGGTAAGGAGTCGGAATGAGGATCGTGACCCCCGCCGAAGTCGCCGCGGAGACGCAGAACAAGTACCTCGGCGTGCTGGTGGCAGCCAAGTTCGCCCGTTTCGTGAACGAGTTTCCTCGCGACCGCTCGGTCGACTTGGAGCAGAAGCTGACCACACGCGCGCTGGAAGAGCTCGTCCACAGCCGGCTCAAGTACCGCCTGGTGCGGCGGCGGCGTCAGGAAGGCTGATGCGGTTCGCCGGCCGGCACCTCGTGCTGGGCGTGTCGGGCGGGATCGCGTGCTACAAGAGCTGTACGCTTGCCAGGCGGCTCACCGAGGCCGGGGCGGCGGTGGACGTGATCCTCACCGCCGCCGCCGCCGAGTTCGTGCGGCCGGTAACCTTCGAGGCGCTCACCGGGCGCCCGGTCCTGACGTCGCTCTGGGAGCGGGACCGGGCGCTCGCGCATTTGGCGCTGGCCAGGCAGCCGGATCTCATCGTCCTCGCTCCCGCCACGGCCAACGTGCTCGCGCGGGCGGCGATGGGGATGGCGGACGATCTCCTGACCGCCGTCTTGCTCGCGCGCGCCGGCCCGGTCCTGTGCGCCCCGGCGATGAACGACGCCATGTACGCTCACCCTGCGACGCGCGCCAACACGAAAGCGCTCGCCGCGCGCGGCTGGCGCTTCGTGGGCCCGGACACGGGGCCGCTCGCGGAAGGACCGAGCGAGCGGCCGGGCCGGATGAGCGAGCCGGAGGCGATCCTCGTCGCCGCGGAGCGGCTGCTCGCGGAAAGGGCGGGGGGGCGGCTCCGGGGGAAGACGGTCCTCGTGACCGCGGGCCCGACGCGGGAGCACATCGACCCGGTGCGGGTGGTCACGAACCCGTCGAGCGGCCGGATGGGCTTTGCGCTCGCCGAGGCGGCATACGCGCGCGGCGCCGAGGTGATCCTCGTGGCGGGGCCGACCGAGCTGCCGCTGCCGCCCGGCCCCACGGCCCACCGTGTAGAGACGACCGCCGAGATGCAGCAGGCCGTGCAGGCGCTGGTGAACGGCGCCAGCCTGGTGATCATGGCCGCGGCACCCGCCGACTACCGCCCCCGCACCAGCGCCGACGCCAAGCTGCCGCGCGCGAGCGGCGCCCTGACGCTCGAGCTCGAGGCCACCTCCGACATCCTCGCGAGCCTGCGCCGGCCCGATCGATGCGTCGTCGTGGGCTTCGCCCTCGCGGCCGGGGACGGTGACGCCGTTGCGAACGCGCGCAAGAAACTGCAAGATAAAGCCCTCGATTTCGTCATCTTGAACGACGCGCTCGAGCCCGGCGCGGGGTTCGAGGTTGCCACGAACCGCGTGACGATCATTCCGAGGAGCGGGGCGCCAATGGAGTTGCCCCTCCTCCCCAAGCGCGACGTGGCGGAAAAGATCCTCGACGTGGTGGAGCTGGCGCTGACGTGAGCGACGGGCGGGCTTTGGCGCGGGCATTCCTGGAAGAGCAACGGCTGCTTGGGACCGGCTGGGTGGTCCTTTCGACCCCGGAAACCCCGGGCTTGCGCCCGGGGTCAGTGGGATCCCAGGGCCCGGCTGGACTGACCCCGGGCGCAAGCCCGGGGAAGGACTTTCCCCCGTCCGGTCTCTCCTTCGACCCCCCTGCGGGCGATCTCTTCAGCAACGACCCGATCTCGCAGGCGCGCTCGGTCGCGGCGGTCGCGGCGCTGGTGGCCGAATGCACCAGGTGCCGCCTGTGCGAGGGGCGCAGGCACGCGGTGCCGGGTGAGGGGCCGGACGATGCGCGGCTCGTGGTCGTGGGAGAGGGCCCCGGGAGGGTGGAGGACGAAACGGGGCGGCCGTTCGTCGGGCCCGCAGGCGAGCTGTTGACGAAGATCCTCGCGGCGATCGATCTGCCCCGCGAGCGGGTCTTCATCTGCAACGTGGTGAAGTGCCGCCCGCCCGAGAACCGCGTGCCGCAGTACGATGAGATCGGCGCGTGCGTGCCGTACCTGTTCCGCCAGATCGAGCTCCTGAGGCCGAAGGTGATCCTCGCCATGGGGGGCACGGCGGCGCAGACGCTGCTCGACACCAAACAGTCCCTCGGGGCGCTCCGCAACAGGATTCACCGGTTCCGGGGCATCCCGGTCGTCGTCACATACCATCCGGCCGCCCTGCTCAGAAACCCCCACTGGAAGAGGCCGACCTGGGATGACGTCCGCATCGCCCACCGTCTCCTCGTCTGAGCGGGAGCTCGCCGGCCGCCAGGCTCCGCAGAGCAACGAAGCGGAGCAGGCCGTGCTCGGCGCCATGCTCCTCGACCAGGACGCGGCCCTCAAGGCCGCCGAGCTGCTCGACGACACGATGTTCTACCGTGAAGGGCACCGGCTGCTGTTCCGCGCCATGATCGCCCTGACCGAGCGTGGCGACGTGATCGACCCGGTGACCCTGCGCGACGAGCTGATGCGCCGCGGCGACCTGGATCGCGCGGGCGGCATGGAGTACATCGGCGCCCTCATCGACGTCGTGCCGACCGCGGCGAACGTCGAGTACCACGCCAGGATCGTCCGCGACAAAGCCGTGCTGCGCCGGCTGATCGACGCGGCGAGCTCCATCATCCAGCAGGCGTACGAAGGACGGACCACCTCGGCGGAGCTGCTCGACCACGCCGAGCATCGGGTCTTCCAGATCGCCCAGCTCAAGCGCTCCGAGGAATTCGTGCGGCTGAAGGAGCTCATCTGGCCGACGATGGAGCGGATCGAGCAGCTCCACACGAGCCAGGGCGCGCTCACGGGCGTGGCGTCCGGATTCATCGACCTGGACCGGCTCACCGCAGGCTTCCAGCGGGGCGATCTCATCATCGTCGCGGCGCGGCCGTCGATGGGGAAGACGGCGCTCGCGCTCAACATCGTCCAGCACGCGGCCATCGAGCACGACGTGGGGGTGGCGATCTTCTCGCTGGAAATGACCAAGGACCAGCTCGTCCAGCGGCTGCTCTGCTCCGAGGGGCTGGTGGATGCGCAGCGGCTGCGGCGGGGGCTGCTGCACGACGACGACTACCCCAAGCTCGCTCGGGCCGCGGGGCTGCTCGGTACGGCGCCGATCTGGATCGACGACTCCGCGGTGCTCACCCCGCTCGCCATGCGCTCCAAGGCGCGGCGGCTCAAGGCGGACCACGACATCGGCATGGTCGTCGTCGACTACCTGCAGATGATGCATGGGCCGTCGGACGCGGAGAATCGACAGCAGGAGATTTCCTTCATCTCCCGATCGCTCAAGGCCCTGGCCAAAGAGCTGGATGTGCCGCTCGTCGCCTTGTCGCAGCTCTCCCGCGCCCCGGAGCAGCGCGGAGGTGAGCATCGCCGTCCCCAGCTGTCGGACTTGCGGGAATCGGGCGCCATCGAGCAGGACGCCGACGTGGTCTGCTTCATCTACCGCCAGGAGTTCTACGACGGCCCCACCGACCCGAAGACGAACGAAAACATCGAGGGCCTGGCGGAGCTGCTCGTCGGCAAGCAGCGGAACGGCCCCACCGGCACGGTGAAGCTCGTCTTCAAGAAGGAATACACCCGCTTCGACAACTATACGTCGCGCGAGGCGCC
>Ga0070708_100002082_pt1 | contig 15435 bp, 19 predicted proteins | sample KBSK5503metaG_FD_65469 | JGI IMG/M metagenome (GOLD analysis project Ga0070708, IMG submission 65469) | Corn, switchgrass and miscanthus rhizosphere microbial communities from Kellogg Biological Station, Michigan, USA - KBS K5-50-3 metaG | ecosystem: Host-associated > Plants > Roots >... | reverse complement strand
ACTCTGAGGCATGTGAAGACACGGGACGTGTTTCAGGGTTCTCCATATTAACCGTTCCCTGAAAGATCGATGAGAGTCCGATTTTTCGAGATTTTTCCGTTCAGGGTAACCGAATCTTTACTGATCGTTCTTGCATGTTACCTCACATAGGATGGCTGGCTTAGTCTCGAAGATAAGCGTGGCTGTTACTGACGGTCTATTCTGGTCGGACGGGCCTGTTTCGAGCTTGTTTATTCCCTAGATCGTAGGCTCGAACAGCGCATTTCACAGAGCACTTCGAATAGTCCAATAGAAACGGGGGTAGTTCTTTTCCACAGACTGAGCAGTGTCGTGCGCTAACCCGCATTGGATTTCACGGTGCCGAGCTATCTATTTAGTATGGCTGAATTCAGACCTGAGCGTAGGTTACCTGAAGTCTTCACACCTGTCTTGCGGGCCATTCCCTGCATTGATCACAATATCAGGCGAAATTGACAAGTTGTTGCACTAAGAGCTATATTATTAGCGAGTGACCTCCGTACCTGTACGACGGACGATAATTCGGAGGCCCACCGTGCCCCTTTCCCCCAGAGCCTTGGAAACCCAAAGGGATAGGAGCACTCGAAAACCAAGTTGGCAATCGAGGCCGTTCGTTGGCCAGTGAGCCGCAAAACGTGAACTTGGCGTCACTGCATTAAAGAGATTTGTACAGTTTCGTATAAAAATCAGAAGTACGTAGTTCTCTACCGTCTTTGGTTCCATGCGTCGTCAACTGCAATAGTCCCGGCGACAGCTTGTGACAGCTATTCCTTCAGACTAGCCTCTGAACCACCCAAGCTAGGTTCTAGCTCAATTTTCTGACTAGATGTTTTCCCTCTGAACACTCTTTACACAGTGAGAGTCGGAAAGTATCCCCGCGCGATCCTTTGACCTCGGCACCCTTTCGCTTGCAACCGCAATGGCACTTACAGCGGTCGGGGTCAGGTTTCATATCGCCGTGAAAGCTCAATTCGAAGTATCATTATGAGTTCTTTCACCTTCGCCGGGACTTGCTCGTTACTCGTCCAATTGTCGTATGCTTCAACCGCGTCCCTGACATAGCCGGGTGCGAGTTTGATGTACTCATATGGATCGGGTGGCGGCAACGGATTGTGAGTGTTGATTCTGCCGCGTCGCATACCTCCAAGCTGATTTCAAAAGAAGCTCTTTAGTCGCAGAGGCTAGAGGAATTGACTAGCTTTGGTCAAGTCAAGATGTGAGACTTGCGGGCAGTGGTTCGAGGACGATGAATTAGATGACCATTTGAGCCTGCATTTGGACGAACCGACGCAGGAACCGGGCGAGCAAACACCAGTTAGATGCCCTGATTGTGGGGTACGCACAGAGGTCTATCACGGAATGCCCTTCAAAGTGGGCACAAGCGACCCCGCAACGCGATTGTTGTTCGGATGGCGTTCAGACGACGTTTTCCCTATAGACTTGTACGTGTGTCCGAAGTGCGGGCGAATCCAACCGTTCGTCAGCAAGAAAGATACTCAATGAAAAGTCAAATTGGCTCTTAAGATTCTTTAACTGCTGGCGTTTCGAACTGATTCGATATGTCCAACTTTGAAGCTCGCATTAACACAAAATTCGGGCAGCTAGTTATTCACTTCGACGACCAGAATGATTTGGCCGCAAAGATGCAAGAGGCGAAAGTGATGGTTCAAGCGATTGAAAGCAAGTCCGCGGATTTTGCTATTGTGAAAGAGGTCTCAGTAACTGGACTTGAAGGAATCTGTACCATCACGCCAGAAGGACTTCCTCACATAATAGTATACCCAGAAAGCGACAGCGACAAGGTTCGACTCGCGCTGTTTGCTTCACAGCGTCCCCTCTCGACTGAAGAAATAACGAATGTCACCGGAGTAAAGAATGCGACTGCTCTCAGATTCATGAAATTCGACGAGGTCATACGGACAGATGACAAGTTTTCTCTGTCTGGAAAGGGTCGTACCATAGTAGCGACTAAGCTACTGCCAACGCTCAGACCAATTCGGGAGTCCCAAGCCAGTGCCTAAGTTCGAGTATCGAGTCACCACCAAAGCAGGAGTCCTAATCTTTCATTTCGACACTCTGAAAGAGTTTCAAGATAATCTAGCCGAGATCGACTTAGATTCCTTGGTTAAGTCTGCTGACGCGAAGCTTGGCGGTATACTGCTGTCTGAGCCTCGACAGCCGAAACCCGGATTCGAGGACGTTTATCGCTTCACGGGCGAAGGATTCGTTGAATTGTTGAAGGTTCCTCAATCTAAGATAGACACGATTGGACTAGTTCTCTTTGCTTTCGACCCTAACCCAGCTTCATTCAATCAAATCGCACGGTCGAGCGGAGTCCCAGATCCTTCTGTATACCTAAGCACCAAACAATACGCGAAGTATTTCACACGAACCAAAGACGGATACCTTTTGAATCAAGAGGGAAAGGAATGGATCCTCAGCGACGTTGTGCCTAGACTAAGAGTCCCATCAACCACGACCTAGAGCGCACGCTTCAGTTGGAAATCTGGCTAGAGGATGTAGCGCAACAGCTTAGTCTCGCGAGAATCCTTCGAGACTCCGATGTGGTTCCAGGCAAGCGTATCGCCATTATCCTCGTGGATAATGTTGTCGAGTTTCTAATCAAAGTTCACGGGGAAGACATCATACTCGGAAACAAGATTCTGAAGAAGTATGAGTGGGAAGAGGAGAAACGCCACTTCGATAAGCTCGTCAATCGAGTTCTCCCAAGGACTAAGGTTTCGGAATACGCCAAAGAAATTCTAGATTATCATGAACTACGAAATAGTTTGTACCACGGAGTAGTGCCGGCATCTGTGCACGATGAGAAGATCAACAAATACCTTGGTATTGCGGAGGTCTTGCTCGAAAGGATTTTCAACATTCACATGTCTCAAGACGAATGGAACTCCAGAGTCGAAACAACTAGGGTTAAGATTTCCCCGAGCCCTCCAAAGAGCAGTTTCGTGACTTTCACAAGAATCGATGCCGATGCGATTCGCTTTGAAGCGACAGGTCAGGTCATGGATCGACATGCGATCATGCTTGTTATGCATGGATTTGGCGTCCAGTATGGACACGCCCCCTCATACGATGAATTAGTAAAGAGCTTGAATCACAGCGCGCACTCGATTGAGAGAAAGACTCTCTCCGTGCACCTTAGCAAACTCAGAGAAAAGGGATTGGTCAGAAGGGATGAATATTCGCTAACTGCTGAGGGAAGGAAGTGGTTGGTAAAGAAATTCGGTTTGGCATAAGCTTGGAGGTTACTCAGGCTTGAATGCCGGATGTTGGCTGATTTTCTGCCATAGACGAATTAGCGCAATTAGGCCGCCAATGGACACAGCTACGGAATAATAGATGTTGATTTGCATCAGCGTAATGGCAATGGACGAAATCGTTGCTAGTACTACCACCATGGTCAAGTATTCGATTCTTGTAGACGATCTTACCAACTTCGTCGTAGTCTTTTCTAATGACTTGGTAGACTCGTTAAGGGTCTGAACGTTCTGGTTGAGATCCTCGGATACCCTGTTGATGCTAGCTAGCTGGAGAGACATTATTTTCTGCCTCACAATCTCGACTCTGCGATCCAGATCCTCAAGGTACAGAAACTTCTCCGGGTACTTCTCACGACTGACCGCCATCGACGGCCAAGAAAACAGACCCAAAGTCTCCATCTCGGCGCGATATTTGTTCCTCTGATTTTCAAGTTCTGTAAGTTCGGCAGTGGTCTTAACGATCTCATCGCTCAGAGGATTCGGCACGATCTATCACTGATCGTCAGGCATCTATTTACTTTGTAGAAGCTCAACTATTCAGATCCGTTGAAATACAAGGAGTGACAATATACTAGCGAGCGCGTCGCGCTAACTGGTTTTGTCTCCTCAGGAGACTGGAAGTAAATACTTTGTCAGACAGCGGAGCTACAAACAGGACTCCCCGAATACTTTGCCGACATTGCGCGTATCACGTAGACGGCACTCTGCTTCTGCCCTGTCGTGACTGCCAAAAGCGGATTGCTTACGAGCAGGAAGAACTATTCCACGCGCACGAACTCATCCGGATTCTGAGAGAGGAGAGAAGGCTCTGTCCTGAATGTATTTACAACGACGCAATCTTCTATCACAGGCGCGACGAAGCTCTCCCGCCAAGTCTGAGACAACATTCGGTAAGGGCGTGGTTCCATCACGTTCTGTGCGAATATCACAGTCGTGTGAGGGAAGTACGCGACTTTGCTAGCTCCACAGTCTCAATCAAGAATCGAATAGACGACGAGAATACTATTCTCTCGCTTAGAGGGGGCTCCGCTACTACGGAAAGAGACAGCGAAAGCGGGCTGGTAGATACTGAACGAGAGGAAGAGCGCGACAAGTTAGAGGGGGAAGTAGACAATACTTACAATCTTGCGGAGCAGACAGGCCAAATAGGAGCTGGCCCGGACAGCGACTTCAAGACAAGTGAATACTGGAAACGAGTCACAGAAAATATTCCGGAACAACTACGCGGAAGTAGCTTTTGGAGTACGCGCGGCGTGCAGAGATACTTTGAACGTAGCTACTGTAGATGGCCTGTCGGTGCGTTCGGAGAGATTTGCGGAACCTGGATTCCTTTCGTTAAGGGCAAGCGTCGATCCAAATACTGTGCTGAACATGCCGCGGAGAACAAGCGACTAAACGACGCGCGTAGACAATCCGAATCTCGAAGTCTCAAACGCAAAGACAAGAAGCGAGAGTCCGGGGTTATTTACGTCGCCGCGCGGTAAACCTGTCACGCTCTTAGGCTATACCACCTATTGGAGAAGAAGTTTCTCCGGAGACTGCTTCCTACATACTTCTTCCTAAATACTTTGATACGACTTCGGGATGTGCCAGTGCAAGGCTGAAGTCACGCGCTCTTAACCAAGTTCTAGCGCAGTAAGCCCCAGAGAAGAAATCGGAGTCGTTGTGCAGTATTGGAATATTCGGCTATCTTATTCCAGTTCTCTAGCCAATAACGGCTAGGCCATGCGCATACCACTTGTATGGTCTTAGGAAGTATGTTTCATCACAGTTACGCGCACGCCTGATCTAGTTCGCTGGCACGGATGGGTCAGGCGGCGCATAACAATTTTCACGGTCATAGAACGCGCGCGATCAGGGAGAGCTAGCCCGATCTCAGACGCACGCCGTTCTTGACACTACGAACCAGTCTGAATGTAAATAGATACGAGGTTCAACAAAAATGGATTTTCTAAGTGAATATGTAGCATACGCCACAGAGCGTAGCGCGGGCGATCAAGCCCTCAAACTTGCATTATTGAGTCTACTTATCGAGACTTACAGAGGTAAAGGTCAGGTTTTGGAAGACTTCTCCAACTGGCAGATCGCCGAACGAAAGTCAGAGGAGAAGAATTAATGTCAGCAGTCGGTGGAATACTTCCGCTAGGTTCGCTTCCCCAAATCGTGAGAAAACAACGCCCCGATGGAGTGTGGGTTTTCAAATATTCAGATGAACCTGACACCGCTTGGCGCACTCAAATAAAACAACGCCCCGACGACTTCACGGTGAAGCCCCGCGCAGTCAACGACATACTCCAATCTCACAAGTATGGAATGGTCGTCCCGACGTACGATCCAATCGTCGGGCGCTACTCAGTGGGAGCCTATGGGCCAACCACTGACGAAGAAAAGAAAATACTCCGCGAAATGCCATGGGATCAACTCAAGCCTCATGTAGAAAGATACCTTGAACAGCACAAGGACGACAAGCCGAGCGAAATCGATAGATTCGCTAAATGGCTTGAAGATATTCGCAATAATCAAGAGGAACTAGATCGTAAGAAGTCAGAAGCCGCACGACTCGCTTCTAATCGACGGTACGATGAGATCCACAAGACAGTGGCTGGCGAGTTCGGCTGGTCTACGTTTCCTTGTGGTCATCAGGTTCAGGCGTTCGGGGTAACTGCTAAGCATTTAGCCCGATTAGTCACGAACAACCCAGATCAGAAAAAGTTCGATTGTCCTATCGGCGGGCCCAAGAACTGTCGCCTAATGACTCGCAAAGAAATCTGTGAATCGCTTAAGATCAAGGAGTAAACAGCAATGAACGACCTTTTCAGAAATACCAAGATTCTAGAGAAAGAAGCAACTCATTTCAAAGTACGAGAGTTGCGCAAAAACTACCAGCCGCAACCATATTGGGACGCACTTGAGAATATTTTTCGCAAAGAGGGAAACGCCGCAAGCAAACTCGCAGAAATGAAGAATCTAATCGAGATATCTTCTAAGAACCTGAGCACTGAAGAAATAGAGGGCATGAAATTCGTTGCAAGACTATACTCCCAAGGTGCTCTTGACCGAGGAGGATCTAGATTCAAGTCATTCAGCCCAGCGGAACTAGAAGTCATCGGTGAAGCGTTGAAAGCATTCACCACCGGAACCGCGAAGATAGCTAAGTCCGTCAAAATATTCTCGTGCTCGAAATGCGGACGAGAGCACTCCCGAAAAGCACGCGTCGATTGTGCTTGCGGGAATACCCTAATCGACAACCCAGAGGAATAAACCCATGACAGACCTATACCGAAACACAAGAGAACGTCAGGCCGTAGCCAAAGCGTATCTAGCTACTCTGAGCCCCTTCGAACTAATCGATTCTTTCTCAGAGCACCAAAAAAATCTCATGTTATCCTACATGAAACAGTACAACATGTCGTCCTTGAGCGACGCAGACTTTGAGAAGATGCAGGGAATAGCTCAATGGGTCGCTACTCACCCTAGCGCCACGCAGAAAGACTTCGACGATATGTTATCGCAAGTATCCCAGCCAAAAGGTGGGACGGAGAATATGACCAACGTGGCGTCCCCAGGTCAACCACCCGGAAAGGTCGCGGCTGTTCCCGGTGAGTCGGGCGGGTACGGCGATAAAGCCGAGACTCTTGGAAAGCCTTCTGAAGGTTGGACTGACCCGCGAGGTCGCTATAGTAGCGTGGGTGCTTATGCGGGATATCAGCAAGCCGCTGGAGCCTTCGTTTCAGGTCAAGGTTCCCACAGCGTTCAAACACAAGACGGGCCACAGCAACCATACGGTAGACTTCAGAGCGCAACAGATAATCCTAGATCTAGAGCGCATCTAAGTCACGGGCCAGTTGGAGAAGCTGGCGGGAACGCTAGAGAGAACGATTATCAGACAACCAGACCGGGTGACGTCCACCCGAGATACCGACAGTTTCCGACAGGCAATATCCCCGACGACAATACTCCCACCCCAGCGAGCGCCAAGAAGTCTCTATTCATTCCTGACATAGGAAGCTCTCTGTCAGCAAATACTCCCAAGACCAGCCAAACACTAGCGTCGTTCACTAGGGGCAAACCCACTATGGGAAAGCCCGTATACAAACAGACGACGATAGCGCCGATTGTAGATGACTGGGTTGCTAAGCGACTGTCAGCTGGCAAACGCAAGAAAGGCGAGGAAGATATTGCTGGCGATTATGAAGGCGACGCATTAACTTGGCCTAATAGTACTGGGCCTGACAAAGCCGGAAGTCCAGACGACGATTCACCGAATCGAACATTCGACATTAGCGGCGGCGATAGTTTCGACAATACTTCAACAGGCGATCAAGGAGACTACGGTGCAGACTTTAGCGCGGTAGACGATCCAGTTCTCGAAGAGGAAGCGCGTAAGAAAAGAGCTACAGATTTTGCCCGACGTTTCTTAGCGAACAAGAACGGTCGGGGAAGTATAGGCTACAAGAGCGAAGAACTAGCGGCTCCAATCAAAATATCTGAAGCCGAAGAGGACGAGGAGAACGACAACATACTTCGTGAGGCTTCTAGACTTGAACAAGAGGCTGACGAACTAGAGTCCAAGGGCTACAAAGCCGCCGCATACGTACGTCGTGAGAGAGCTACCAAGTTACGCAAACGACTGCCATCAAACTACCTACTGAAGAAAAAACTGTTCAGTGAGATTTTGGAGAAGTGATCTACATTGCCACTTAACTTAGTTGCACGCAACTGCATAGCGCAGTACAATACATCCGGTCTCGCACCAGACGGCTTAGTCTATGTAGACGGTATCAGAGGAACGCTAAGTCTCGCTTCCGGCGGACTTGGTCAACTTCCAACTAGTACTTTCAAAATCGATTACGTCCCTACTGGGGGCACAAACTCAGTCGGCATTCAACTTACTGGAGCCATAGATTCCAGCTTCGATCCGTTCAATCCTACTTCTGGGAATAAGTGGGCTTTGGAGTATGTGTTGCCCACAGTCAGCGCGGGCCAATACGGTAAAATCATACGGGACGGCTGGACAGTAACTTGACAACTCATTACGCTGGCTCTAGAAAAGTCTACGTTACCACGTATGGGAGCCCGGAGAACCTAAGCAAACAGTCTAACCCGCTTGAGGGTCACGGACAACCTCAGAGAATGGAGGGGGCTAAACATCCCTATAGACGCACACCGGACTACGGGCCACAAGAAGCCGATACGCCAGATCCTAATGTTTCAGGAACTACTTACGGGAATATTCCGACTGGCAGTATAAACGATAGCTCTGTCTACGGTCAAGTGAAGCCAACCGCTGAACAAGCCGCCGCTGGGAGCAGAGATAACTTTCCAAGCGGCACGTATCCAGCTAACCCTACTCCGATGCAAGGGCCCGGCGACAATCCAGCGACGCGGGCAGTAATGCCGAAACTGCAAGTTCAAGGCGATCCACAAGAAGCATACGGAGTGAGATCAGTTACACGACCGGGGGCAAGTCGCACAGTCATAGATGACAAGTGGGACAACCAAGAGATTGGTCTCGGTAATGTAGCTCGGCCATCAGCCGCAGAATATGGTTTGAACGATCCTCAAAGCGGACGTAATCCGCCTGCTCGCATTCCTAACAGCAGAGGGCGGAGTGGAAGCTCTGAAGTATTCAGAACACAAACGGGACAACTACAACCGCAAGACATGGGCGACGACGAACGGGCTGGAGAAATTACTCTAGCAGAAAAGGGACTAAACCCTACGGGCTTTCCCTACTTCATTGTGTTTGACTGGAACGGCACGATTGATGCTCGCGCAACTGGCAGAGGCATACCCATAGATTTTCTGTCCTATCTCCAAGACTTGGGCAAGAAAGTCGCAATATTCACCAGCTCCACCCAAGGCCCGGAGAAAGAGTTCATGCGCCAAGTATTAGATTCGAGAAACATTCCGTACACCGATGACGAGGATATTCTAGATCGTGCGGACGTATTCATTGGCGACAAGGACTCAGATAGACGTAGGGCAGGCAAGCATGGTGCTAAGTGGATCGATGTTTCTGACTTCATCCCCGACAAGCTACTGAGTAAGTCAATACTCTTTCGGGCTTGGAATAGTCACATGACGACGGTTGTGTTCTAGAATGGAGCACGGCACAATATTCCTATCCAAATCCAAGATGCAGTATAGGTGTCCGTACAGGAAACTTGGCTGCAAAGGGTTCTTGGAATACAGTGATCTGAAAACTACTACGAAGCAAGTCGTGTGTCAATCCTGCGGAAATGTGTGGCCCAACCCAAATAGTCTGAGTCTTGAGAAACTCAGTGAGTACAAACTAAGGGGCCATGATCGACGTTGGTTTACCACGCAAATGGCGGCTGGCCGCATACAGTTACCAGTGAAAAAGCCAAGCCTGCCAAAACGAATCTATCTAGAGATCCGCTGGCGGCTGTAATCAAGATCGCAACCCCTATGATACTTGGTCAATAGTTTGCGTTACCATTCGTTGAGGGGCTAGCATACTAGCAGGGCATGGGCGCGGTTGTGGGCTGATTCTACCTCACAACCCGCCCTAAACCCGTGAAATCATAGAAGTGAAAATTATGTTATTCGACAGTCAAAATAGATCAAAGCGCCCGACGACAGAAAAGAAACTTCGTGGCGTTAACTGGGCTCCAGAAACAAAACGGGGCAATACTGAATACAAATACTTCCGCAAGAGCATACAGAAAGCATTCGTTTTCGAGCCAATCCAAGTCAGACAATATATTTCTAAGTCCGTAGAACCAATCGAAAAGTCGCTCTATATCGAAGGAATTGCAACCAGCACCGATGTAGACTTTGACGGAGATCGTTGCACGAAAGACTGCCTACTGTCTCTGAATCAACAGTTTAACAGCGGAGTTATTCCTCTCAAATTCGGTCATAAGGCTGGGTTAGGTTTCGGTAAGTTTGAGGGCTCGAAGCTAGACGGTAATCGTCTACTCGTGCGTGCAAAGCTGTTCGAAGATAATCCAATCACGAATCAAGTCCTGGAACTAGTGGCTCAAGGTAAGTCGTTCGGATTCTCCATAGCGGGGGAAGCATACGGACGACGACGACCTGACGGTATTCGTGAATTTACCAACGTGAATCTGTTAGAATGCTCACTAGTCGATGTGCCAGCTAATCCTAAGGCTCGTGCACTGAGACTGGTAGACACCGGAAATAACTGAAGTGATGAAAGAATGACAGTGTTCGTCAAGGAAATAGTTGAATGCGTAGAATGTACGAAAACATTCTCGCCAACCACAAATGCGTGGTATAAGTTCAAAGATATTCCAAACTTCGAGTGGTTGTGTGTGCCATGTATGCGAGCGGGCGCTCGAAACTACAAGTGGAGAGACAAGAAAGACCGAGAAAGTCGGCTCGCCCTAAACAGGAAGATCGAACTGAACCTAAGGCCAATCGCACCGCCTTCGACTGCCAAGGAGCAAGGCTCCTATGACCCAGAAGAAAAAACAGCGCAAGCTAACATAAACCAACTGATCGAAGAATCGGAGAACCTAGACCCTCACTGGGAGAGCAAGCGGGATTATCTTCTCTATGTGCGACAACTAGAACGACTTGAAACAGACCCGAGGTACATACAATGATTTCCAAACGAGATCTAGAAGGTCAAGGAGGAGTCAGCATCACGATGGAAGACGTGGAGAATGCAACGATTCTCAGAGAAATCAATCGGATGAGCCTTGATTACCTATTCGCCTTGTCTGTTCGTGCACTGCTGAACGATTGGTTCACAGACGATGAGGATACTTAGCATTGCCTGAAATCCAGTGCGCAGACTGCGGCGGCGGTAAACAGTGGGTAGAAGAACCGCCTAACCCTCAGAATACACTACTTTGCTCTAAGTGCTCAGCCAAGAGACTTCTAAACAGGCTCCCCAAAGATGGCAGACTATTCCTAAGCTGATCTGACAATGCCGCTCCCGCCTTATCTCCAACCTTTCGGACAGAATGCTTCAGAAAAAACGGCTGGCCCTACTGGATATTCTAAGTCCAAGTGCCCCGCCTGCGGTACAAATCTAGCATTCGGTTATGTTGGCTCGATCTCTGACGTGAAATTCAATACTTTGATCTGTGAAAACCAGAAGTGCAGACTGCAAGGTCAAGCGCAGACCGAAGCACCGAAGCCCCCGGAACCATCTAAAGTAGTGATATTCCCAGTGGCCGGACGCTTTGAAGGCCCAGCTAAGAAAATCGAGCCTGACGAAACCACTAAGTCAGACAAAAAACCAATGTGGGATCGTCTAAGTCTCGGCAGTAGTAGACCGAAGCCGACTAAATACTTCTGCCCGACTTGTTGTAAGACTCGGGCGTTCATAGTTAGCAAAGACTGGAAGACGCGCTGTCCTCAATGTAAATGTCAGTTCGACGTTGCAGAGTTAGAGGACGGATGAGAAAAATATGCTACCGAAGCACTGAATCGGAAAAAAGATCGTAAAAATAGAATCCGCGCACACTGTCCTGTTATATGATACTGCGTACGCGCATGCTCCAAGTGCTCTAGGATCCGAGCCGTCCCTCCCTTAGGTGTGATCCGGTGGAGCTATTCCGATTACCTGTTGACCCGGCGACGCTTCAAAGTAGTGTGCATTCTGTGAGGGGCGCGCGCACTTTGGTGGTAAATCATTGTTTATCGTGTGTGAGACTACTTTCGAGTTTGGGGTAGGGGTGCGAGTAATGGTATGAGGTTAACCGCTTCCTACCGGAACACCAAATTCAGACATTTTACCGATTCTGGAAGTATTTAGGAGACGCAGGCAAATCACTGGTCAAGCGTTGACTGTGCAACAAGAGCCGAAGGAGTTTTCGTGGTGGATAGTACTTCTTGCTATCTTGCTGGTCGTCATGGGAATCGTCGTGACTCTTTGGATGTGGGCGCAGGGTTTGCCGCCGATCTAGGCCTTATGCGGGAGTTGTGTGCGTATTCTTCCTCTTTGGCAATTCATAGAGGTTCAGATAGACTAGATCAGCCACTATGAAGGGGATGCCTAGAGAAATGATGATCCGAAAATCCGATAGGGGAAGGAAACCTAACCAGATCAGCGCAATTCCCCCGATCCAAAGGGACGCCCAAGCCGTAGCGATGATTCGTGCGACACGCCAACTGCCAGTTCGACGCTTCAAGGCTTTTGCTGTCTCAATGAAAATCTGAGGTCTCCGAAAAAAGGATTGCTGAATTACGATTTGAGAGGAAGTATTTAGATGAACAACGTGGAAGTTATCGACTATTACAACACTTTGCCGCTGACAGAATCCGGCTCAGTGCAAGCGGTCAAGGCGGATGGAATATACTTCGCTCCAGAAGTCGCCTTAGTAGTGGCGAATCGAAATAGAGACTGGGATTTCAGAGCAACACTTCGACTGCTTAACTCACTAGAACGCAGTGACTTCCCGCGGGAATACATACTTCTCAGTCCAATAAGTGGTAATGTCGTCGGGCGGCTGACGGGGCTATATGTTGCACTGATTCCCCCGACTGTAAGATACATAGTTCTCAGTGACAATGATTGTGCAGTACCGCCCCTATGGTGGGGTCAAGTGCTCGAATTACTGAAAGATCCTAAGAAAAAAGGCGTTATCATCCAGAACCACTACATAGACAGGTTCGCAGTATTCCGCAAAGACTTCCTAATCGCATACGGACTCAAGGAACCATCCATCTACGCTCTAGAATCCGCATTCAAAGAGCAACTGGCTATTCTGAATGTAGACCTAGTGCACGACAAGAACGTGGCTTTGATAACTAACTCAGACCACGACGGACAAACTTGAGCCCGAACCATAATAGAAGGACAGCCGTTACAAAGTAGATTGGGAGTCCGAAGTTTCCGTAGTCAATAACGAAGGCAGGCCCGCAAGAGTTAGCTGTTCCGACAATGCATATGTTTGCAAAGAGGGCTCTCCAGTTCTGATAAATCAGAAAGAATAGTAACCCTGAGTCAACTAAGGCCAGTGTTGCAAGACTTCGAATACGTAACTTACGCCAAAATCCGATTGCAGTTGGATAGACTCTTGGAGCGTAGGCTGGTTCCACCGGTACTGATTTCTTGAATAACTTGTCGTATTCTTGTAGGACGACACCCGTCACAATTGCGAGAAGCGCCGCTGGAATTGCGACAAAGACGTTAGACGCACTCCAAAGATTCGCTATTACACCCGCAGACAGAATTAGGGCGACAACTGCCAAGAACACGATAATTATTATTGCCGGTTTCTGCAATCGTTTCTACTACTCGGTTGCTGTCGCTCTAGTTTAGCCAGCACCTTGACGAACTTATTGAACTGAGAGGGCTTTAGTATCCGTTTGCAGGCTCGCACTATCTCTTTTTGAGTGCCGTCCACGGCGAAACGCACAGTGTAGAAGCCTCCGTCTGTGGAGATCACATAATCCATGGGTTTGTTTGGCATGGCGCTTGTCCAGCGTTCTAACGCGAGACTTGGAGAAATAGAGACTGTAACCCCAAGAAAGTGGGGTGGAGTTACTTGCCGTCTAGCCGGTCAAGGATGTAGTCAACGATAATCCGAAGGTCTCGAAGCATGTGCTCGTCACTGTAAGGATGCTCAAAGTGAAGGTTTCTCAAAGCCGTGGCGAGTAGTGCAGTATAGCCGCGTTTGGTGGTCAAGGCTTCAAGTTCTCTCGGTTTGTCTCTCACATCAAGTATTCCCACTAGTTACCCACCTCCCCCGCCTGTTCGTCGCTCTTGTCCGGCAGTTCTAACTTGGCTCTTAGTGCTTCAGCGAACGCTTTCTTGTCGGTCTTTGACATTGACTTAGCCAGTATCTCGATTAGACCCTCTGGAGTCTTTAGTTGCTCTAGGTCTCTACGTAGTTCGTCGATCTCTTGTTTCTGAGCAGTGAATAGTTGCGCCGGAGCTCCCCTATTTGTCAGTACATTTAGCTCGGATTGCACGGCCTCCATTTCTTCCATGATTGCTTTAGCCCCGGCTGGAGTCTCTGCGCTCTTGTTGTAGTTGTAGTCGTCTACGCTGTGACCCATTAGATACTCTGAAGTTAGGTCTCGCACTTTCTTGGTGGCGCACCAAGTCTTGAAACAGTCTCGAAGTTCGTGCGGATGGAATCTGTAGACTCCATTCCGCTTAACGGTTTCGAGCCCCGTCCACTTTCTGAGTCGAGACATTTCTATGTCGATAGCGTTAGCGTCGAGTGGTCTACCGAAGCGATTGACGAATAGTTGCTCGTTTCTTGTCAGTGGGTGTCCGAGTTGTGTTTCTCTCTCACGTAGATAGTTGGCTAGAGCGTCTACCGCGTCGTCCCAAAGAAGCGTCCAATACGGAGCACCGCCTCGGTTAGCCTCTTTTTTGCGTATCAGAGATATCTTGAGCGGGACTTTCTTCGACCGAATCGCTTCTGCATACTTGTGGGCATTGCGACTGAAGTAAAGAGCTTCAGCTATTCCCATCCCGCCTTGGAGCATTGAGAGCCAAACTGCTTTGTAGAGTGTGCTGGATCTGTCGATTATTGTCTTAACTTCGTCCCTCTCTAGGGGTGGAAGTTCTTCGCGTTCTTCAGCCTCTTTCTCGCCTTGATCAGTGCTGATAACTGTAAACCTGTACTTCGACAGTTCTACTTTGTCCTGAAAGAAGCTCCGTACCGCCGATATCAGTAGCTTCCGAGATTCGTATCTGAGAGCTTTGTCTGAAAAGTAACCCTCTAGCTCTGAGCCCCAAGCTCGTTTAGTCTCTAAATCGTCGCTCTTGTGCTGGGTCTTTACTTCTTGTACCCATGCTTCGACAGTCGGAAGACGTTTTGCGACACAATCCCGCCAGTAAGGGTAGATGTAGTAGCCGTAGGTTCTAGCTGAACCCTTTGCGCCGTGTGCTACTTTGTCAAACCAGCGTTTGACCGTAGGGTTAGCCGCGACCCAGTCAAGTAGCTCGTTGGGCCGGGAGCGTCGCTTCATGGGTTGGATAGCTGTTGAAACAACGCTATCAACAGATTGTTCCGACTGCGATTGACCGGAATTTACCCGATCAACCACGTCCGGTATACGAATCTTTATTTGACCGCGGACGCTCCTGAGTTGTAAATTCGAGGCGCAACCCAGAGAATGCCCAATTATTGCTTGGAATGCGGCGGAAACCTAAGCTACGATTCCGCAATCAAGCAAT
>Ga0070708_100002080_pt1 | contig 15437 bp, 12 predicted proteins | sample KBSK5503metaG_FD_65469 | JGI IMG/M metagenome (GOLD analysis project Ga0070708, IMG submission 65469) | Corn, switchgrass and miscanthus rhizosphere microbial communities from Kellogg Biological Station, Michigan, USA - KBS K5-50-3 metaG | ecosystem: Host-associated > Plants > Roots >... | reverse complement strand
GGCCGCCAAGCAATCGCCGCACCGGATACACGCCTCGTCGACCACCTGCAGCAGCGGCTTTGCCTCACCACTGGTGACCGAAATTGCGTCGGTCGGGCATACCCGTACGCACGCCAGACAGGCGACACAAAGATCCGGGTCGATCGCAAAATTCACGGCCGCCGGCCCGGCCGAAATGCGCCATATTGCACAGGGGGAGGCCCAATATAGGAAGCCAGGTTGAGAACTGTCAACAGATCACCCCGTGCAAATCATTTGTGGACAAACCATTAGCCATTCGGATCACGACTTTCCCTGGTAAGGCGAACCGGCCTGATCCGTGGCCGGATCCCCCTGTACAGCAACACTTAAGCCATTGAAGGCCTTACCGTTAGCCGTCAATAAACAGCCTGTAGTAAAAACGCTCAGGCGTCGAGTCGATACGTCTTGATCTTCCGATATAGTGTCCGCTCCCCGATCCCGAGAACCTCGGCCGCCCGGCGACGGTTACCCCGAGCCTCGCGGAGAGCGGCCTCGATGGCCGCTTTCTCCACCTCAGCCATTGTCATGCCAGGCCGGTACACCACCTGGTCCTCCCTTCCGTCCGGCTCCGGCAGCACGTCCACGACCGGTCCGTGGCCGCCGAGGTCGATGACCTCCACCCGCTGGGGATGCTCGTCGAGTCGGCGCCGCAGCTCCTCGATCTGACGCCGCAAATCCACCAGACTCCGGAGGATGAACTCGAGCTCCTGCGAGGGCGCGTCCCGGGCGGGGGCCGGCAACCGCGCCGGGAGGACTGTGGGGCCTTCCAGAATGTCGTGCGGGATGTCCGAGGCCCGGATCTCGCTTCCCGGGGCCAGCACCACCATGGACTCTATGAGATTCCGGAGTTGCCGGACGTTGCCGGGCCACGGCGCATTCACCAGCCGCTGCATCGCCTCCGGGGTGATGCCCCGGAACGCCCGGTCATGTTGGGTCGCCAGCTCCCGGATGAAGCGGCGGACGAGAAGCGGGATGTCCTCCCGTCGCTCGCGAAGCGGCGCGAGATAGATGTTGAGGACGTTGAGCCGGTAGTACAGGTCGTCCCGGAACTCGCCGAGGGTCACCCGCTCCTTGAGGTCACGATTGGTCGCCGCGATGACGCGGACGTCCACCTTGATCGGCTGAACGCCGCCCACCCGGAAGAACGAGCGGCTCTCGAGCACGCGCAGCAACTTGACCTGGGTGCTGACCGGAATCTCCCCGATTTCGTCGAGGAAAATCGTGCCGCCGTCGGCGAGCTCGAACCGGCCCAGGCGCCGCTCCGCCGCGCCCGTGAACGCGCCCTTCTCGTGCCCGAACAGCTCGCTTTCCAGCAGCGTCTCAGGCAGGGCCGCGCAGTTCACAGCGATGAACGCCTGGCCCCGCCGGGGGGAAAGGTCGTGGATGGCCTTGGCGACCAGCTCTTTGCCCGTCCCGGATTCACCCTGGATCAGGACGGTGCTCGACACCGGGGCCATCTGCTCGATCTTGACCAGCACCTCTTGAATCGGCGCGCTCTCGCCGATGATGCCCGTGCGCTCCTGGAGGCGCCGGCGCTCCAGGAGCCGGCGCACGGTGGCCACGGCGTCGTCCGGCTGGACCGGTTTCGTCATCACCTCGGTGACGCCCAGCCGCCCGACCCGCTCCCCGCGCTCGGAATCGGTGGGCTCGAGCAACGCGAGCGTGGAGATCCCCGCTTCGCGGGCGAGCAGCGCGAGCTGGAGGGCCGGCGCCTCGTGGACCGCTCCGGTCAGAACGACGATCTCCGGCTTCTCCCGGCGCACGGACCCGCGCGCGTCGTCCAGCGAGGAAAACATCGCCGTGGTCAGGCCAGCGCCCTCGAGTGCGGCGTTGAGCCGCACCGCCGTCTCGAGGTCGTCCATCGTGATGAGAATCTGACTGGCCATGGGCTAGTGTCCCGTCCTGTCACCCCGGACGAGATCCACCGCGTGATCAACCAAGTCGTTCAGGACCGCCAGCCCGTCGCGCACCCCGCCGGGGCTCCCCGGCAGGTTGACGATGAGTGTCCGGCCACGAACGCCGGCAATGCCGCGCGAGAGCGCAGCCCTGGGGAACCGGGGATACACCGCGAAGCGGAGCGCCTCCGCGATGCCCGGCGCCTCCTTGTCCAGCACGGCGCGGGTGGCCTCCGGCGTCACGTCCCGAAGGGTGAGGCCGGTCCCTCCGGTGGTCAGGACGAGATCGGCGATGTCTCCATCCGCCCATCGGCGAATCACCGCTCCGATCTGCCCGGCCTCGTCGGGGACCAAGGTCCGCTCCACCAGCGTGTCCGCGCGCCCGGCGGCCCAGGCCGCGATCGCGTCGCCGGACGTGTCGGCTCGCGCGCCGCGCGCACCGGCGTCCGAGATGGTCAGAATCGCGACCCGCATCAGCGTCGCCGAACCGAGCCGTTCTTCCAGAACGGCCGGCCGACGACCTCGGCCGGCAAGCGCTCGCCGCGGCACTCGACCTCGAAGCGGTTCCCGGGGGCCGCCGCTCCCGCCGGGAGGAACGTGGTCCCCACGGGCACGCCGAGCGACGGGCTCATCGCCCCGCTCCGGACCACGTCGACCGGCCGGCCCTCCTGCCACACGGGATAGCCCTGGCGGGGGATGCCGCGGGCCAGAAGCCGGAAGCCGACCAACTTGCGGGTGACGCCCCTGGCCTTCTGCGCCCGGAGCGCCTGATCGCCGACGAACGGCGACCCCTTGTCGAGCTTCAGGATCCAGCCGAGGCCGGCCTCGAGCGGGGTGATGGTCCGATCAATCTCGTGACCGTACAGGGCGTACCCCATCTCCAGCCGGAGCGAGTCCCGGGCGCCGAGCCCGATGGGAGGCGCCCCGGCCGCGGTGAGCGCGGACCAGAGCACGCCCACGCTGCGGTCCCGGCAATACAGCTCGAACCCGTCCTCCCCGGTGTAGCCGGTGCGCGAGATGAAGCAGTCTACCCCGGCGACCTGACCGGCCGTGAAGCGGTAGTAGCCGATGTCGGCGAGCCGGACGGGCGTGAGCCCGGCGAGCAGAGACTCCGCCTTCGGCCCCTGAAGGGCAAGGAGGCCGACCTCGTCCGAAATGTCCTTGAGCCGCACGTTGGCCCCGCCCTTGTGCTCGACGAGATGCTTCCAGGCGGCCGCGATGTTGGCGGCGTTCACCACCACCATCCATTTGTTGTCGAAGCGGTAGAGCGTGCAGTCGTCCACGAAGGTGCCCTCGTTCGTGAGGATCGCGGAGTACTGCACGCCCCCCGCCTCGACGGCGGTGACGTCGTTACAGGTCATCCGGTTGAGAAACGCGTTCCGGTCAGGCCCGGTGATCTCGAACTCGCCCATGTGGGAGATGTCGAAGAGCCCCACGTTGGTCCGGACGGCCTGGTGCTCGGCGAGGATGCCGGTGGGATACTGTACCGGCATGTCGAACCCGGCGTACGAAACCATCTTCGCGCCGAGAGCGCGGTGCACGTCCCAGAGAGGGGTGCGCTGGAGCTGGGTGGCGTCGGTCATCAGTGACTGCGTGAACAGTGAACAGTAAACAGTGAACGGGGAGCCCCGGTGTACACCGGAGACGCGTGTTCACCGTTCACTGTTCACCGTTCACGTTCTTCCCATTAGGGTTGCCATCAACGCCTTTTGCACGTGCAGCCGGTTCTCCGCCTCGTCCCACACCCGCGATTGCGGTCCTTCGATCACCGCGTCCGCCACTTCCTCCCCACGATGCGCCGGCAGGCAATGGAGGAAGATCGCCCCGGGGTCGGCAAGCCGCATCAGCGCTGCGTCCACGATGTAGCCGGCGAACGCCTTGGCCCGCTCGGCCTGCTCCGCCTCCTGGCCCATCGACGCCCAGACATCCGTGTTCACCACGTGCGCGCCCCGGACCGCTTCCGCCGGGTTCTGCGTCAGGAGGACCTTGGTCCGCGCCGCGTTCCGGGCCACGATCCCGGGATCGGGCTGGTATCCGGCTGGACACGCGAGACGCAGCTCGAATCCCAGCACGCCGGCGGCGTCGAGCCAGCTGTTGGCCATGTTGTTTCCGTCGCCCACCCAGGCGATAATCTTGCCCTCCCATGTCCCGATCGCCTCCCGAATCGTCTGGAGATCCGCGAGGACCTGACACGGATGCTGGAGATCGGTCAGCCCGTTGATGACCGGGACCGACGCGAACCGCGCGAGCTCCTCGACCTCGGCCTGATCGAAGGTGCGGATCATAATGCCATCCACGTACCGGCTCAGCACCCGGGCCGTGTCGCGGATCGGCTCCCCCCGCCCGAGCTGGATGTCGCGCGAGGACAGGAAGAGCGCGTGGCCGCCGAGCTCGAACGTGCCGACCTCGAAAGAGACCCGGGTCCGGGTCGAGCTCTTGGCGAAGATCATCCCCAGCGTCTTGCCCGCGAGCGGTCGCTCTCGGTAGTCCGGCCGCTTCATGCGCGCAGCGAGGTCGAACAGGGCGAGGAGGTCAGAGCGGGTGAGATCGGGGACGGCCAGGAAGTCGCGCTTCGGCATTGGTCGCGGGGAGGAGGTCGGAGCCAGCGGTCGGCGGATTCTAGTGACAGGAGGCGAGGGGCGCCAGAGCGCGGTTGACGGGTGCCCCGGCAGGGATACGTTGTTGAGTCCCTTCACCCTACGCGCTCCCGGAGCCCTGTATGTCACGTCGCCGTCTCGCCGTCGCGGCGCTGGCCCTCGCATTCGCCCCCGCCGCCGGGGCCGCCCAGGGTATCCTCGTCGTCCGCGCCGCGCGGATGCTGGACGTCGTCAAGGGCGAGATCGTTAGCCCGGGCCTCGTCACGATTCAAGGCGACCGGATTCTGAGTGTCGGCCGGGCGCCGCCCGCCGACAGCCGCGTGCTCGACCTGGGCGACGCGACGCTGCTGCCGGGCCTCGCCGACGTCCACGTGCACCTCACCGCGGATCTGGAAGGCGACTGGGTGACCCGTCCCGTCCGCGAGACGATCGCCGACGAGGCGCTGCGCGGCGCGGCGCACGCGCGCACCACGCTGCTGGCGGGGTTCACGACGGTGCGGAACGTGGGGGCGAACGGGTTCACCGACGTTTCGCTCATGCGGGCCGTCGACGCGGGCCTCCTCGAGGGCCCGCGGATCATCCCGGCCGGCCACGCGATCGGCATCACGGGCGGCCACTGCGACGACACCGGCTGGGCGCCGGGGATCCGCGAGCTCGGCCCGAAGGAGGGGGTCGCGAACGGCGTGGACCAGGTCGTCGAGGCCGTGCGCTACCAGATCAAGCATGGCGCGAAGGTCATCAAGGTGTGCGCCACCGCGGGCGTGCTTTCGTTCGACGCTACCGTCGGCGCCCAGCAGCTCTCGGACGAGGAGCTCCGCGCGATCGTCGAGGAGGCGGCGCGGCACGGGCTCAAGGTGGCCGCCCATGCCCACGGCACGCAGGGCATCAAGGCGGCGGTGCGGGCGGGCGTAGCGTCCATCGAGCACGGCTCGATCCTGGACGACGAGGCGATCGCCCTCATGAAACAGAAGGGCACGTACCTCGTGCCGACCGCGTATCTGCTCACCCGCATGAACGTGGCGAGCCTACCCCCGCCGATCGCCGCCAAGGCGAAGGAGGTCATTCCCCTCGCGCAGGAAAGCCACCGCAAGGCGATCCGCGCCGGTGTGAAGATCGCATTCGGGACCGACGCGGCCGTTTACCCGCACGGCGAGAACGCGGGGGAGTTCGCGGTATACGTGGGCTACGGGATGAAGCCGATCGACGCGATTCGCACCGCCACGCTCAACGCGGCCGATCTCCTCGGCGTCACCGACCGCGGCGTCATCGCCGCGGGCCGGCTGGCCGACCTGATCGCCGTGCCGGGCAATCCGCTGGAGGACGTGCGTGTCCTCGAGCGGGTGAGCTGGGTCATGAAAGGTGGGGTGGTGTACAAGGGCGTGAACGGTGAACGGTAAACAGTAAACGGGGGGTCTCCATGAGACGGCGACCCCCGTTCACCGTCACAAGATGTAGCGGCGTAAGTCGTCGTCGTTGACTATCCGGGCCAAGCGCTCGCGGACCTGGGCCGCGTCGAAGCGGATGCGCTTCTCCGGGTAGTTGGGCAGCTCGTACAGCACGTCCTCCATGAGGCTCGCCATCACCGTGTGCAGGCGGCGCGCCCCGATGTTCTCCATCCGGTCGTTCGCGAGCCAGGCCACCCGCGCGACCTCGGCGATCCCGTCCGCCGTGAACTCGAGCTCCGCCCCCTCGGCCGCCACGAGCGCCTGGTATTGCCGCGTCAACGCATTCTCCGGCTCGGTCATGATGCGGATGAAGTCCGCCTCGGTGAGCGGCTGGAGCTCCACCCGGATCGGGAAGCGCCCCTGGAGCTCGGGGATCAGGTCCGACGGCTTCGACACATGGAACGCGCCGGCCGCAATGAAGAGGATGTGGTCGGTGCGCACGTAGCCGTACCGCGTCTGGACGGTCGACCCCTCGACGATCGGCAGCAGGTCACGCTGCACGCCCTCCCGGGACACATCCGGTCCCACCGCCGCCCCGCGCTCCCCGGCGATCTTGTCGATCTCGTCGATGAAGATGATGCCGTGGTTCTCGACGCGGTCGAGCGCCTCGTTCACGACGTCGTCCATGTCCACGAGCTTCTTGAGCTCCTCGTCGACGAGCACCCGCCGAGCCTCGGGAACCTTGACGGTCCGCCGCTTCGTCCGTTTGGGCAGCATCTCCTGCAGCCACTCGGTGAAGTTGACGTCCGGGCCCTCCATGCCCTGCGGTGGCTGAAGCATCTCGAGACCGGGAAAGCTCTGCGGCGCGACCTCGATCTCGACGTCGCGATCGTCCAGGCGGCCCTCCGCGAGCATCTGGCGGAGCTTCTCGCGCGAGCGCTGGCGGCGCTCGTCGTCGGCGCCGGCGGCGCGTTCGGCCTTCGCCTGACCCTTGGGGGACACGACGAACACCGAGCTCTTGGCCGCACGCTCGGCCGGGTCGGGCGGCGGCTGATGGGGGGGCGGCGGGAGTAGGAGATCGAGCAACCGCTCGTCGGCCCGTTCCTCCGCCTGAGGATAGACCTCGTCCTCCCGCTCGGTCCGGACCATGTTGATGGCCGCATCCGCGAGGTCGCGCACCATGGACTCCGCGTCCCGGCCGACGTAGCCGACCTCGGTGAACTTCGACGCCTCGACCTTGATGAAGGGCGCGCCCGCGAGACGGGCGAGGCGCCGCGCCACCTCGGTCTTCCCGACGCCGGTCGGACCGATGAGGATGATGTTGTACGGCAGGATCTCGTCCCGGATCTCGTCCGGCGCTTGCGCACGGCGCCAGCGATTCCGGACGGCGATCGCGACCGCCTTCTTCGCCGCCTCCTGGCCCACGATATAGCGGTCCAGCTCGGCGACGATCTGGCGGGGCGCCAGCTCTTCGAGCCAGGGAAGCGGGGCCTCGCCGGGCGGCGTGGCGACCTGATCCGGGAGCGGTTCGGGCATGGGGGAACGGTAGACGGTGAATAGTCAACAGTAAACAGTGAACGGGGTGCTCCGGTGGGACGCCGGGGGCGCCGGTTCACCGTTCACTGTTCACCATTCACCCGGCCGGCAGCTCCAGAATGGTGAGGTTGCGGTTGGTGAACACGCAGATGTCCGCCGCGATCTCGAGCGACCGCTCCACGATCTCCCGGGCGCCCAGCCCGGGGTCGGGCAGGAGCGCCCGGGCCGCGGCGAGGGCGTAGTTGCCGCCCGAGCCCACGGACACGATCCCGTCGTCGGGCTCGATCAGCTCGCCTGAGCCGCTCAGCAGGAAGCTGTGCTCCAAATCGGCCACCACCAGCAGCGCTTCGAGCCGCCGGAGCACCCGGTCGCTCCGCCAGTCCTTGGCGAGCTCGACCGCCGCCCGCGGCAGGTTGGCCGGGAACCGGTCCAGCTTCTCCTCGAACTTTTCGTAGAGCGTGAGCGCATCGGCAACGGAGCCGGCGAACCCAGCGAGAACCTTGCCGCCCTTGAGCACCCGCACCTTCACCGAGCGCGCCTTCATGACCGTGTCGCCGATACTCACTTGCCCGTCGCCGCCGAGGGCGAGCCGGCCGTCCTTCCGAACGGCGAGGATCGTAGTGCCGTGGTAGGCCATGGAACCTCAAACAGCGTGAACGGTACCGCACCCGTGCGATCAGGCGCGCGGGTGCGCCTTGTGATAAACCTGTTTGAGCCGCTCCACGCTCGTGTGCGTATAGATCTGCGTCGTGCTGAGCGACGCGTGCCCCAACAGCTCCTGCACCGCCCTTAGGTCCGCGCCCGCGTCGAGCAGATGGGTCGCGAACGTGTGTCGCAGCGAGTGCACCCGCAGGCCGTCTCCGCCCACAGCGTCAAACAGGCGGTGCATCAGCCGCTGGATGCTCCGCGGAGGCAGCCGCCGGCCTCGCACGCTCACGAAAACCGCGCGCCGGTCTGCGCCGGGCCGGGCGACCACGTCGTCCCGGAGCCGAAGATAGCGACGGAGTGCCGCCACCGCCCGCGAGCCCACCGGCACGATCCGCTCCTTCCGACCCTTGCCCCGCACCTTCGCCTGGTCCGAGAGGAGATTCACGTTCTCCAGGCTCAGCCCGGCCAGCTCCGACAGTCGCATGCCCGTCGAATAGAACAGCTCAAGCATCGCGAGGTCCCGCGCGGCCAGGAAGTCCCCGCCCGCGGCACGCTCCTCGGCCCAGGCGAACAGGGCATCGGTCGCGCCCCGGTCGAGGTAGGTCGGCAGCCGCTTTTCGAGCTTCGGCACGCGGGCTCCACGGGCGCCGCCGGCCGCGAGACCGCGGTGCACCTGGAGATAGCGGTACAGGCTCCGGACCGCCGACAGTGCTCGCGCCGCCGACCGCTTCGACAGTCCTCGCCGCTCCAGGTGGCCGAGGAAGCCGCGGAACCCTGCACGGTCTACGGTGTCCCATCGCCACCCCTCGCCGTAGTGCCGGTCGCAGAATGCGCAGAACGCGCCCAGGTCTCGCCCGTAGGCCTTCACTGTGTGGGGGGAGTGGTTCTTCTCCTTCTCGAGATGCAGAAGGAATTCCGCGACGTCGGCGACGGCCGGGGGGATGACCCGCCCGGTCACAGGGCCGCCGCCCAGGCGTCGAAGTCAGCGAGCGCGCGCTCGACCACGAGCTCCTTTTTCCGATCCTTGGAGACTCGGCCGGAAACGGCGTCGAGCGGGGCTACCAACCCGAAGTTCGCGTTCATCGGCTGGAAGTGGCGCGGGTCCGCCTCGGCGAGGTAGCGGTAAAGCCCCCCCAGCATGGTGGTGGGCGGCGGCACCGCCGGAGCGAGACCCGAGAGGCTCCGGGCCAGGTTGATCCCCGCCAGCAGCCCCGTGCCGAGCGACTCGGTGTAGCCTTCGACCCCGGTCATCTGGCCCGCCAGAAAGACGCGCGGATCGTTCTTCAGCGTGAGCCCCGGGCCAAGGCTCGCCGGACTGTTGACGTACGAGTTCCGGTGGATGCTGCCGTAGCGCAGGTATTCGGCCGAGCCGAGTCCGGGAATCGTCGAGAAGACCCGCCGCTGCTCGGGGATGCGCAGCCGGGTCTGGAATCCGACCAGGCTCCACATCTGACCCGCGCGATCTTCGCGGCGGAGCTGTACCACAGCATGGGGAACGCGCCCCGTGCGCGGGTCGGGCAAGCCCACCGGCTTCATCGGCCCGAACCGCAGTGTTTCCGGACCACGGCGCGCCATCTCCTCGATGGGGAGGCACCCTTCGAAGTACGGCACCTGGTCGAACTCGTGGGCCCGGAACTGGTCCGCCGCCGCCAGCGCCTCGATGAACCCGCCGTACGCCGGCGCGTCCATCGGCGCATTCAGGTAGTCGTCGCCGCCGCCCTTGCCGTAGCGGGACAAGGCGTAGAGGCATGACTTGTCGAGCGAATCGTCCGCCACGACCGGCGCGATGGCGTCATAGAAGGCGAGCGCGCCGGTACCCAGGCGGTCGGCGAGCGCGGCTGCCAGGCGCTCCGAGGTCAGCGGACCGGTCGCGATCACCGATGGTGAGGGGATCTCGCCCACCTCGCCCCGGACGACGGTTACCCGCGGGTGGGTGCTCACGCGCTCGTGCACCGCGGCGGAGAAGAGCTCGCGGTCCACGGCCAGCGCCGCGCCGCCGGGCACGCGGGCCTCGTCGGCGCACCGCAGCAGCAGGCTCCCGAGGCGGCGGAGCTCGGCCTTGAGGAGTCCGTGGGCGTTCGACAGCTCGGTGGACTTGAAGGTGTTGCTGCAAACCAGCTCGGCCAGCCGATCAGTGCGGTGGGCCGGGGTGGCCACCACGGGACGCATCTCGCACAGGATCACCTCGACGCCGCGCTCGGCCAGGGCCCAGGCCGCTTCGCAGCCTGCCAGCCCCCCGCCGACGACGGTCACTTTCACGTCAGCGCCATCTCCTCCGGCTCGACGGCGACGATCCGATGCCCGCACTTGAGGCACGTCCGCACCTCGCCCTCGGCCTTGCTGATCTTCCGCTCGAGGCCGATCCACTTGCACGCGGGGCACTCCTCCGCCACCGGCCGGTTCCAAGTCGAGAAGTCGCACGCGGGGTAGCGCATGCAGCCCCAGAAGGACTTGCCCCGCTTCGTCCGGCGCTCCGCCAGCTCGCCCTCGAGGCACTTGGGACACTTGATGCCGAGTGAGATCGAGCGGCGGCCCTTGCACTCGGGATAGCGGGTGCAGGCGAGGAACTCGCCGAACCGCCCCGTGCGGATGACCATCGGCGCCTCGCACAGCTGGCACTTCTCGTCGGTGGGCCGGTCGGGGACTTTGTCCTTCTTGAGCGACTTGGCGTAGTTGCACGTCTCCTTATAGTGCACGCAGGCGAGGTAGGGCCCGAAGCGCCCGGTGCGAAGCTCGACCTGAGAGCCGCACTTCGGGCAGCGCTCCGCGGCGAGCTTCTCGGGCGACAGGCCGTGCGCATCCGCCACCAGGGCGTTGATATCCACCGCCTCGAGCGCCCGGATGAAGGGTCCATAGAAGTCCTGGAGGACGCGCTGCCAGCCCAGCTCGCCATCCTCGATCTTGTCAAGCTCCTCCTCCATCTCCGCCGTGAAGCCCACGTCGAAGATGTCGGGGAACTTGCTCACCATGACCTGCTCCACCGTTTCGCCCAGCGGCGTCGGGAAGAACCGGCGGCTCTCCAGCCGCACGTACTCCCGGGCGGTGAGCGTCGAGATGATGGCGCTGTAGGTTGACGGCCGCCCGATGCCGAGGCGCTCCAGCTCCTTGACCAGGCTGGCCTCGGAGAAGCGCGGCGGGGGCTCGGTGAAATGCTGGTTCGGCACGATCTCGCGGACCTCGACGCGGTCGCCCTGCTCGAGGGGCGGGATCGGGGGCAGGTCGTCCATCGTCTTCCCCTCTTCCGCCTCGTGACCCTCGATGTAGAGCGTGTGGTAGCCGTCGAACACCATGACGGAGCCGGTGGCCCGGAACAGGTAACGGCCGAGATCGAAGTCCACCACGGTGACGTCATACACCGCGGGCGTCATCTGGGAGGCGACGAAGCGTTGCCAGATGAGCTGGTACAGACGGAACTGGTCCGGCTCAAGATAGGCCTGGACGTCCTCCGGCCGGCGCCGCACGTCGGTGGGCCGGATCGCCTCGTGGGCGTCCTGGACCCGCGCGTTCTTCTTGCTGGAGTAGCTGTTCGGCGCGTCGGGCAGGTATGGCTTGGGGTAGCCCCGCTTGATGAAATCCCGGACGGCGGCGATGGCCGCGTCCGAAACCCTCACCGAGTCGGTCCGCATGTAGGTGATGAGGCCAACCGGGCCCTCCTCGCCGAAGTCCACGCCCTCGTAGAGGTCCTGAGCCGCCCGCATGGTTCGCCGGGACGAGAAGCCGAGCCGCTTGGCCGCTTCCTGCTGGAGCGTGCTGGTGGTGAACGGGGCCCCGGGACGCTTGCGCCGCTGCTTCCGCTCGACGCTCGTGACCACGAAGGGCATGGCCCGCACGGCGTCGACCACCGCCTGAGCCTCCGCCGCGGAGTGGAGCTGCGGCTTGTGGCCATCCAGCTTGTGGAGCGAGGCCTCGAAGTTCTGGCCGCCCTTGGCGCAGCCGGCCTCGATGGTCCAATACTCCTGCGGTTTGAACGCGCGGATCTCGCGCTCCCGCTCGACCAAGAGCCGGAGGGCGACGGTCTGCACCCGGCCCGCCGACAGGCCGGTCTTGATCGCCTTCCAGAGGAGCGGACTCGCCTTGTACCCCACCAGCCGGTCCAGGATGCGGCGTGCCTGCTGGGCGTTCACCTTCTGCTCGTCGATGCGGCCGGGCGTCTGCATCGCCTCCTGGATCGCGTCCTTCGTGATCTCGTGGAACAGCACGCGGTGCATGGGCAGCGCGCGGTCGAGCTGGCTGGCAACGTGCCAGGCGATCGCCTCGCCCTCGCGGTCGGGGTCGGTGGCGAGATAGACCTCGCTCGCCGCCTTGGCCGCCTTTTTGATCTCGTTGAGCGTGTGGTTCTTGCCCTTGATGATCACGTACTCGGGCGTGAACCGGCCGTCGTCGATCTCGACGCCCAGCTTGCGGGTAGGCAGGTCCCGGACGTGGCCGATGGTGGCCTTCACCGAGTAGCCGGATCCGAGATACCTGCCGATCGTCTTGGCTTTGGTCGGCGACTCGACGATCACGAGCGCTTCGCCACGCCGCCGCGCCTTCGCCTTGGGGCCGGCCGCCGCCGCTTTGCCGCGCGGCTTCGCCGGTCCGCCTGTCTTCGGCACCGCCTCAGGGGCGCTCTGGCCGGCCTTGGCGGGGGAGGTGGCTCTCTTGGTGGTCGCTCGCTTGGTCTTGGTCTTCGTCATGGCCTTCCATGGTATCGTCCCCGGTCATTTCCGGGTCAACGTCGGACCGGTTAAGAAACGCTGGCGGTTCCCGGATGGCAAGGACAAACAGCGTAATCCATTGTCCGATATCGCTTTACAGCCATCCGGCGGACTCGCGGGCGATGCGAACGACTTCGCCGGCCGTGGCTTCCGGAGTTCGGGAGTCCGTGACCACGTGATGCTCGGCCCGGACGTAATGGGCCTCTCGCTCCTGGAGGAGCGACCGCATCTGGCCTACCGGATCCGCGGCCAGTAGGGGTCGGACGTCTCCTCCCTCGGTGCGTTTGGCGGCGGTGCCGGCCTGGCACTTGAGGTAGATGATGCAGCTGGTTTCCCGAGCCCATTCGAGCTCGCCCTCCTGCGCGGCCCACCCCGCCCCGGGCACCAGCACGCCGGGGCCCGCTCCGCACGCTGCCCGCACCGCGTCGCGCTCCATCCGGCGGAACTCGGGTTCCCCAACCATCCCGAAGATCTGCACGACCGGCATGCCCATCTGGCGAACGAGCAGATTGTCCACGTCGATCAAGGGTGCCGCCAAGGTGTCGGCGACCAGGCGGCCGACCGTACTCTTCCCAGCCCCGGGCAGCCCGACGAGGAGCAGATGACGCCGCGTCATCCGGCTTCCACGCCCTCCGACCGGAGCGCGGTCCACCGCGCGCCGAGGGCCGCGACATAGGCCGCGGCGTTGCGCTTCATCTCGGCCAGGCTGTCGCCCCCGAATTTCTCGAGCATCGCATCGGCGAGGACGATCGCCACGAGTGCCTCCGCGATCACGCCCATCGCCGGGACTGCCGTGACGTCGGAACGCTCGCTCTGCGCGCTCGCCGGAACACCGGAGATCAGGTCCACGGTCGGCAGCGGAGACATCAGGGTGGAGATCGGCTTCATGGCGACCCGGACGACCAGCGGCTCGCCCGTCGTCATCCCGCCCTCGAGCCCGCCGGCGTTGTTGGTGCGCCGGGTGAAGCCGCCCCGGCTATCGCCCGGCACCGGCGGACCGGCATCCGGGCCGGGCGGCGCCGCGCCCGCCTCGGCTTCGATCGGGTCGTGCACGGCGGAGCCCGGCCGGCGCGCCGCCTCGAAGCCGAGCCCGATCTCGACGCCCTTCACCGCCGGAATCGACATCAGGATGCCGGCGAGCCGCGCGTCGAGCTTGCGGTCCCAGCTCACGTGGCTCCCGAGCCCGACGGGGAGCCCGCGCGCCACCACCTCGACCTCGCCGCCGAGGGTGTCGCCCTCCTTCTTGGCGCGGTCGATCCGTGCGATCACCTCCGCCTCGACGGATGGATCGAGCACGCGGATCTCGGAGCGGTCCGCGGCTTCGTTGAGGGGACGGGGCAGGTCGGCGGGCACGGAAGCGCGGATGCCGCCCAAGGAGACGACGTGGCTGCCGACGTCGACGCCGAACTCGTCCAACAGCCGACGGGCGAGCGCCCCGGCGGCGACCCGGGCCACGGTCTCCCGCGCGCTGGCGCGCTCCAGGATGTCCCGGGCGTCGAGCCGATCGTATTTGAGCACGCCGACCAGATCGGCGTGGCCGGGCCGGGGGCGGGTGACCCGCCGCCGGCGGAGGTCGCCCGGCGTCCCCTCGGCCGCCATGACGTCTTCCCAGTTCTCCCAGTCGCGGTTTCGGACCAGGAGGGCGACGGGCGAGCCCAGCGTCTCGCCGGCGCGCACGCCGGAGAGGAATTCCACCCGATCGCGCTCGATCTTCATCCGGGCGCCCCGACCGTAGCCGAGCATCCGGCGGGCGAGGTCGCGATCGATCCAGTCGGCGGTGACGGGCACCCCGGCGGGAAGGCCCTCGACGATGGCCAGGAGCCCCTTGCCATGCGACTCCCCGGCAGTAACGAACTTCAGGTGCAACCTGTACTCCTTTCGGGGTGAACGGTAAACGGTAAACGGTAAACGGGCCGCCCCACCGCCCCCGTTTACCGTTCACTGTTTACCGTTCACCGCCGTTCACCGTTCACCGCCGGTCAAGCAAACGAGCCCGACGCCTGGGTCGGGCTCGAAGCTACCCGGTCCGGCCGTACCCGGCCAACCCCCGAGTCAGTTCACGTTGCCGGCGTCGTCCACCACGCGGGGCGTCACCAGGATCATGAGGTCCCGCCGCCGCTCCGAATTCGTCGTCGTGCTGAAGAGCCCGCCGACGATCGGAAGCTGCGAGAGGAGCGGGATGCCGGACCGGGTCCGGTTCACCTCCGTGATCGTCAGCCCGCCGATGACCGCGGTCTCGCCGTCGTTCACAAGCAGCTGGTTCTCGGTCGTCTGCTTCGTGAAGTTGAACCCGAACTGCGAGGCCGGGAGGCTCTGCACCGCCGACCGCTCGGTGCGGAGCGACATCAGGATCTGGCCGCTGTTGGTGACGTGGGGCGTGACCGTGAGGCGGATACCGGTCTCCTTGAACTGGGTCTGCTGCACCGCCACGGCCGAGCCCTGGGCCGGCGGGGCGCCCGGAACCGGGGTTTCCTCACCGACCAGGATGTCGGCCTTCCGGTTGTCGAGGGTCGAGATGGTCGGCTCGGCCTGGATGTCGGCGAGCTGCTGCTGCTGCAGCGCGGCCAGGAACGAGGTGAGCGTGCTGCCGCCCACGACGGTCGAGAACACGAGGCTCAGCGCGGAGTTGGCTACCGGGCCGCTCGCGTTGCCGATGAG
>Ga0070708_100002077_pt1 | contig 15448 bp, 32 predicted proteins | sample KBSK5503metaG_FD_65469 | JGI IMG/M metagenome (GOLD analysis project Ga0070708, IMG submission 65469) | Corn, switchgrass and miscanthus rhizosphere microbial communities from Kellogg Biological Station, Michigan, USA - KBS K5-50-3 metaG | ecosystem: Host-associated > Plants > Roots >... | reverse complement strand
TGTCGGTGCGTGCAAGACCCGGTACGTGGCCGCGAGGAGGTGCGTGCAGGCCCGTCAGAGCCACGGTGCGGGCTCGCGGGCGGCGCGGTGGGTGATCGGGTCGCCGGGGGTGTGCGGGCCGTGAGAGCGGCTTAGGAGGCGCGGCGAGGGCCGTAGCGGAGCTTGGCGGCCTGCGGGGTGGTGCCGAGCGCCTCGCCGATCGTGCGCCAGCTCACATCGCGGCGGCGCAGCTCGTCGACCTCTCGAGCGAGCGCACGTCCGACCGTGCGGTGCAGCCGGTGCAGGTTCTCGAGGCGGTCGGTCGGTCGGTGGCGGCCGCTCATGCCGCACTGCGGCGGGTACGGGCAGGCGGCCGCCACGGCTCGCCGAAGCGCCGGCGGTGCTCGGCGTCGGTCAGTCTCGGCGCGCCGGCCTCGATCCAGTCGACGAGCGCGGGCTGGTCGCGTCGAAGCTGCTCGAGCGCCCGCAGCGCGTTCGGGAGCGCGTCGGGCGGCACCGGGAAGGTCCTCGAGGTGTTGCGCCTCTCGTCCCAGACCGCGACGTTGCGGCGGCCGACGAGGGAGGCGGTGCCGCCGCGCGGCTGGTCGCGACCGCGCGACGGCATGCGCCTACGCAGCTCCGCCGTCAGGAGTGGGGGAGCTGGATTCGCTGATCTGGGCCTTGACGCCGTTGGCCGGCGGCTGCTGGAAGCCGACGAGCGCGAGCGTGCCGGCCGAGCCGCCGACCAGGCCGACCACGGTCGAGATGATCGCGACGTAGGCCTGCGAGTCGATCGTCTTGTGCCAGGCGAGCCCGCTCGCGCTGCCGAGCAGCGCGAGCGCGAGCAGGGCGTGCACGGCGAGCGTGATCGACTGTGCTCTGGAGGTCATCGCCGGGCCGCCACGCTAGATGACCACCGCGACGAGCTGCACGGCGCTGACGGTCGAGGCGGCCGAGCCCGAGCCCACGGTGACCGTCAGGGTGTAGACCTGGCCGGGCATGGTCGGGCCGGTGTCGAAGGCGACGATCGAGCGGGCGTACACCTGCGTCGCCGTCACCGTCTCCGCGCCGCCGGTCGCGATCGCCGTGCCGGCCGCGTTCGTGCGCGTGACCTTGCTCGCCAGCGTGACGCCGTTCGTGCCGATCGTGATCGAGTACCAGCCGATGACCAGGACGCCGAGCACGGCGGCGATGTCGCCGGTGCAGGTGACCGTCGCGACCGCCGTCGCGGTCGCGTCAGGCGGCGACGCTGCGATCGTGTTCGAGCGAAACACCCTCGGGGAGAGGTCGAGGTGTGACGCGTCGATCTGGATCGGGAGCGGCATCAGCTCGCCGCCTGATCCTCACCACCGGCCGGCGGTGTCTCGCCCGGCGTCGTCTCACCGGTTGCCGGCGCGGTGCCGGTGTCGGTCGTCTCGCTCGAGGTCGACGCGGTGCCGCCGCTCGAGCTGCTGTCCTGCTCCTGTGCGGCCTTGCCCGCCTTGACGAGCGCGTCGACGTAGCCGCCGTTCTTGGTCACGGCCGCGATGAACACGCCGTCGATCTCGCCGCCGAACTGGTACTCGTAGGCGGTGTGTTCGTCGGTCGCGCCCTCGAGCGCCGCCGTCTCGACCTTGCGCCACTCACCCATCAGTGGGTCACCTCCATGGTTCTAGTTGGGCCTGGTGGCGTCTGCCACCGTCGTAGCCAAGACTGTCGCACACGCTCCATCGAATCGCAATCCGGCCCGTCCACCTGCGCGGCCCGAGCGTCGAGCTGGGCTGTGACGTGCGCAGGCTCGTCGCGTTCCGAGCCCACTGCTCGTGCGGCTGGCAGGGACGCTGGCGCGGTTCCCGGCCGCTGGCCGTCGAGGACGCGCGGGCTCATCGCAGGCTCGGCGGTTGAGGGATCGAGACGCCGCTCGCGCACCAGCAGGCCAGCCCGGCGGCGATCAGCCCGAGCAGCGTCAGCAGCTCCGGGTGGAACAGCCAGCCGAAGCCGCCGAGCGCGGCGAGCACGAACAGGACGACGGCGGCCAGCCGCAGGAGCCCCATCACTGCCTGCGCAGGTGGTCGAGGTTCATGCCGGCGGCGAGCGGTGCCGGCGCGGCGAGCACGAGCTGCTTGGCCGAGATCAGGTCGATCGCCTTGATGAACGCGGCCTGGCGCAGCTCGTCGGGGATCTCCAGCTCGTCGACGATCTCGCGCGCGGTGCCGATGTACTCGAGCACCTGCTCGCGCGTGTTGTGCTGGTACTCCTGCCGGCTGCTCATGCCCTGACCTGCGGGTCGGGCACGATCGGGTCGACCTGGCCGTAGGGCACGAAGCCTCGGCCGGGCACCCACTGGCCGGCGAGCGGCTGCTCGCCTGCCGGCTGCGGCGTGATGATCGGCACCACCGGAGCCGGCGCAAGGACAACGTTCTGCCAGCCTCGGCCGCCGCAGGCGTTGCACGGCTTGGTCGCCTGCTGAGGGTTCTTCGAGCCCGTCTTGACGAAGCCGATCGCGTTGCACTTCTCGCACGGCCGCGCATCCTCGGCGTCGAGCAGCTCGAGCGCCGGCTCGGCCTCGCCCCAGGTGACGCCGAGCCCCTGGCAGGTCGGGCACTCGTGCCGGTTCGGATCGTCGCCGAGGATGCCGGCGAGCTTCTTGTGGTAGGCGCGGTTCGCGGAGTCGGCCTTCTTGAGCAGCTCGTCGGAGCCGAGCGCAGCGGCGGCCTGCGCCGGCGTCTGCCCCTCGGGCTCTGCGGGCTGGTCGCCGTTGTCGGGCTGGTCGGGCTCGGGCTCGGTCGGCGTCGGCTGGCCGGGCTCTGTCGGCGGTGCTGGTTCGGTCATCGGGTCACCTCTCCTTGTCGGGTTGCGGTCGGCCGGTGCGGCGCTCGGATCGGCGCAACCCGACGCTGGCTGTCGTCACGTCGCACCGGCCGGGGGTCGAGGGTAGCTGCACGATAGGACGGCCGCCGTGGCGGTGCAACCCTGGCCCGCAGGCTGTCTACCCAACGGCCTCACCTGCGGGCTGCTGAGGCCGGGGCGCTGCCGGCCTGGGTGCGCGCCTCGCCTCACTGCGCGCGCGGCTCTGGGCGGCTCTGGGCGGCGCGCGCGGCCGCTCATGGTCGGGGGTCGCGGCCGAGCACGAGCAGGAAGCACGGGCCGATGCCGCTGTAGCGGTTCGGGCTGCCGCGCTGGCTGCCGCAGGCGGCGCAAGCGCGCTGGTGCTCGACGCTCCACGGCGACGGCTTGAGCGCCGGGTGGCGGTACCAGAGCTTCACCGGCTACTCGTCGAGGCGGGTTGCGATGTCGGTCTGGGCGAGGCCCAGCTCGAGCAGCCGCTCCTCGGCGGTGGTGCGATCCATGAGCTGCTTGCGGAAGGCGCGAACGACTTGCGCCTCGGTCAGCGTGTGCACGTTGATCTGCCGTTCGGCGTCCCAGAAGGTGAGCAGCTCGTCGGCCTGCGCGCCGGTGATGTCGGCGGCGGCCAGGCCGGAGGCGGCCTCGTCGCGCGGGATGTGCCAGCCGACGTAGCGCAGGTGGGCGCGGTTGACGAGCTGGTTGCGGGCGGTGCGGCGGCGCTTGGCCTCGGAGACGCGCACCTTGCCGGCGGCGGCCTGCTGGCTGTAGCCGAGCTCACGCAGCCCGGCCTCGTACTCGGCGGCCGTGGTGAGGCCGGCGTCGTACTCGGTCGCGAGGTCGGTCGCCGTCAGCCCCTTGGCGGTGGTGCCGGAGCCGGCCTGCCAGGCCTGCTCGAGCGCGCTCACCACCTCGGGGGCGTAGCGGGCCTTGGTCGCCCAGTCGGCTCCGGTGGCGGTGTCGATCGTGCCGCCCTCGACCAGCCTGGTGAGCTGGAACAGGCTCGGGTAGAGGTAGCGGATCTCCCAGAGCAGCGGCCCGTACTCGGGCCGGATGTCCGACTCGGCAATCGCCTTGAGGAACTGGGTGCGGTCGAGCGGCCTGCCGGCCGGGCCGTCGATCTTGCGTGCCGCCGCCGTCCAGAGCTGGCCGGGTGCGGCCGGCCGGCCCATCGAGAGGTAGAGGTTGCGCATGTTCTCGGCGCTCTCGCCGGAGAGCGCGCCGCCGGCGATCATCGCCGCCTCGTCGATCCAGCCTTTGAGGTGCAGGGTGGCGTAGGTGGCCGGGGAGAGGACGACGTTGCGCAGCTCGAGCAGCTCGTCGGTGTACTTGGTCTTGGTGTGCCCCTCGCGCACGATCTGGGCGAACGTCGCCTCGTCGATGATCCCGCGCCGGAGCATGGTCAGCGCCTCGGCGACGCCGGGCGGCAGCCCGACCATCTCGAACTGGATCTCGGCCCGCTCGCCGTCGATGCCCTGCAAGGCCGCCTCGGTGTGCTGGCGGTCCTGGTCGATGTAGCCCTGCTGGCGCGCGTTCGCCAGCTCGCCGGGCGTCAGCAGCACCGTCAGCAGCTCCTCGAGCGGCCCGTCCCAGCGCTGCTCGAGCCTCCCCTTACGGAAGCCATGCTCGAGGTCGGCCCGGCTGATCGCGCCGCGCCGGCGCAGCTCGAGCAGCGCCGCCACCGCCGGCGCGTTCAGCACCGCCCCTACCAGGGCATCGAAGCGGTCACCGTTGACGCCGTGCGCGGTCGCCTCGTTCGCGCCCCAGTCGCGCCGCTCGACATCCTCGGCGACGATCTCGGCGGCGTCGCCGGGCTGGAGGGTGCGCGAGGGGTGCGTGCGCCACGCCTCGTTCTTCACCTCCTCGACGGCCGGCGCGAGCACCGGCCCGGTGGCGACGCCGAGCGCGAAGGCTGCGCCCTCGGAGGCGGTGCGACCGAAGAACCGGGAGAGCAGCGCCACGGCTAGCCGGGGAACTCGCGGATGCCGGCGCGCAGGATCGCTACCGCCTCATCCTCGACCGCGAGCAGCGCCTCGGCGAACTCGACCACGCTGAGGATGCCGGCGATCGCGAGCGTGTCGGCGAGCAGGCTGTCGACGAGCGAGCTGTCGAGGCCGCACCAGCGGCGGGCGGCGCGGCCGAGGTTGCCGTCCTTGACGCAGCGGATCGAGGAGAGCCCGAGCGCCTTGACGAGCAGGGCGGCGGCTCCGGTCGCGCCGATCAGCTTCTCGAGCCGGCTCAGCCGCTTCCAGATCGAGGTGGTGTCGCGCTCGAGCTTGCCGAGCCGGTGCCGGAGCGCCCAGGGCCGGATCGCACCGGGGAAGGCGACGGCGATCGCGGCCGCGATCAGCCCGACCAGCGTCCGGCGCTTGACACCGACCCGCTCGACGGTCACGCGCACGATGTGCGGCAGGTCGGCGGCGAGCGCCGCCCGCACGAGCCGGTAGATCAGCGCCGGCGGAACCAGCGCATAGACGAGCGCCTTCAGCCAGCGCGGCAGGTGGGCGTGCTGGAACCAGTCGGCCCAGGCGAGCGTGTCGCGGGCGAGCCCGACCAGCTCGCGCGCGATCCAGCCCTGGATCACGGCCGCGCCGTGGAACAGGTAGCCCATCGCGTGCTCGGAGTGGCTGATCCCGTACTCGAGCGCGTTCAGGACGGCGGTGTTGGCGTCCTTGAGGAAGCCGAACGGATGGATCGAGCCGAACCAGCCGAGGTCGATCTTGACGCTCGCCATGGCGAGCAGGAGCGCGCCGAAGGTGTGCTGCCAGCCGAAGCGCAGCCCGACGAACACGCAGAAGGCGGCGGCGGCGAGCAGCCCGACCGCGATGTAGCCGAGTACCGGTGCTTCGCCCGCCGCCGGAGCGACGGCCACTAAGAGGCTCCGAGCGCGACGAGCTGATCCCAGGCGCTGTTGATCGCGCCGACCGCGCCGGGCGTGTCGAGCTGATCCATGCGGATCCGCACGTCGGTCGTGATCTCGCCGTCGTCGGTGCCGACCGTGACCACGAGGTAGTTGTAGAGGTTGCCGTCGCGGCCCTGATCCTCCTCCGAACGGACGGCGTAGACGTGATCCATGCCGGCGATCAAGTTGACCTGCTCGGTCTTGAGGAAGGCCAGCTCCGGCGCGCCGTTGTTGTCGAACGTCTGCTGGCTGACGTTGAACGTGAACGTCACGCCGTAGGCCTTCGAGCGCGCGGTGATCTGCACGATCGGGGTGGTCGTGTTGTTGGCGTTGACCCGGAACGAGCTGGCGGTGCCTACGAGGTCGAACTCGCCGCCGCCGACATACGGTGTGCCGTCGTCGGCCGGCCGCATCAGCGCACCCCACGCAGCCGGCGCAGCCCTTTGCGCGCCTGGGCGGTGTAGTAGAGCCGGGCCGGCACCCAGCGCGAGAGGACCTCCTCGAGCCTGCGCCAGCCCTGGTGGGCGGTGATGTTCTGCTCGGGCTGCTGCGGCTGGTCGGGCTGGCTCATCGGCTGCGCGTCAGTCTAGAGCGCCAGGCGGCGGCCGTCACGCGCCGGCGGCTCATGCCGCGCCGGCCTGGTAGAGCTGGAGCAGCTTCGCATGGGTGAGCTTCTCGGCCCACATGGCGGTGTCGTCGACGACGCCGTAGTAGTAGGCCGACACCGACTCGCCGAAGATGCCGCCGTTGTTCTCGGGGATGCCGCGCACCGTGTCGGCCTGGCTCGCGAACGTCGACCCGTTGAGGCCGATCTCGATCGTCGCGCCGTCGAAGGTGGCCGAGGCCATGTAGCTGACCGCCGGTGTGACGCCGGCGATCTCGGCGTACACCTGGCCGCCGAACGGCACGTCGTTGGAGCGGACGAAGCGCAGGTTGGGGTTGCCGCCGCCCGGCCAGACGAACTCGAAGTCCCAGCCGCGCTCGTACGACGGCGAGCCGGCGATGATGCCGGAGTTGTTGAAGAACGCGCCCCGGAAGCTGCCCGCGCTCGCGAACGGCCGCACCCACGAGACGACCGTGAGCGCCGACTGGGTGCCGACGAACGGGTTAGCGGAGCCGTCGACGACGGCGTAGCTGCCGGGGTTGACGGTCGAGCCGGTGACGTTGAGCTGCCATGCGCCGTCGTCCTGGGCCGGCGCAAGGCAGCCGGCGACGCCGCGATTGTCGGAGCCGTTCGAGTGCACGATCAGGTCGGCCGGCGTGCCCGGCTCGTAGCCCGAGGTGTCATGGAACAGGCCGCTCGTCTCGTTGAAGCGCCAGTAGGCGCGCAGCGTGCCGGCGGTGCCGATCGTGAACACGAGCGCCGGGAAGGTGCCGCCGCTGCTGCCGCCGCAGCGGCTGATCGAGGTGGTCGGCATCAGGCCGGCACGTCGGAGGGCAGGAAGCCGGTCAGCAGGTCGAGCGGCGTCCCCGAGGGCTCGTCGACCACGCTGATGAAGGTGCCGTAGAGCGCGATCGCGGTGATCGTGTCGCCGGCGATCGTGGCGAGCGCGGTGTTGACGGCCGACACCTGGATCTGCGTGTCGGGGGCGAGCACGGTGTCGGGCAGGTGGCAGGGGATCGCCATGCCGGTCGTCACGGTGCAGTTGAACGGCCGCAGCCCGATGCCGAAGGTGTAGTAGAGGGTCATGTTGCCGCCGCCCTCGTTCCAGTCCCAGAGGCGGGCGGTGTAGGCGGCCAGGCTGGCGTCGTAGAAGCGCACGAGGGCCGAGTGCACGCCGGCGGTGTTGTCGGTCGTCAGCGTGAAGCTGAGCAGCTCGAGGCGGAGCCGGTGGTCGCGCGGCACGGTGTAGACCGTGCCCGTGCCGGTGACCGGAGCGCCGGCGAAGGCCTCGGGCATCGGCTAGCTGTCGGCGTAGAGCTGCTCGAGGTAGACGGCGATCGAGCTGATCTGGTCGCCGGCCTGCTTCGAGTCGACGGTGAGCTGCACCGTCCAGCCGGCGTAGAGCCAGAACGGGTTGAGCGGCACGAACACCGGCGTGCCGGTGTTCCACTCCGAGACGCTGTGCGCCGGATCCCACTGGAACACGGTCGCCGAGGTGCTGGCGGTGATCAGCGTCGTCGCGGCGTGCCGGACGACGGTCTGCGAGCGGGCGTTGATGTAGTCGACCGAGAACAGCCGGTTGGCCGCGTTGCCGTCCGTCGCCAAGGTGGCCTTGACGGAGAGCACGCGGGCGGCGTGCACGTTGAGGCCGCCGACCGTGAAGCTGTAGTTGGCTCCGGCGGCCGGGTCCGCCGGCGTCAGGAGATTGAAGGGATCTCCTGCGCCGACGAACGACGGCAGTAGTTCGGCGGTCACCGTCAGCCGGTGAAGCGCTGGCCGAGCTGCCCGAGGAAGAGGCTGACCTTGGTCGCGCCGGCGTTGTTGGAGCTGATGCCGTCGAGGAAGGTCACGGCCTTGTTGTTGGCGTTGATCACGGGGATGTGCGGCCGGTTGCGCCACTTGCCCGCCTGCACGAACCAGTCGCCGGTGTGCCGCTCATCCCAGTGGCCGGGCATCGGGATGTTGTAGTAGCCGGTGTCAGGGCCGCGCAGCCGGAAGCAAGTCGCCGGCTGGTCGCAGGTGTAGCCGAGCAGGGCGTAGTCCTGGTCGGCCTGGAGCCGGTCGTCGTTCGCGTTCAACGCGACCGCCGTACCGGGGGAGCCCGTCGCGCCCGGCGTCACCGTGACCTCGACGGCCAGGTAGCGGACGATCAGGGCCGAGATCGCATCCCAGGCGGCGAGCCGCTGCCCGGCACCCTGGATGTTCTCGTAGTAGAGCTGGAGCGTGACGTTGGCGTTGTCGGAGGCGGTGCCGTTGACCTGCACGTTGAGGGTGTCGGTCGAGTAGACCGGTACGTCGATCACGCGCGGCAGCAGCAGGTTCGGGTCGCCGTCCGCACCGCTCAGTGTCGGGTTGAACTGGTGCTGGAGCCGAAGCCCGTACTGGTTGTCTCCGAAGCGCGGCGAGAAGATCGCCACCTCCATCTTGTGCGCGCTGTTGCCCGAGATCACTTCCTCGACGTAGGCGCGCGAGCTGTCGGGGAAGGCGATGATCGAGAGCGAGTCGCCCGAGACTGCGGCGAGCGCCTCGAACGCGCCACCCGAAAGGCTCTGCTTGAAGGTCGAGATCGAGGTGAGGACAGCCATGCCGGCCTACCCGAACGCGCCCTGGGCCTTGCCCTGGCGCATGCCCTGTGCCCACGCGAGCATGCGTGCGTCGTTCGCCGCCGGCGTGCCGGACGGCATCGCGTCGATCTGGGCCTGGAGCTGCCCCTCGTACGCGAGCACCTGCTGCATCTTCTGCTGGAACTTGTTGACGCCAGCAGCGATGCCGGTCTGGTAGTTCGCCGCGCCCTTGGCGGCCACGGCGGCCTTGTAGCCTGCCGTGCCGACCGCCTGGAGCCGGCGAGCCCAGAGGCCCGACTGAACCGCGCTCTGGAAGTTCTGGAGGAGCGCGTCCTGGGCCGCGACGGCACGGCCGACCACGTCGACATCGGTTGCCGCGACGCCATCGGCATACCGTTGTGACGCGACCGAGGCCGCCTGCTGCCACCGCTGAACGGTGGTCTGGAGCGATGCGATTGCCATGATGCGCCGACGCTAGCCCACGCACCACCTGGTGTGAAGCAACGTGCACGGGGGTACCTCTGTACCCGCATCTAGACTGGGCTGGGTGGCGAAGTACCCCCGTCATCGTCGCTGCAAGCTGTGCGGCCGCGACGCGAGCGCGGCCGGCCCGATCTCGGCGCGCGGCAAGTGTGCGGCCTGCGCCGATCAGCGCATGGTCGAGAACCTGCACTCGCTGCGCGCCCACCGGGGCGAGGGGTTCGAGCGCTGGTACCACGAGATGCACCTCACCTTCCAGCACGAGCGCAGCCCGGCCTCCGGCTAGACGCGCCAGCGGGCGCGGGTCTAGACTCGGCTGATGGCGCTAAGCCCCACCTCGAGCCGGCCCTCCGGGCTCGGCAACGTCGTCGTCTCCGGCACGCCCAGCTCAGGGCAGGAGATCGTCGCCTCCTCGGCCACCGCCGCGAGCTGGCAGACACCCTCGGCGGGGTCGCTGACGCTGATCACGAACACCGTGCTGGGCGCTGACGGCACGTTCGACATGGCCGGGATCAGCCAGGCCTACACCGACCTGGTGATCATGCTCCTGGTCAGGGGCACCGACGCCGGCGCGGGCGGCGACCAGCTCCGGCTCCGCGTCAACAACGACTCGACCGCCGGCGCGTACGACACGCAGTACCTGCTCGCCAACAGCTCGACCGTCAGCTCCGCGCCGACGCTGAACTCAGGCGGCGTGATCATCGCCCAGGACGTGCCCGCCGCGGCCGCTGACGCCAACTATGCCGCCTACGTCGAGGTCGTGATCCCTGGCTACGCCTCGACCACCTGGTATCACCGGGTCGCGTCCTCGTGGTGGTCGCAGCGCTCCAGCTCGACCTCGCGGCTGTACAACGGCCAGTGCGTCGGCACCTACAAGGCCGTGGCGGCGATCACCCGTGTCCAGGTCGCCTGCGTGTCGACCGCGAACCTGCTCGCCGGCTCGTCGATGCGCCTCTACGGGCTCACCTGAGCGTGCTGCTCGAGCTGCTGCGCTGGCTGGCCGCGCCGTGGTGGCTGCTGCTCGCCTTCCTGTTCAGGCGGCGGCTGTGGCGGTAGTGCTGCCGCCGCTCGTGCAGCGCCGCTCGCCGAACCAGTCGAGCCGGCACGGCACCCACGTCGACCTGCTCGTCTGGCACGAGACTGCCGGCGCGTACGCCGGCGCGGTGAGCTGGCTCTGCAACCCCGCCGCACAGGCCTCGGCGCACCTCGTCGTCAGGGAGGACGGGCTCGAGGCCACGCAGCTCGTGCCGCTCGGACAGAAGGCCTGGCACGCAGCCGCCTACAACCCGCGCTCGGTCGGCGTCGAGCACGCCAACACGACCGCCAAGGGCTACGCGAGCCTGCATCAGCTCGAGGTGTCGGCCCGCATCTTCGGCTGGCTCTGCCTGCACCTCCAGGTGCCGCCCCGCTGGGCGCGCGGCGGTGTCGGGCCTGGCGTCTGCCGTCACTCGGACCTCGGCGCGGCCGGCGGCGGCCACCTGCAATGCGGCCCTGACCTGTCGGGCTGGCTGCACTTCCTCGAGCTGCTGCACGCCGAGCTGGCGCGCGGCGGCTTTCGCCCTGACTGGGCGCACTACGCCTAGCGGGCCAGCAGCACGATGTAGGGCGCTGCGGCGGCGGCGACCGCACACAAGGCCAGCAGCAGTCGCTCGCCGACGCTGAGGCTGCGGTTACGGGCTCGCCGCACCTCGCGCGTCGCCTGCTCGAGCGCGCGCACGCTCGCGAGGTTGTTCGACACGGAGTGCAGTCTGCCACGGATCGACTGCTCCCAGGGCACGCGCGGGCCGCTGCTGATCACCTCGAGCAGCTCGCCCAGCCGGGCCTCGACCTCGCCCACGCGAACCTCGATCCTCGCGAGGCGCTCCTCGGGTGACGGCACGCGCTCAATGTAGGCGGCGCGGCCGCCGGCGACCAGACCTAGCCGAAGGTATGGCTCGGACTAGCCGAACGGGTGATCCGCTGCTCGCGCGCGCGCGGAAAGATCCGGCCATGACCGACACACCGCACCTCACCGTCACCGCGCCGGCCGCCGGCGACACCGAGCAGCTCGCCGACGCCTTCCGCGACGCGATCGCCGGCCTCGACCCGAGCATACGCACGATCGTCTCGCGGCTGATCGACCACCACCTCAAGACCGTCGACCTGCTCGAGTCGATCAACCGCGCCCTCGTCGGGCTCGACAAGCTCGACGACATCCAGCAGGCCCAGCTCACCATGCTGACGGCCCGCGTCGAGCTGCTCGAGGCCCAGCTCGCCGGCCGCAACGCCGACCCGCACAGCCGCAAGGTCGACTGATGATCTACCTTGCCGCGCTCGCCCTGCTCGCCGCGACGATCACCGCCGGCCGGCTCCTGCTCTGGTGGGCCGAGCGCTGACCAGGCTATTCCGGTACCAGGCGAAGGGCGAGGCCGCAGAGCTGCTGCCGCGCGTCGTCGAGCTCGAGCGCCTGGCGCACGACCAGCCCGAGCTAGACCAGATGTTGGCCGCGCTCCGCGAACAGGCCGAGGCTCTGACGGAGCTGTACGAGCTGCCCCTCTGGCGCAACATCGCGTGGTGGCGTGCGTATCGCCGCTGCCGAGCCGCACACCGCCGCTACCAGGCCGAGCGAAACCTGCTGCACTCTCGCGGCGTAGACGCCTAAGATCGCTGACCAGCAACCCGACGAAGGAGAACCATGCTGATCGACACGCAGTACCACCGCGAGGCCGCCCGCACCGCGCTCGACGTGGCGCGCCGCGAGGCCCGCACCGACAACGCCAACACACACCTGACCTTCGCGATCATCGCCGTGGCCGAGGCCGCGCTCGCGATCGCCGACGAGCTGGCCTCCTGGGCGCGCGCCAGCGGAAGGGCCTAACCGATGACCACTCCTCTCAAGCTCGACGAGCTACACCTCGACCATGGCGGCCACGCCGACCGCTCAGACGGCCTCTGCGTGATGGAGGTCGTCGCCCTGGTCGCCGGCGAGCCGCACTCCGACCACCCGGCCTGCGTCTCACCCGTAATCGGCTCGTTCCTGCGCTCGTGGAATGACCAGCTCGCCGACGAGCCGCGGCAGATGCTCAAGCCGTACGTGACGAAGGTGATCGGCACGAACCCCGGTCCTGACGACGAGGAGGTGCGCGCCTGGCTGCTGACCGACTGGCTGGCACGCGAACTCGCGCCGTCGTTCCTGCGGAACGCCGGCTTGGTGGGTGAGGCGATCCTGCTCGAGCAGCTCGCTCCGATCGGCGACGCCTCCTCTGCGCGCGCCGCGCAGCCGACCCTCGACAAGGCGCGTGCCGCGGGGGCTGCCGCGGGGGCTGCCGCGGGGGCTGCCGCGGGGGCTGCCGCGGGGGCTGCCGCGCGGGATGCCGCGCGGGATGCCGCGTGGGATGCCGCGCGGGATGCCGCGCGGGCTGCCGCGGGGGCTGCCGCGCGGGCTGCCGCGGGGGCTGCCGCGCGGGATGCCGCGCGGGATGCCGCGCGGGCTGCCGCGGGGGCTGCCGCGCGGGCTGCCGCGCGGGCTGCCGCGGGGGCTGCCGCGGGGGATGCCGCGCGGGATGCCGCGCGGGCTGCCGCGCGGGATGCCGCGCGGGATGCCGCGCGGGCTGCCGCGTGGGATGCCGCGGGGGCTGCCGCGGGGGATGCCGCGTGGGATGCCGCGGGGGCTGCCGCGGGGGCTGCCGCGGGGGCTGCCGCGTGGGCTGCCGCGGGGGATGCCGCGGGGGCTGCCGCGCGGGCTGCCGCGCGGGCTGCCGCGCGGGCTGCCGCGCGGGCTGCCGCGGGGGCTGCCGCGGGGGATGCCGCGCGGGATGCCGCGCGGGCTGCCGCGCGGGCTGCCGCGGGGGCTGCCGCGGGGGCTGCCGCGCGGGCTGCCGCGGGGGCTGCCGCGGGGGCTGCCGCGCGGGCTGCCGCGGGGGCTGCCGCGGGGGCTGCCCTCGCGCCTACCGTCGCGGCGATGCAGGCCTCGGCTCTACTGCTGCTTGACCGCCTGATCTCTGTCGGCAAGCCATGACCTCCTCGACCGCTGTCAGCCCCGTACAGGCCGCCCGTCCCTCGGGCAAGCATGACCCCGCCGCACGCCGGGGGGCGCAGCGGACGGGCCGCGAGCGCGGCTGTTGGGTGTACCTCACCGGCCAGGATCTCGAGCGGGCCGGCTACGCCGCCGGCGAGCCCGCGCCCTTCTACCGGGTCTGGGGCGGTGAGCGTGGCCGCTACGTCGTCACGCTCTACCGGCAGCCATGACCAGCAGCGAGGCTGCCGAGCTGTGGGCCGCGATCGTCGAGCTGCGCGACGAGCTGCACGACCTGGCGGCCCGCGTCGACCACGTACACCGTGAGGCGCTCCGCGTCCTCACCCGATGGACGGAGGGAACCCCCGATGTCGCAACCCGACACGGCAACAACCCCGAGCGGCAGCCCTAAGCGGCTGACGCTCTCCCAGATCGTCGAGCACCTGCTCCAGCGCGGCGGCTCCGACCGCTCGAGCGTGTCGCTGACCCGCAACGCCAAGGGCGCAACCCAGATCGACGTGACGGTGCGCACCGGCAACCAGGAGAACGCGACCACCGTCGAGGAGGCCGCGATCCGCGCCGTCGAGCTGTACGACGGCCTGCGCGCCCACTACCCGATGCCCGAGGACGACGCGCCGCTCTATGTGCCGGCCGAGTCGCCGCAGGCGGCCGAGATCCGCCGCCGCGCCGAGCGCTGGATCGCCGAGACGCCGGCGGCCGAGGACACCCCGACGCAGCTCGCCCGCGACGTGCTCGAGCTGCTCGCCACCGTGCGCATGACGGCGATCGCCAACAGCGCCGAGCAGCGGGTGGAGCCGTGATCAGCCCGCCGCGCCGGCGGCAGCGGCGACTCGAGACGGCCGCGCTCGTCGGCGTCATACTCGCGACGGTGCTCGTCATGCTCTCGCTCGCCGCCCTCGCCGTGACGCTCGTTGTCGGGCTGTGGCTGTGAGCAAGCGCCGCCCCTCGCGGCGACGGGCCGACTCGACCAGCTACCAGCACGGCAAGCGCGGCCGCCACAAGCACGCCGGCTCGCCGGAGACACGCCGCTACGTCGACGAGCACCTGCCGCCGGCGCGGCCCGCCTGGCTGCCCTACGAGGTGTACGTCGACCTGATCCGGCTGCGAGGCTCGCTGTGAGCAACCGCGAGCGCCGCAAGGGCCGCGACGGCGAGGCCGAGGTGCGCCGGCTCGCGGTCGCCGCCGGCCTGGTCGCGCAGCCGTTCGGCGGGCGCGAAGACCAGCCCGACACGCTGCTGTTCGCCGGCGGCCGCAAGCCGATCGCCCTCGAGGTCAAGCGGCAGGAGACAGCCCGGCCGTGGGCCTGGTGGGAACAGGCCTCGGCGAACGCGGCCGGCATGACGCCGGTCGTCGCCTTCCGCCGCTCACGCTCCGAATGGCTCGCGATCGTGCAGCTCTCCGAGCTGCTGGAGCTGCTGCGGTGAGCTGGCTCTGTCGCACCTGCGGCGAGCCCGTCGCTAAGCCGCCGTGCCCGGTGTGCGGCGACCGCCGCCGGCTCAACGCGAAGGCGCTCGAGTACCTGCGACTGGCCCACCTACGCCCGTCGAGGGTTGTGCGCCGGCGAGATCGCGGTCTATGATGGCGGCCGTGCAAGGCCTCTCGTTGGCGATCGTGCTCTCGATCCTCGTCTGGGTCGCGATCGCCCTGCTGGCCCGGCTGGTCTGGGGCTGGCTGTAGTGCCGGCCTCTCAGCATCTCGAGCGGCGCGCAGACTGTCCGGCCTGGAGGCGACCGCCGTAGTGTCGGCGGCCTAGCCGCTCGGGCCGATGGAGAGCGGGCAAGCCGGCAAGCTGACCGGCTGCGCGGGGCGTGACTCTAGGGGCGCGCTCTCCCCGGCTCGAGCCCCACCTACCCAGGCCGCTCGAACCGGGGACTTAGCCCGGCGACATCGACCGGGGAGAGCGCAGAACCAGCCCGGCACCAGTCTATCCACAGGGGTGCTGTGGAAACGTGGACGAGCACGGAGGCCGCTAGGGGTTGAGGCGACGTGCGCCGCCACTCCTCCGGCCCGCAGGCGGGCTGTGAGTAGAGGCCCACGCGGGCCGAGAGGAGCGCCCGTCGCCCGCAGAGCGTAGGCGGTCG
>Ga0070708_100002076_pt1 | contig 15448 bp, 21 predicted proteins | sample KBSK5503metaG_FD_65469 | JGI IMG/M metagenome (GOLD analysis project Ga0070708, IMG submission 65469) | Corn, switchgrass and miscanthus rhizosphere microbial communities from Kellogg Biological Station, Michigan, USA - KBS K5-50-3 metaG | ecosystem: Host-associated > Plants > Roots >... | reverse complement strand
CAGGCCATGCTCGCCGCCTAGCCAGCCCCACCTTTGCTACCAGCCGAAACGACCTGCCATTGCCAAACTTGACTCACCAAAAACATGATCACCAAGTCAAGCCCTCTAGACAGGGCAGCCGGTGGCGGCGGCTAGCGCAGTGCCGTGCATACCAGGTCCGCCGACTCCTTGACTGTCGTCGCGACAACAATTATTCTGTTGTCGCGACGACAAAATAAGGGAAGGAAACCTTGATGTACTCGTTCAACGAAGAAACGGTGATCGACGGCGCCATCGGCACCGTGTGGCAGGTCGCGACCGACATCGCCGGCTGGCCGTCCTGGGATCCGCACGAGGAGAAGGCGCGGTTCCAGGGCGAGTTCAAGCCGGGAGCGAAGGGCTGGTCCAAGCCCGCGGGGGCTCCGGCCGGCACGTTCACGATCAGCGCGGTCGAGCCGGAGCGGATGTGGGCGAGCGAGGCCGGGATCCCGTTCGGCCGTCTGCGCGGCGAGAATCGCTACGAGCCGCTCTGCGACGGGAGGATCAAGGTCAGCAAGCGGGTCGAGGTGCGCGGGCCGTTCGGCCCCCTGTTCCACCTGATCTGGGAGAAGAAGATGCGCGCCGACATGCACAAGAGCTTCGCGGCGCTGGAGGCGGAAGCGAGGCGGCGTGACTGAGCCCCAGGACGGAAGCGAGGCAGCCAGCCGCCCCGGACCGCGCGGGCCGCTGATGAGCCCGGGATTCTGGCTGCACCACGCGGCGCTGGCCTGGCGCCAGGCATTCGACCGCCAGCTGCGCCCGCTAGGCCTGACCCCGACGCAATTCATGCTGCTGGCGTCCGCCGGCTGGCTGGCCGCGATGTCGGCTCGGCCACCCACCCAGCAGGAAGTGGCCGATCACGCCGGCGCTGACCGGATGATGACCTCCAAGGTGCTCCAGGGGCTGGTAGACCACGGCCTGGTGATCAGGCAGCCCGACCCGGCCGACGGGCGCGTCAAGCGACTGCGGCTGACACCCGCGGGGCAGGAACTCGTCCGGCGCGGCATCCGCATCGCGGTCGACCTCGACGAGGACATGTTCGGCCCCGACGGCGACTGTATGCGCGAAACCCTCGAGCGCATCACGGCCAAGGCCCGGACGGTTTCATGACTGCGCGGCGACGAGCCGCGCGCAGAAAAGGCGGAAGGTAACGTTTGATACCTTCCGCGCGTGCCCCCAACGGGATTCGAACCCGTGCCGCCGCCTTGAAAGGGCGGTGTCCTAGGCCGCTAGACGATGGGGGCGCCGACGGCCTTGGCCGCCGCAACCGTATCGGCCCGCCGTCGAGGACTGCCCCAGCATAGGGGACAGAGGCTGGAACCAGCAAAAAGCGGATCAAGCACCGGCCAAAGTCGGCCGGGATTCAGGGCGATACCTCTTGCAAAGATCGGCCGCATCAGACACGGTAAGCGATATGAGAATTACTCAGTGGTGACAACGTCCGATGATCTCGGCGGGCATCACTGGATGATGGGGGGGCGTTTACCGTGTTCGATGACCAAATCGGACATATATCGCGTGGGACTGTGGTACCTCGCACGACCGTGGCCGATGTCCGAGAGTGATCCGGACCGTGACCTCTGAGCCGCAGACTGAGTTTCGGGCCGAACCCGATCAGGCCTGGCTCCGGGACGAGCGGAAGCCGGTAAGCCCGGATGCTCAGGCCGCCCCGTCCGGGCGCCACCGGCGGGCGCCTGAGGCGCGATCCTCCTATCGCGAAGTCTTCGGTATCGGCGAGTTCCGCGCGCTCTGGAGCGCGCAGGTGCTCTCCTACACCGGCGATCAGTTCGCCCAGGTGGCCATCGCCATCCTGGTCTACGGCCGCACTCACTCAGCGTTCCTCACCGCGCTGGCCTATGCGCTTACCTACCTGCCGCCCATCGCCGGCGGCCCGCTGCTCTCGGGGCTGGCGGACTTGTTCCCGCGCCGCCGCGTCATGATCGTCTGCGACGTGCTCCGGGCCGGCACGGTCGGGCTGATGGCGATACCCGGCATTCCGTTTACCGCTCTGTGCCTGCTGTTGTTCTGCACCGTCCTGACCGGCGCGCCGTTTTCCTCGGCGCGCACCGCGCTCATGCCCGACGTGCTGCCCGGCGATAGGTTCGTGCTCGGCTCGGCCATCGGCAACATCACCTTCCAGGCGAGCCAGATTCTCGGCTTCGTCGCGGGCGCGGCCGTCGTCGCCATCCTCGACCCGCATAGGACGCTGGGCATCGACGCCGCGACGTTCGCTGCCTCCGCCCTCATTGTGCTGATCGGGGTGAGAGCCCGGCCAGTGCCGACCCGCGAAGGAGCGTCCCGTCCTTCCCTGTGGTCGGTGTCAGCCGACGGTGTCCGAATCGTCTTCGGTAACCGCATGCTGCTGACCTTGCTGCTTTTCGGCTGGCTGGCAGGCTTTTACATCGTCCCGGAAGGCCTGGCCGTGCCGTACGCGCGATCGCTTCACGGAAGCACGCTGACCGTGGGACTGCTGATGGCGGCCATGCCGCTCGGCACGGTGATCGGCGCCTTCATGCTCGGCCGGGCCGCGGCGCCGTCCGCGCGGATCAGGATGATGGGCTGGCTCGCCGTCCTGTCCTGCGCTCCGCTCATCGGCTGCGCATGGGGCCCTCCGCTGTGGGCCGTGCTCCTGCTGTGGACGCTGGCAGGCGCCGGCGGTGCGTACCAGCTGGCGGCGGCTGCGGCCTTCGTGCAGGCCCTGCGGCCTGCCACCAGGGCCCGCGCTTTTGGCGTGGCCCAGTCAGGCCTGTACGCGGTTCAAGGGCTCGGCATCCTGGCCGGCGGAGCGCTGGCACAGGCGATCGGGGCTCCGCTCGCCGTCGGCCTGGCCGGCCTGGTGGGCCTGACCGCGGCCACCATGCTCGCCATGAGCTGGACGCATCTGCGTGCCCAGCTCATCGAGGCGCTGCGGGCCGAGACGCAGAACGCGGGTGCCTAGCCCGTCCGCTACGAGCGCCGCTGGTTGACGAAGTTCTCGGCGATGGAGGTGCCGTCGCCGTCCTGTTCGGGGATCACGATCCAGGCGCACAGGTAGAGCAGGACGCCGGCCCCGCCGAAGATCGTGACCACCGCGAACACCAGGCGCACCAGCGTGGGGTCGACGCCGAAATAGTCCGCCAGGCCAGCGCACACTCCCGCGACCACACGCCCGTCGCGAGCCCGGTACAAGCGTTTCTTTCCAATGTTCCTTGGTTCGCTCACGGCCAGATCATGCCCAGTCCGGGGCCGGGCTGACATCGGGAACATCCCTGTTAATACCCTGATCGTGAACCAGAAGAGAGGAGCCGGCCATGTCCGCAGGCGCGCCCAGCACGGACCTGCTGCAGATCGAGGACCAGCTGACCGACGAGGAGCGGCTTATCCGGGACACCGTGCGCGCCTTTGTCGGCGACCGGGTGCAGCCGCACATCGCGGACTGGTTCGAGGCGGGCCTGCTGCCCCGTGACATCATTCCGGAACTGGGCAAGCTGGGGGTGCTTGGCATGCACCTGACCGGCTACGGCTGCGCAGGAACCGGAGCGGTCGCCTACGGCGTCGCGTGCCGCGAACTCGAGGCGTGCGACTCCGGGCTGCGCAGCGCGGCGTCCGTGCAGGGGTCGCTGTCCATGTTCCCCATCTGGCGCTACGGGTCGGAGGAACAGAAAGCCGAATGGCTGCCCCGGATGGCGGCCGGGGAGGCGGTGGGCTGCTTCGGCCTCACCGAACCCGATCACGGCTCCGACCCAGGCAGCATGCGGACGTTCGCCCGGCGGGACGGGTCCGACTGGATCCTCTCCGGCACCAAGATGTGGATCACCAACGGGAGCATCGCCGATATCGCCGTGGTCTGGGCCCAGACCGAGGAAGGCATCCGCGGGTTCCTCGTCCCCCGCGGCACGGCCGGCTTCACCGCACGCGACATCCACAAGAAGCTCTCGCTGCGCGCCTCCATCACGTCCGAACTCCACCTGGACGAGGTCCGGCTGCCCGCCGACGCCGTGCTGCCCGGCGTCACCGGGCTCAAGGGCCCGCTCTCCTGCCTGACGGAGGCCAGGTTCGGCATCGCCTGGGGGGTCACCGGCGCGGCGCGGTCCTGCCTGGAGACCGCGATCGAGTACGCCATGACCCGTGAGCAGTTCGGCAAGCCCATCGCGTCCTTCCAGCTGACTCAGGCCAAGCTCAGCTGGATGGCCGCGGACCTGTTCCGCTCCCAGTTGCTCGCACTGCACCTCGGCCGGCTCAAGGATGCGGACTCGGCCAGCCCGGTGCAGGTCAGCATCGCCAAGATGACCAACGTAAGGTCAGCCATCGACATCGCCAGGCAAGCCCGAACGGTGCTGGGGGCCAGCGGCGTGACGCTGGAGTACGCCCCGATCAGGCACGCGAACAACCTGGAAGCCGTGCTGACCTACGAGGGGACCGAAGAGATCCACACGCTGGCCATCGGCCAGGCGCTGACCGGCATCTCCGCCTACCGCTAGCCTCGACTGCACGACCGGGCCGGGAAGTCGGTACGCTTCGTCTCGAGGCGCCGGCTCACCCGGCGCGGCGGGGCGTTAGCTCAATGGCAGAGCAGTGGGCTTTTAACCCATTGGTTCAGGGTTCGACCCCCTGGCGCCCCACCTGGGAAAACATATCAGATAGATGGTTAGTCGTGGCACGGGTTGTGGCACGGATACGCCCAGCTGAGTTATCGTGCTGTCATGGCCAAGGCCACAGGCGGTTACATTCAGCAGCTCCCCAGCGGCTCGTTCCGCGTAAGTGTCTACGCCGGGACTGATCCGTTGACGGGTCGGCAGATCCGCCTGCGCAAGACCTGTGAGACCGAACGGGCCGCGCAGATCGAGCTCGGCAGGCTGCTCGAGCAGGCCGAGGCGGGACGCCAGCCTGAGACGGACGCCACCGTGGCGCAGCTGATGGATCGGTACGCCGAGGTCGCCGACTGGGACCTGTCGACCAGGAAGGCGAACGAGGTCTACATCCGGCGGGTGATCAAGCCCGCTCTCGGGCACCTGCAGGTCCGAAAGATCCGAGGGCCCCTGCTCGACCTCCTGTACGCGCAGCTGAGGCGGTGCAGCGATCCCGGGTGCACCGGGAAGCGGTTCATCGAGCACCGGAACGTGCCGCTCCTCGCAATTGACCCTGGTAGTCGTCAGCCTGCCTGGCAGCAGGTGGTGGAGGCGATCGGGGCCGCGATCCGGTCTGGGATGCTCGCGGCGGGCGAGCCGCTGCCTTCGGTCCGGGAGATGAGCGCCCTGCAGGACGTGCCGGTGGCGACCCTGCAGCACGCCCTGGCGGTTCTGGCCGGCGAGGGACTTGTCGTCGTGCGCCAGGGCCGGACCGCGGTCGTAGCCGGTGACGCAGTGACAGACCGGCGATCCGGCCGGGCTCCGCGCGACCGCGACCATGACTGCAAGCGCGCCGGATGCCAGCCGCACATGTGCAAACCGATGACGGCGAAGACGATCCGAAACATCCACAGCATCTTGTCCGGTGCCTTCGCAACGGCGAAGCGCTGGGAGTGGATCGCCTGGAACCCGGCTGAGTCTGCTAAGCCACCGGCTGTCACGCGACGCCCGCTGCCCGCCACCACGCCTGAGGACGTCGCCAAAGTGATCGCGGAGGGCCGCAGTGCACACCCGGAAATGGCACTGTACTTGTGGCTAGTCGCGATCACCGGCGCGAGGCGAGGAGAGCTGTGCGCGCTGCAGGTTCGCGACATGGACCTGGAAAAAGGCATCCTCCACATCGCTTTCAACTACGTCGTGGTCGGCGGCCATCGCGTCCGCAAGGACACCAAGACTCACCAGGACCGATACCTCGCCATCGACTCTGTGACTTGCGCGATGATCCGCGAGCACCTCGACAGGATTCGCGCCAGGCTCGTGGACGTCGGCCTGGAGCTGCCCGAGGACGCTTACGTGTTCTCGAACGACCCTATGGGCGCCAAACCTTGGAATCCCGACTGGGCAACTCACAAAGCCACCGACCTAGCGGTCGGGGCCGGTGTCAAGCTCAACATCAAGGGGCTACGGCACTACACGGCCAGCCAGCTGCTCGCGGCACGGTTCGACCTGCGCAATACCGCGGCACGTCTGGGCCACGGCAGTGGCGGGGCCACCACACTGCGACACTACGCTGACCCAGTATCTGAGGTCGACCGGCGAGCCGCTGCCTACCTCGCACAGCTGACCGCCGGATCCGCCGCTCAGAGCGACTAACGCTTGCGGCTGGAGCCACTACCCTCGCATGGCTCGTCGTAGATCGCTCCTGGACGCATCCTGTTTGATAGCTATGACGCGCCCTCTGGCCCGTCCGGAATAAGCAGCTGCGCCAACGCCTCGGAATAGCCTTCAGCGATGTCGTCAAGGCGGTCGCTCTGCGCGCGCGCCGCCTCAATTTCGGCGACGGCCGCCGCGAGCATGTTTGTAAGCCTCTTGTTTGTCCGCCGCTCCTCTCGCAACGCCTCACGTGCATGGTCAAGCTTGACCTTCATCTGCAGCACCGCTTCCAAGGCTGCCGCCTCACGAGTTGACGAGCCTGTCTGAACGTTGCTGTCCGAAATGCTGGTACGCCGAATCTGCCTGATACCTGCCTGGCGCTTGTCGATCTCATGCTGGAGGCTGCTCTCCCACACTCGGCCGACTCCCTTAGGAGCACGTCGCCCTGGCCTGATGGTCGGGCCGCTCAAATCTCCGGAGCGTAGCATCTGGCTGATGCGCTGAGGCTTCACACCAAGCCGACTTGCCGCTTCGGCGAGCGTTAGGGCTCGCGGCATGGAAGCATCATGACACGTAAGTAAGTAAACAAGGAACCCGGCGCGGCAACCCGATGATCGTTAGTGCATACTGTAAGACTTACTTACATGAGCTTTCGCGGAGCGCAATATGTAACGGTAGAGGCGCCTTGGACCCGTGATGGCAACGGTAGGCAGGTTTCGCGGAGGGAACCATGGCGGCAGGGACGGGCATCGAGTGGACCGAGGTCACTTGGAACCCCACGACCGGCTGTGACCGAATTTCGGCAGGCTGCGATAACTGCTACGCCCTAACACTGGCCAAGCGACTCAAAGCGATGGGCCAAGCCAAGTACCAGAACGACGGGGATCCCCGAACCTCTGGGCCAGGGTTCGGCCTGACGGTCCACACCGGCGCTCTGCGGCAGCCTTACACCTGGTCCGGGCACCGGGTGGTGTTCGTCAACTCGATGAGCGACCTGTTCCACGCCCGGGTCCCGCTGGACTTTGTCCGTCAGGTCTTCGCGGTGATCAACGACACCCCGCAGCACACCTACCAGATACTGACCAAACGCTCCGCCCGCCTGCCGAAAATCGCCGCTAAGCTGGACTGGCCGCCGAACCTATGGATGGGCGTGTCGATCGAGCAGGCCGACACTCTGTTCCGCGCAGACCATCTGCGCGCCGTACCCGCAGCCGTCAGGTTCCTGTCCTGCGAGCCGCTGCTGGGGCCGCTAGACGGCCTGAACCTGGCGGAGATCAACTGGGTAATCGCTGGAGGCGAATCAGGACCCGATCACCGGCCGCTCGATCCTGCCTGGGTCGTCGCGATCCGCGATGCGTGCATTAGCGCGGAAGTGCCGTTCTTCTTCAAGCAGTGGGGTGGCAGAACCCCGAAGGCTGGCGGCCGGGAGCTGCACGGCCGGAAATGGGACCAGATGCCACGGCCACCACGGATCAGCGCAGCCTGATCACGCTCTCCTTCGTCAGCTTGCCGACCGGGTCTACCGACGCGGCCCCCATCTCCAGCAGGTCCCGCACCGCGGGCCTGGCGTCCTTGGCCCGCCACCGAGCGGTCTCCACGAGAAGCCAGTGCCCCAGATCGGCCAGGGACACGGGGCCATCCTCGAGCCGCTGACGAACCAGTTCCAGCAGTTCGGGATTCTTCGGTCCGCCCCACAACAGCATCTCCTGGCCTGGCAGGGGCGCGCCGCGGGTCCGCGGGTCCGCGAACCCCATTCCGTCGTTCCCATCGACCTCCCACATGGCGTCCTTCATGACCTCGACACCTTTCTCGTGGTTGGTGCCGTAAACGAGGTAGAGAGGCTGGCCCGTCTTCGGAACGATTTGGAAATGCAGCTGGAAGCGGAAACCTGCCCTGCCCAGGGCAGCGCGGTAGGTCGCCAGCCACGCCCGCCAGCGCTCGTCGGTCCGTTGCTCATGGTCCGCTGGTTCCCAGTGCTTACGGCCGCCGAAGACTACATCCAGCCGGTCAGGCTGCAGGTTCTCCCGGCGGCTAAACCAGTTCGGCCCGAAGGTCACGATCACCTCACTGGCCGGATTGTGAGCTATCCGCCCAATCAGGCGCAACGGGACGTTGACGTTTCCCCAGCTATCGAAGACCCCCAGGATCGGATGGCCCCATGCGCTCGTCTTCTCGAGCAGTCCCTCGGCAGCCGCGCCCGCCTCGGCGTGATATGCCTCCGGCCAGACAGGAAGCTCATCGAGCCGGCCAAAGCGGCGCTCAAGCTCGCCCTGCAGGTACTCGTAGCGGTCACGGCGCTTCTCCATGAACAGGAGCCGGACCCGGTCTCGGCTCAGGCGCATCCGCCCTGTTGCGTCATGGCACAGCAGCCTCTGTAGGGCGAACACCGGCGAGCCCTCTTCCCCGCCGAGATACCGGCCCGGGCCCGCAAACGCATCCAGATATGTGACCCGCGGCCACAGCCGCCCGTCACGTGACCGGGGCTGAAGCAGGATCGGCCACCAAGCGTCGAGGTAGCGTTTGTAAAGCCGATGCTTAGCGGCAGTGGCCGGCTCAAGCGCCCATAGGACATCTGCGTTCGGCCGACTGGCGTACTGGGCTCCGGTCTCGCGTTCTCGCTCGGCGCCATCGGGCTGGCGCCGACCATGGCCGTAAGAACTGGCCATTCCGTGCTCCTTGGTTCAGGGACTCCTGGCTCGTGCACATCAGCCGGGGAAGTAAGGCAGCCCGGGGTACTCATGCCAGGACGGAGTGTGATACAGGCCCGATCGTCGCATAATGCGGCGGTATAACCGCGGCGACACGCCGCGTACGGTTATACCGCCGCGTGTGTCTTCATGATCGAATTCCGGGGAAGACGAAAACACGATCGAAAGGGAGCTCCATGAGCGGCGCAATGGCACGGCCAAGTCCGGCACGGACGCGATCTGAGTCCCGACAGCGCACCGCCCTGGTCGCCCTCCGCCTCCTGCCGAACGAGCGTGACAAGCTGGCCGAGGCCGCACATTCGCGCGGGATGACACTTTCCGAGTTCATCCGGTCTAGTGCTCTGCAAGCGGTCCACACCCAGCTCAAGCCGGACACCCATGGAACCGACGCTCCCGGCTCTCGGGACGTGGTGATCGGCAAAGCTGGCGGCAGTCCCGCAGACCGCTCTGCCGCGCCTGACTGCTGCCCATCCGGCTACCGAGACCTCGCCCCGTATTCACTCAGTAAGTAAGACGGGAGACTGTTCCGCCCGTAGCGCTAACCGCGGACATGTGAGCCAGCTCGCACTGGCGGAGGAGTTCGCTCCAAGTCATCCGTACCATGGTGAAGGACTGTTCATTAGCCGCTTCGCTGGTTGTCGCGGACCAACCGATTACAAGAAGTACGGCCCCGTGCACCGTGCGCGCTAGCTGCAACGATGGCACAGGTCAACGCACTGATGGCACTCGGTGCGCTGGGATTATCTAGCGCGTCGTTCCACGAACCGTTCCACGCGAACGGCGCGCAACGGCCCATAGCGATAACCGAGCGTAGTGACCAGAACCCGCCGCAACTTGAAGACATGATCCGACAGGACGGTCGGACCTGCCGTCGGACCCTGGTGCGGACGAGAGGATCGCGCTCCATTCAGCCAGCCGTCGCTGGGTTATGAGCTAGGCGGCCTACTTCTGCTGCGTGCCAAAGTAGAAGCCGACTGCCGTACTTACCACGGCCGTCACGGCTGGCAGCACGGCCTGCAGCCATTCCTTCACGTTGTTCCAGGTTGTCGTACCACGCATCGCCCCCCAGAAGCCGACACCGATCGTGGCCAGGAAGGTGACAGCCAGGACTACCGCGAGCCTGTATCGCACCCTGTCCGGATCAACTTCGGAAGGCTTGGTGTATAGGACCGGCGCAAACGAGACCGGGGGGGCAAGATCTGTGACCTGAATCCCCGCATCCTTTGCGGGCTCGTCAGACTCGTCAGACTCGTCAGTCAAGGCTACCTCCCAGGGGACCGGCGGCGTGGGGAAGCTTCCGATTCACTGCGGCCCTGCTCGAGCAAGGGAATGATCTCCGAGAACTTCGAGCCAATCAGCACCCCCAGGCGATTCCCCTCACGCTTCGCCTCCACAAGGGCCAGTTCCAGGCCGATCGCCTCAGAGAGGACGTCCGGAATTTCAGCGTTCCTGGCCCGCGCCAAGTACGCGAGGGTTCTCATGATCTCCTCGGACACTCTGATCACGGGCATCCCGGGCTTTCCCGCCGTGCTCGATGAAGAAGTGTTTTCCTCAGTCAACCTGTCACCTTCCCTGGGCAGACGCTTCAAGCTATAACGATTATCTTCGCATCTCGGGGAGGGATCGGGCGGCTCCGTGAGTTACTGTCGCGGACCGTAGATCACTGCCCTGATCGGGCTCACAACTAGCACGCTCACGGCTCCCGGAGGCCACCAGCGCGCCCTGCCGATCCCCGAGCGAGCCGCCGCCAGCCCGGTCTACGCCTATTCGTTCATCCTGACGAACCTCGACGTGTCCAGCCCGGACAAGGCTGCCGCTGCGGAGCACTGGTACCGGCACCGCACCACGGTGGAGAACCTCTTCCGCGACAGCAAGCCCGGCGCTGCCCTCCGGCATCTCCCTTCCGGATACCCCCAGGTCAATATGGCCTAGATGTGGGGCGCCCTGCTCGCCGCGACCATGGCCGCATGGCTGCACCAGCTCACCGCCCCCACCGCAGGCGAGGACATCTTGCACGGGCACGGCGTCCGCGGCGGCAAGGCCATGATCGCCACCCTGCGGTGGCGGCTGATCGCCGTCCCGGGCCGGCTGATCCGCCACGCCCGGCACCTGATCCTGCGGCTCCCGCCTGGCCATGGCCTGCTTCCCGAGGTGCTGGCCCGGCTGCGGGAACTGCCCTCCCCCGCCTGACTGCGCGCTTTGCGCCCCTGAGCCCCGGCTCCCCGTCCTCGTCCACGGCCCGCCAGCCCCGACCGCAGAAAGGCCCTGCAAACCGCGAACCCGGCGTCGGCCCCCGGGCTGTCAGCATGCCCGCTACCAGGAATCCTGGCACACCAAGATCATCTACGGAGCCAGGGAGATCAACTCACCGCGCTATTCGCGGAATCGGGACTGAGCTGACGCTGGCGGTGGCGGCGCTGGCGATGCGGGTGCTGCTGTCGGCGAACGGGTTCAACGTGGCCAAGACGATGAGCGTCATCGATCAGTGGATTGAGAACTACGGGCGTGAGGCGGATGGCTCATCTGGCGCATGACGAGCTGGCGCCGATGGCACTGGGGTATATCCGGGCCTGGGTGGCGGATGACTACTGGACCGTCGCGAGGATCAGCGCGGAGCTCTCCGAGGCCAGCCCAGAGCTGGTCGCCGTGACGTTCTCCCTGATGGCCGCAGCCCTGCTGACTGAGGCCTCCGGCGGTGATGCGGGCAAGGCGGCCGCGCTGGCCCGGGAGGCCTGCAGCGAGCGGGTCGGCCGGTACGCGCGGCACGCGGCCTGACCTACATCTCGATCTCGATTCCCTCCAAAGCTTCGGCTTGGCGTTCGGCTGCCGGTTCGGCCTGGGCGTGGGCTTCGCGTTCGACACGAGCCGTGTACTGCGCGCGGACTTCGCGGGCAGCGTGGTCGGCGGCGATGCGGTGGGCGGCCTCGTCGGCGCGGGCCTGCAGGGTGTCCAGGCGGGCCGACCGGTCGCCGGGCTCGTGCTGTGGTGCGAGTGCTTCTGCGTCCGGCGCGGCGGGTACAAGGGCGAGGACCGCCGGATCCGGGTCGGGTTCCGGGAGGTACCCGTCGTGCTGCAGCCGCGGGATGACCGCAGCTGCCTCGGCGTGGGTGGTTTCGGCCTGTGCAGTGTGCTGGGGCGGCCAGGGCTGGCCCGCGGCGACGGCGGCCTGGTGCTCGCGTTGAATAGCGCGGTCCATGGCGTCGAGATCGGCCTCGAACTGGCGCCACCATCCGGCCATGGTCGGCGGTTTCTCCGCTGGCTGGGTCTGGCCTCGTCGTCCGAGCTCGGCCTTGGCTTGGGCTGCGGTTTCTCGGACACTGGTTGTACGGCCCGACCATGCTTCGTAGGTGGCGTTCATTGCCTCGAGCCGGGTCTTCCCCCAGCCATCTGGCTGGCCAGGGCTCGGGCGTTCGCGGCGGCGGGCTGGTCGCGCGCGGCCGTGGTGTCGGCGGACTGCCGCCAGGCGTCTGCTTCGGCCTGCGCGGTGATCCGCAGCTGGCCGCTCACTTCCGGCGGCGCGGCTGCCTGGGCGCGTTCGCCGTTGAGGATCCGGGCCTGGAGCTCTCCCCGGGTCATCGTGGCATAGACGTTTTGTGGCATAGACGTTTTCTGGTATGGCCAGGGCCTTCATGGTGCTGAGCCGCATGGCGTCCAGCTCGGGGTTGGCGCGGTGCGGCTGCGGGGAGACGGCTTGGGTTCGGATGGGTGATCCCGGCTGCTTCGCGGTAGCCTGCCGCGATTCCGGCGCGGCGGGCGTAGTCCTGGCGCAGTGCGGGGGATGCGTCGGGTGCCAGCGCGCCGAGGTGCTTGAGCAGCCACGGCTGCGGGCGTTCGATCATCCGCTCTCCGAGTTCGCGGATCCGGTCATCGAGCCCGGCGGCCAGCTCGCGCGCCACCTCGGGCGCGTTCTGGGGTGTCCGCTGTGACCAGGTGGTGTCATGGCTCAGGTCGGGCAGGGTGGCGTGCTGCAGGCGGCCGTGCATGATGCTGGAGATTGACCGGGCACGGTCCATTGGCGCGGCGGTGATCTGGTCGATGAGGGCGCCGATGTCGTGACCGGCGAGCTGCGCGGCGCGGAGCTGCTGCTGCAAGGCTTGGCGGGAGTGCTCGCGCTCGTACCGCCAGGCCTCGGATTCGGCGAGCCTAGCCTTGATCCGCTGGTCGATGTCCGGGTACAGGGTCTGCCTGGTGGCGGCGGACCACAGGTTGAGCAGGTGACCGGTCCCACCGACCCATTCCTGGGCCTGGCGGATCTGCTCGGTGGCGGACAAGTCGTCGGCCTCATGCTGCAGGACGCTCGCGAGCACGGATTCGGCGGCGGCCTGCTGGTAGGGCCGGTGGCCGGGCGGGGCTGTCTTGCTAGTGACCACGTGCGCGGTGTTGGCTTCCCGGCCCCGGGTCATGCCGACGTACAGAGCCTGCCTGGACAGCGACTCGGTGACGAGCAAGTGCGCGGTGCCGACCGTACGCCCCTGGGCAACGTGCACGTTGCCGCCGTGTCTTTCGTTCATGAAAAGCAGGCTCGCATCGTCATATCCTCTGGAGATCTGCACCTGCGGGCAACATGCAGTGCATACGAGCTTAGGAACTTTCTTACAACGGCAGACGAAATCTCCGGCGCTCATGACGGACACACATTGGTATGAGCCCGCGCCTACCCACGACCTGCGATTACTCAGGGCCTCATTGTCTTGGCAGGTCTGCGGTGACCACGCGTTTCCCTAGCAGAACTAATCACATATAGTCACCCATGCGTCGTACGGAATCTGCAATCAGCTCAGCTGCGTCGGTCAACTGGCTGATCATGTCGCTTAGGTTCCGGAAATCGGGCATGATGTCAACGGTCTCGTCCAGTGACTGGACGGCCTGAATGAAATCGTGACTCCCAAAGACATCAGCTGACTCCGCAATCATGGTCGCGATCTCTGCGTCCAGCCCAGAAGGGTTGCTGCTCATGACCTTGATGACCTGGCGCAGCTCCAGTACTGTCTGCGTGTTAAGCGTCCCGGTTTCCTCCAGCTGATCCGCTATCTGCTGGAGCCGCTCAAGGGGCGGCGTGAACACGTCCAAGAGCATCTCGGTCAGGGTGTCCTCGTCAACCGCACCGAGTGCGGCTAGCGCTGGGCCGTTACTTCCCTCATGGTCCGCCTTCCACTTGCGGAGCAGCTCCGGCGGGTACAGCTTCTCCCCGGTCCTCCTGTCATCTACCTCGGAATGATGAGGCAGGCAGAGCAGGAGCAGGTTGCTGAACGCGGCGCACTGCTCGACAGTCAGCTTCGGGTCATAACGCGGGGAGCGGACACCGTGGATGTGAGCGATCTGCGCGTTCTTCCGGTAGACACCCGGGCGGATCTCGAAGACCACTGGGAAGGCGCACCCAGGCGCATAGCACCGCCCGTTACTCAAAGTCCAGAGTGCAGCCTGAGTAGCAGGAGTGATCTTCTTTCGATAACCGTCCATTTGCGGATCACCGCCTTTTCATATCGGAGTGTGATCCCTTCACGCCGATTCTGACATGAGGCACCGACATTTTGCTCCGACAGCCAGCCATGAGGTTAATGTCACTTTCTGTTATTTACGGGACACCTGAGAATGCGACGAGGAATGGATTATAGACCATGCTGACATTGGAAAGATCCAAAACCTATCTAATTGGCTTCGCCTCAGCCTGTCCACACGAGATCGAAAACGCGGACCAGGCCAGCGGCTTCGTCCACCGCGAACACGATGAACCCGAAGTCGCCGACATCCGCGACCCGCCGCCGCGGCACTCCGGTCGGCGCGCTGAACACCGGGTCGTACGGATCGTCACAGATCCTGGCCAGCAGCGTCACGAGCATGTCGAACGCCTGCTCCGGAAGGCCCTGCATCTGCCGAAGCGCGCCGGACTCCAGATACGGCCGGTAACTCACGCCTGGGTACGGCGCCGCCGGATGTAATCCTCCAAGAGCATCCCGCCGCCAGTCCCGGTCAGCGCCGCCTCCTGCGCCTCGTAGAAGCCGGGCCGGTTCGCGGCGATCACCATCCCGCTCCAGAGCCGCAGGACGCGCCGCAGGTTCCCCCACCCGGCAGGATCTCGCGCGCCGTCCAGGGCTTCCCGGTAGGCAGCAAGGAAGTTCGCGCGCTCCTGGCCGGGCAGTTCGCGCAGGATCCGCTGCGGGTCCAGTGGGTCCTCGTAATGCTCAACGGGCTCGGCGGCCATGCCGCCATAGTACGGTCCGGTACCTGGCGGATGCCATCATGACCGCGCCGACGTCATCAGCCGGCATCGCCTGAGCCGCTGATCACCGCCGTCTAGCCGGCCGCCTTCCCGACTCGGATACGCCGGCGCCGTAGCGACGCTGAACGGTCTCGTACCGACCCGTGCTGATGCGTTCATAGGTAGCGACCACATGGATGACCGGGCTCGCTTTCAGCTTGGCGCCAGTTATCCGGTCATCGCCGCATCCTTCGCATCGGTACCACCAGGTGTCGGGGTCTGTCCACGGCGGGAACGCGTCGTAGCGGAAGGCCTCATGCTCG
>Ga0070708_100002073_pt1 | contig 15461 bp, 6 predicted proteins | sample KBSK5503metaG_FD_65469 | JGI IMG/M metagenome (GOLD analysis project Ga0070708, IMG submission 65469) | Corn, switchgrass and miscanthus rhizosphere microbial communities from Kellogg Biological Station, Michigan, USA - KBS K5-50-3 metaG | ecosystem: Host-associated > Plants > Roots >... | reverse complement strand
GCAGGGCTTCTAGTAAAGGAAGTTTAGGAACCTGCCGATCCTTGACTCATTTACAAGGTGCTTCAATGCTGCTCCGATTGCTTTACGCTAAATCGCGCTGCGAGAAACGGTGCCAACCGTGGAAGACTCGATTTATATTTGTCGCCATAGCCTTAGTGTCCTCGTTAGCATTATTCGGGTCGCCGAATAGTGCCAATCGGACCAGCACTTTTTTAGCGTCGGGACGATTTACTTCCTCGACTCCTAACGACGTTTTGGTTGGCGGAGCACAGGCTTCCTCGTTAGACTCTCTCTTGCCACCGCTTTTGTCGCCTTCGTCCGCCAGTCCAGCTGACCCAGACACCGCTTTAGTTGAGTCGAATACTTCAGTTCCGTCCTCAGGTCGGACGCCAGTGATTCTAATCCATGGCATTCACGGGAATCAGGTAACACTCGGAAGCTTCGACGATGGTTATCACGATGTGGATGATCCGATTGCGCATCCGAACGCCGCTTATTTTCGAGAGTTGATCTCTTACTTGGAGTCGGATTCTACTTTCAATGCTAACTTCAAGATCTATAGATTTCACTATGCGAGTGACATCCACAGCATCTACGACATAGCTGCTTCCTTACGAAACCGATTGGACGGCTACGTCAGCAGCGGTCGAATGCCGGATCGTAAGATCGTCCTGATCGCACATAGCATGGGAGGTCTGATAGCGCGTTCGTATATGACCCAACACAACACCGATTTCGGACTATTTGCGGGGCAAAGAGCAGGTGAAAAGGTGCAGGAGCTTATTACGTTAGGAACGCCCCATCATGGCAGTCCTTTTATGAATGGCGATGCTCGATTTGACGGTGCGCCAAAAGGTTGGGACAAGACCTTTAATAAAGGAACCAAGTATTACTGGAAAGCAACGCTATGCCCGACGGATTGTGCCAAGAGTCTGCAACATTCAAATCGTGGTGACGTCCTCTTTGATAATTTGACAGGAGAATGGGACAGCAATAGTCGCTATCGAAACAATCAGGACGAACAAAATCGCTCGATTCCACAAATCTGGACTTACAATGGAAAAATTGTTGCTTACTACGGGTATCTTGGTAACACAGCCGATTCCGATTTACTTAGCCAAAAGGGGCCAGTAAATCTCGGCGCACGACTCGCGTTTCGTCACTTGGTTGAAGGCGATAGCCGAGCGCTAACCGCGCTCGGAGTCCTCCTGGAACGAACCTTAAGCCGCAACTGGAACACGAATACCAGCTTGACCTTACGAAATGACGGGATGGTGCCTGAGTCAAGCGCAAGATTCGATCCCCCAAGCACGTCACATCGAAATCAACCGTTTATTGATGTGAAAAAGCGAATCATATGTGTCGGTTATAACCATGAAGATTTGGAAAGAGGAAGCACAGGTAACTGCGGAGATGGGGTCCCTCTACTTAAATCGATTTATAGAGAGTTGTTGGGTCAAATCAATATTTCAGCGGCTCCTCTGGCAATTCAAGCTCCCGGCTCATATGGCGAGGTATTAGTGGGGGCAGCGGCGGCAGCCTCTAAATCGGTAATCAACGCGTCTCTACAATCATCGTCAGACCAGCAGGCGCAATTGCGCAATTTCGGAGATGTTGCTTTGCAAGTGACTGCTCTTTTCATCACCGGAACCAATGCAGACCAGTTCAGTATCGTCTCGGCTCCGAGTACCCCGTTTACAATACAGGCCCATAGTTCAGTTAATGTACCTATCAGATTTTCACCCACCTCATCGGGGTTGAAGAGCGCGACTCTAACAGCGAATAACAACTCCCTGATCCCCGTATCCACGGCAAGCTTGGAAGGAATCGGGGGTTTGTCAACCTGTGACCCGACCTTGACGCCGAGTGAATATTACGCGCCGCCGGACGGTGCGGTCGGGACATTTAGTGTTTCGTCGGTGAACTGTGCGTGGACTGTTTCCAGTGACGACTATTGGATACACCCGACTGCGAACGGTCAGTCTGTTGAATTTTCAGTCGAACGGAATGGGTTGGGTCTTCAAAGGGTTGGCACAATCAATTTGAATATTGACCATCGGACCTACGACTTCACGGTATATCAGGATGGCACACCGTCAGGCTGCACGCTTGGGTTGTCTGATTACAACGCAACAGTCTCCGCAGGCGGTAGCAACGGAGCTTTCGCAGTTTCTACGCCCAGCAACTGCATCTGGAGTGCAAGTTCTTCCAGTCCTTGGATCACGGTCAGCACAACAGGCTTGAGGGTCGGCTCACAGTCCGTGAATTACACTGTCTCTCCGACCAATCAGAGTACAGCGCGAGTCGGGGCTATCACTATTAGCGGTCAGGACGCTATCCAGGTTTTTACTGTAACTCAAAATGCAGGTTCGGGCTCCTGCTCGTATTCACTCCCATCCGGTAGCGAACAAATAATCCCTGCAGGTGGCGGGCAGTTCAACTTCACCTTGAGTGCCGGTCAAGGATGTCCTTGGCAAATCTCAACTCCCGATCGCTGGATCACTTTCAACTCACATAACAATGGAGTGGGATCCGAGGTAATCAGCTACAGCGCTGCGGCGAACCCGTCAACAAGCACTCGCTTGGGCGACATCAGCATTCAAACGGGTAGTTCATCGCTGTTGCTAACAGTCAATCAAAACGGTCAGCCGGTTGTGTATCCCAGCATCTCTCTGCCAACGACAAACATCTCGATGGGCGATGCTTTAGTCAACACGACGATCTATCAAGGAGTCGTAATCGGAAACAATGGGCCCGGATACTTGTTTCTTGGAAGCATCTATCGCTCTTCGGGCAACCCCGACTTTGATGTCTTGCCTTACGCACAAAATCAAATTATTGCTCCGGGCGGCACGACATCTGTAACTGTCAAACTTACTCCGTCATCCACGGGAAATAGAAGCGCCACTTTCTCGGTGACCAGTAACGATCCTAACAATCCGAGCATCAATTTCTTAATTTCCGGTAACGGTGTTAATCAGACTTCGGGCGGAATCGATTTCGTTTGGAATAATAAATCAACGATTCCTGAATCGAGTTTCACCTACGCCTCAAGCGCCGTGATCAACAATTTCATTTACTTGTTTGGCGGCGGTAATTTCTTAACCGGACTGAACGACAAGTATGATCCAACCACAAACACGTGGACTTCTATTGCTCCAGCGCCCAACTCCACCTATTACGGCGGAGCAGCTGCGATTAGCGGCAAAATCTATTTAGCTGCGCCAGACACATTCGGCAGCGGAACCGGCAAAATCCAGGTTTACGATCCCGGCACGAATGGTTGGACCGTGAAATCAAGTATCCCCAACTGCACTAACGGCATGGCTGTGGCGGCAGCAAATGGCAAACTATATGTAATTGGCGGAAGCGATGGTGGCACTGGTGCCACAACGTTTGTTCGTGAATATGATCCGACCGCAGATTCGTGGACCATCAAAACAGCTATGCCAACTGCACGTGCATATGCCGCAATCGCAGTCGTCAACAATCGCGTCTATGTTTTGGGAGGCCAAGGTGCAGGAGGTAGCCGCTCGGGGGCGACGGAGGTTTTTGACCCAGTAGCGAACTCATGGACGACCAGGGAAAGCGACCCCACTCGTCGCGCCAGCGCGTCAGCCGTTGCGGTTAACAATCAAATATATGTAATAGGTGGTTCGCAAGGCGGGCCAGATACTATCGACGTAGTCGAACAGCACGACCCATCAATAAACGCGAGTTTTGGAACTTGGTTTCAACGCAATCATATCCTTACTCCTCGCGCCAACTTCGTTTCCGGTGTAGTAAATGGCAAGGTTTACGTCGTCGGCGGAAGAGCGAACAACGGCGGCGATCTTACCAGTGTCGAGGAAGGTGTTTTCGCAGCTTCTCCGAAAATCAATTTACCTGTTACCAATTTCAATTGTGGTGATATTCCTCTTGGGAATTTTTGCGACAAGCGCATCGAAATTCAGAACCAAGGCAATGCTCAATTAGTTATCTCGAACATCGTTCGAAATTTTGGCACCGACGAATTCAACACTTTCTTTGGTAATCTGATTATCGATGCAGGCCAGTCTAATACGTTCATCGTTCGCCTCACTCCTACAGCCACGGGCAGTAAGACAGCAACCTTCGCCGTAAACAGCAATGACCCAAGCACTCCCAGCGTGTCGTTTAACTTATCGGCAAATGTAGTTACGGCCCCACCGGTAACAGGAACATGGCAAATTGTGAATTCGATTCAACTTGCTAATCCGTCAAAAGTGCCGACGGCTGTCGCTGTGTCGAACGGATTGGCTTACATAAGCCGGTTCGCTGCGAGCGTGACGGTTGTGAATATCGCGACTGGAGCACTCGTTGCCGAGATCCCGTTCTCATCATTTCCAAATGCCGACGTTCAATCAATCGCGATCTCAGGCAATCGAGCTTATGTAGTACTCGGTAATCTCGTGCCCGGACGTGTGGCAGTAATTAATACTGATAACAATACGGTGGTGACGTATGCCTCAGTCAGCGGAGCACATCCAGGGGGAATAGCAGTTAATGACAGCTATGTTTATGTTGCTAACGCAGGCCCTGATACTGTCAGCGTAATTGATCGCAGCACTAACAACGTAACGACGACGATACCCATTGCAGCGGGTGCTGTTTGGGTCGCAGTCGATTCAAATGCGGGCAGAGCTTATGTCACTGGCACGCGCCCATGCACCAACACCACTGGTGAGTGTGTCACTGTTATTGACACTACCGCGAACGTAGTTGTTTCGACTATTCCGATTCCGACACCTTATTCGCTTGATGGAGTAAGCGTGTCAAATACCCGAGCCTATATCTTGACCGAGGCTGGCGTTGAAGCAATCGATCTGTCGTCGAATGTACCAACCGCGAGTACAGCAGTCTTGCGTTTTACGGCTGGCGGGTCAATTGCAACCACGGCAGACAATGTATTTGTAGGTAGCGGCTCCAGCTCGGATGGAACTGTTAGCATAATTAGTCCTTCAACCAACTTCATATATGGGAAAGTCTCGATCAATAGTCCGGTGAAAATCGCCGTGGACTCGACCACGGGGCTCGTCTGCGTTGTCGACTACAATGATGCCGTTCTAAAAGTTCTACGGTTTATTTCACCCGGATTCGCCGTGACCACAAGTGCCCAAACGTTAGCGGCGACCGCAGGTGGAAGCACGGCATTCAACACTACCGTTACGTCAATCGATGGTTTCAGCGGCCCAGTAACTCTCGGTTGTGAGGGCATTCCAACTGGCGCGACATGTCAGTTCAGCCAGAACCCGGTAACAGTTCCCGCCAATGGTTCTGTCTCAACATCTCTGACGCTAAGTGTGCCAAACGGTTCAATCGCTGGACCGTATAACTTCAGAGTTATTGGAAGCGGTACAGTTTCACAAAACTCGATTCAGGTAAGTAAGAACACGTCCAACGTGCTTGCTGCGACAACCATTAGTGATTTTCAAAATATTTCGCTGACCGTTCCAAGTTGCGACTTCGGACTCGCTTTGCAATCGGTCTCGGTCAGCGCAGACGCTGGAACGGGAAGCGTGAATGTTGCTGGAACTACTGGATGTCCATGGACGGCGTTTAGCAATGTCTCATGGCTTGCGATTACTTCTGGAGCTAACGGAAACGGGAACGGGAGCGTCGGATATTCTATCGCCGCAAACTCAACCACAAGCCCGCGCGTAGGAACTTTAACAATTGCTAGTCAGACGTACACGGTTAACCAAGCTGCTACCGCAACACCAACGCCGACTCCAACGCCCACCCCGACACCGACGCCTACTCCGACGCCAACCCCTACTCCGACGCCAACCCCAACGCCTACACCTCTCGTTTTGCTGTTAGATACTTCGGGCCCTGCTTTCAATCAGGCTGCTGCATTAGATTCCATTCTCTGGACAAGAGATCCGTTCCCGGTCGTCAACGGAGCTGATCTGTTCAACCTTGGATCGGATCGAAACACGCGAGTGGTTCTATTCGTGACGAATCTTCAGTTGGCACAGAACGAAACATCTTCTGCGGTCACGGTCAGCCTCGTTGATGGCAATAATCAGACGTTTGACGTTTCGGCAGAAGACGTGCGCGGCGTACCGAACTTCCCGTTCACTCAAGTCATATTTAGGTTACCTGACAACATCGCCGTCGGCACGTGCATAGTTACTGTTCGCGCCCACGGCCAGATCAGCAATTCGGGCAGCTTAAGGATTCGCATTTAGGAAGCCCTCTGTAACCGTCCGTCTGTGTGAAGCAATTGCTGCCCATGTATTGAGTAGCCACAGGAGCCCGAACTGACTGATTGGATGCAAATTAGGACGTCAAATCGATCTCAATCGTCGCTTTAGCTCAGGCGATACAACAGCCACTTCAACGCTATGGTCTCCTGTAACAATGCGGGAGAGCACAACTAATCCATTGCTTTCGAGCAGATCAAGCACGTGGTTCACGATCATGATCGGCAAGTCCAAAGCATTCGATATCTTCAGACTATTATTGCGGTGAGTGTTTACAACCTGAAACGAAATTGCTTCTATTAGTTTGTCGTACTCTGCTAGATATGCTCTGGCATATTGATCAAAACCAAATAAGGTAATCCGAAAGCGGTTTATTCTGTCGGTGCCATCCGCTACCCTATATCCTTCAATGTATTTCCGAGAATCGAGAATGTCCAAACACTCGTAATAGTTTTCCTCGTGAATATCGTAGGTTTTGATCCGCTCTTGATAAAACTCCTTCGCTTCAACGAGCGGGTACTTTCTTTCGATTGCTTTCTCACATGACAATTTCAGAATCAACGTGTCCGTTTCGTCTAGGCCGGGAATTCGATCAACCAAAGTTGTCGTATACAAAGGCAGGTCACCCAGCGGAGGTTTCTCTCTATGATCGAGTATTGCTCTCACGATGCGTTCAAATTCACCTTCATAGCCCTTAAGACTGCCTATTCTTTCCCAAACCGTAGACTTGAGTGCCTCAGGAACTTCACAATCGTCGATGACAACAGGGATCAGTTTGCTTAGTCCATTGATCCTTTTGACGACGGCCGCATTCAGTTCGTCCCTAACCCACGGCTTATCAATACTGTTTCGCGACAACACCACTATTACTGCCTGAGCTTGCTTCAGCCCTTCTTCGTAAATCTTGTCCACCAGACTAGAATCTCCCACTTGTCGAGCCACGCATCAATACCCCTGGCGCGGAGTTTCGTCGCGAACTCCACAACAAAGTGCTCCTTATCTTCGCTGGCGTGGCTAACAAAGACTTTTGGATTCATCACGTGTCACCGTCACCAGATGTGAACTCGCCCTCATCTTTGCGCCCCCAGCTAATACTCTTTCAGTCCGTAACTAAGCCCAGGGGTCGGCTGGTTCTTCGCGCCGAGGGCACGGATCTCACCCGGCGTGGCGTCGAAAGTCGTTCCGTGACGACGGACATAAATGGACGGGGGTTTTGTATTTAATCCATAGGGGCTTTCTTGCCCTTCTTGGATGAACACCGCCAGGACATGGCGATGATCCACTTCACAACTTTGAAGCTGGAAGATGGGCTGGGGAGTGATTCGATTTCGAATGCTGTTCACAATGCTGTCATTGAGCTTGCCAAGGTCTCCTGGGACACCTTCAACTTTGCCATCGTCTGTAACTCCGACCAAAATGATGCCACCACCGCCGTTTGCAAATGCAGCCACCGTTTTCAGAAACTTATCTTCCTGATCGGGGATTTTCACTTTGTATTCCAACCATTCGTTCTCCCCTTGAAGCAACAACTGTTCGATGTGAGCGGCTAGGTTTCCTGGTTGAACGCCACTCACATCCCACGTTGTTCGGCGCGTGTCGCCACGGTTATCACGCCAGTCGACCCATGAATCATCGCGCGACAAAACCACCCAGAAATGATCGAAATTCGCATCTCTGAGTTCAAATCTTTGCGCGCCCTTAGACTTGATGCGTTCATTGACGACTACTCCATCGGAGCTACCAACCGTCAGTTGAGTTCCTTCGCAATGCTCGCCTTCCAGAACAATCGTAACAGCATCAGCTTCTGCTTCCACTGCGCTAATCCAAGCTTCAGGATGCGCTATCCTGATCACAATTGAGCGGTCGGGAATGGCCTGTCCCGGCCCGTACGGACGGTTGAGCATAAAACGATAAAACGCCGTCTCGTAATTTGGGAAAGACGGCAATCCCGATTTTACCAGCGGCAAAAAAAGCCTACTCTGACGTCCTTCGTTGCCGCCGGTTGAAAGCGTGTACAGCGTATAAGGAAATGGTAATCGGTAAAAGTGGTTGATTGCTATGCCGGTTGGGTAACGTTCCTGTTGAATCTGACTGCGGGGCTCCGGCAACTGAAAGTCCAAGTTTTGTAGCTTGCCTTTTAACTCGCTGATCCACTTGCAAAACTCTTCAGTAGGTACAACGTCTCGGATAAAAGTTACGTCGGTGTAAGCATGCCCCTCTGCAATCGAGTCACCAGAATTTGGAATGTTCAGGTCCCCAATGATGTGAGTCACTTGCCACTCGTCGTTTTTCTTTTCTAGGCAAATCTTGCACGCAACCGTGTCGAACTCCGATAGGCGCTTGACGAGCGTGGCTTTGTCGATTTGATCTCTATCCATATTTATTCCCGCTAACGCCTTTCTCGATCCGACGCTTCATAACTCAAAAAACTAAATCACGGCTCTCTCAGGTGCAAGCAATCAAACGGGTGGTCGACCCTCTTTGTGACAGACTCTGAATCCCCGCTAGCGAACTCTGAATACAATAGGTCATAAGTGTTTATAGATCGAAGCGCGACCTGGCAGTTTGTGCGATAAAATCCACGAGAAACCGGAGCGTCTGGAAGAATGCGAGAAATCAACTGGAATCTTTTCAAAGCCAAGTTTAATGGGAAGGAAACAAGTGCCTTTGAATATCTTTGCTATTTGCTGTTTTGCCGTGAATTCGGAATCAGCGACAAAGGCATTTTTCGTTTCAAGAATCAGCCAGGAATTGAAACCGAACCCATTTTAGTCAATGGAACGTGGGTAGGGTTTCAGTCGAAATTCTTTGATAAGACGATCAGTCGTCAGGATATTGAGGATTCGATCGCAACTACGAATAAACAATATCCGAATGTCACAAAGATATATGTCTACATAAGCTTGGAATTCTCAAGAAGCAAGGATGGGAAGGAGCCCAAATCGAAAACGCGAATCGAGGAATTCGCAAAGTCGAAAGGTATCGATATCGAATGGCGCGTTCCTAGTCACATTGAAGCACAATTAGCCTTGACTGCAAATAAAAACTTGGCTGAGTACTTCTTCAGCCTTGAAACTGGCGTCTTAGAAGCTATTGAGGGATTGATTGAGCATAGTACCGCCATCCTGAACCCGATCTCATCACAGATCGCTTTGAATGGCGCGATAATCAAGATTGAAACGGCCCACATTCTGACGAGTCTCATTTCAACTTTGGCCACATCACCGGTAGTCATCGTTACTGGTGTCGCAGGCGTAGGAAAGACGGCCCTTATCAAAAACTTCCAAAACGTTCTCGACTCTCGAATACCGCTTTACATATTCAAGGCCACAGAATTCAACATCGATCACATAAACGACTTATTTCACAAGTACGGCGATCTCTCGATAGTCGACTTTGTAAACGAGCATGAAGATTTGGGCATCAAGTACGTCGTGGTTGATTCCGCCGAGAAATTGGCGGACCTGCAAAATCAAGAAGCCTTTCAGGAATTCCTGTCCACTCTGCTTCAGCATGATTGGCGGATTATCTTTACGACTAGATACGGCTATTTAGATGATCTAAAGTTTCAATTCGTAGACGTTTACGGTCTTAATTTCCAACCGTTTGTCATCAAGAATCTCGAGCCAGAGCAACTTGAAGCATTGGCAAATCAATATGGATTCAGCCTGCCAACAAACTCAAGGTTTTTCGATCTAATACGGAATCCCTTTTACTTGAGTCAGTATTTGCGCGCCATTAACGAAGCCGGTAGTTCGCCGATGGCACCGACGCTACAAGGCTTTAAGAATCGACTCTGGGATGCGCAGATCGCGAAGAGCTCTTACCGTTTCAATAACATCCACCTGAAACGTGAAAGATGCTTTATCAACCTTGCGAAGGCGCGAGCTGACTCGGGCGGATTCTTCATCACCGAAGTACCGGCTTGTGAGCAGGACGCGCTGAAGGCGCTCGAAGAGGACGAAGTCATCGAGCGCGAGTCCGATTCGAGTCGGTTCTTCATAACCCACGATATTTACGAGGAATGGGCGCTGGAAAGACTGATTGAAGCGTCGTTCCAGTCGACAACGGATTTCAAGCTGTTATTTGAAGGACTTGGAAATTCTCTTCCGGTAAGACGTGCGTTCAGAACTTGGCTGTCAGAGCAACTCTTAAATGATCGCGATCGCGTGAAGACCCTGATCCAAGCCTCATTCATGAACGAAGACGTCGCTAGGCACTGGAAGGACGAGATCCTGATTTCGGTGCTTTTATCGGATCATGCTGAGACCTTCTTCCAAATGTTTGAGCGCGAGTTGTTGGCAAATGACCAACAACTTCTTTTGCGTGTCATTTTCGTATTAAGAATCGCGTGCAAGGAAATCGATGAAAGTCTTTTGAAACTCATGGGAGTTAGTAAGCGAAGCGAGTCCATGCTTTCTACTGTCTTCACAAAGCCGAAGGGGATGGGGTGGCTTTACGCAATCCGCTTTCTTTATGACCACCGAGACAACATCAATGATACTCATGCCGAGATCATTCTTCGCTTGCTTGAGGACTGGACGAACAAATTTCAAATCGGAGTGGCCACGAAATTCGCCGGCCTCTTAGCTTTGCATTACTACCAAATGTGGAATCGAACTGAGCAGCTACGGTATCGGAGATTTCGCAAAAACAAGGACCGATTAATCGGAATAATTTCGAACTCCTCCGGTGAAATCGCAGATGAATTGAAGGCGGTTTTTGAACAGATTATCTCAAGCGAGGAGTTCGGTTATCAAACGGATCATCACGAACTCGTGAAACGTGCGTTGTCATCGGCGACTGAAAGTTACGTAATTGCCAGAAACCTGCCCGAACAAGTCCTCAAACTTGCCAACTTGGTATGGCATGACGATCCGAACCGCAAGCGCAATCGATACGAGCACCGCTCACCAATGGTTGAAGTTGAATCCCGATTTTGCATTTCGACTACGAGAATGGACTACTTTCCCGCGAGCGCCTTCCAAACGCCCATATTCCAGTTGCTGCAATGTGCGACCAAACCGACACTCGACTTCATTCTATCTTTTACGAGCAGGGCTGCGGAATGCTACGCGAAGTCTAATTTTGGAAATGAGGTTGAGGAGGTCGAAGTCACTCTCAATCCTGGAGACGTAGTTAAACAATATGTCAGTGGTCGCCTTTGGCATGCGTATCGCGGGATGCATGTATCAACACATCTCTTGGAATCCATGCATATGGCATTAGAAAGATGGTTGCTAGAGCAGGCGAAGACCGCTTCCCAATCCGAGATTGAGGACCTGTGCAAGTATTTGATACGAAACTCGCGCTCGGCATCCATAACAGCCGTAATCGTCAGCGTTGTTTTGTCGCAACCGTACAAGCTTTTCAATGTAGCAACGATACTTTTTCGAACCAAGGAATTTTTCTTCTACGATACGGCGCGCTTTGCAGGAGACCTGAGATCCAATCTCTTTAAACTCGCAACGGGCCTTAACATTCGACACAAGCTCTTTGAACAAGAAAGAATCGAAGCCGCCAAGGCTCCTCACAGAAAGATGGCGCTTGAACATTTGGCTCTGAATTATCAGATGTACAGACTTGAAGATGAATCGGACGAGTCTGCAACGGAGCGTCAACAGGTGGTATGGAATATTTTGGATGAACACTACGCGAAGCTCAATGCCGCAAGTGATAGCGAACGCGAAAAGACCTGGCGCTTGTACTTAGCAAGAATGGATAGAAGGAAAATGGACGCCGAGTTAAAGCAGGAGGACGGGCAAACAGTCGTACAATTCACGCCTCAAATCGATCCGGAACTTAAGCGGTTTAGTGAGGACGCTCAGAAGCTGAGTTCAGAAGCAATGAAATATTCGTCGCTTTTTCTTTGGTCCCAGGCACGATTCCGGAAAGAGGACCAACAACAATATAAACAGTATCACCAGTATGAAGATGATCCGCATCAAGCGATTGTCGAATGCAGAAGTATTAGAGCTGAGGCCCCCAAATCACAGAATGAGCAATGGTCACTTTCATACAATGCATCCGTTCCCGCTTATGCCTGCGCAGTTCTAATTCGAGATTTTGCTGAGAAGTTATCGGACGAGGACAAAGCATTTTGTAAGAATGTTCTGCTTGAATTCGCTTCCATGCCAATTGTGACAAAGAGCTTTTATGGTCACAAAGTAGATGGTACTGAACCCGCTATTCTAAGTCTTCCCCTCCTTCTGAAATACTTCCCAGAGGAACGTCACAACATCAAGTCATTGCTGTTTGCACTCCTCATTTATCGGTCACAGTCCGAAGCGTCGAACTTCGCGACGCGCGCCATTCTGAATGACCTGTGGAAGATAAGTTTCGATGATGCTCAATCACTGTTTGGGGGGTACCTACTTCTGAAACCGGAATATGAGAAGCTTTGGCATGAAGCTCGGGAGCAATATTATCACCGGGATTTTGGCTTCGGAGAATTTTCAGATGAAGCGCTCTTTGAGAAATTTCTTGAGGTACAGTCGCCTAGGGTCGACAAGGTTCTCGCCAATGCCGTGAGCTTCGATGAACTACCTGATCTTGAGTCAATGGGCCTTGACGTTCTTAATGTGGCGTTTCAACTTTTGCCCTCGCGAACGTCTGACCCAACGCATGAGAAGTTCATCATGGCCGCCTTCGAAATATTCGCCGAGCGAATCCTTGACGACCGTCAAGATAAGATTGATTTCGAGTTAAAGCGCGATGTCCTTCAAAAGATCGCTGTAATCGTTCTAAACACGTCACCCAATAAAACAGTCGATTACATCAAACCATTTTTGGATAGCTTCCAAGTATCCAGAGGTACAGCCGACTTGTTGGAACGATTCTTATTTACGCAAGACTCATTACAAGCATACGACCAGTTTTGGGTTGTGTGGAACGCCTTCTATCCAAAAGTGGCTGAACTTTCAAAGAGCGGTCCTTCTCGATACGACGCTCAAACGATCATTCATAACTACCTGTTTGCATGGAATTATTGGAACCAAAATGCCAAAGAATGGCATACGCTGAAGGAGCGGGAAAAGACGTTTTTCCAACGTGCAGCCAATGATATGGGACGCGATCCGGCTGTATTGTATTCAATGGCGAAGGTTCTGAATGAGGTAGCTTCCGGATTCTTTGAGGACGGAATAATTTGGATCAGTGACATGCTTCAAAACTATCAGGAATTACAAATCGCCGAGTTAGAAGAACACACGACGTACTATCTAGAAAATGTTGTTAGGAAATATGCGTTGCTTAAACCAAGTAGAAGCGTTTGAAATGGCACTTGAATCCCAGACGGGGCGCATGAAGCAGTCCTAGATTCATTGAAGAGACGAGAAAAATCCTTTCACGGTTGAAGGCAACCACATTCTTGACGTCCCTAGCTTCCATAAACAGTTCACCAATTCGCCACCTGCGAAAAAGAGCGGCGAACGAGTCCCGGGTGAACATGAAAACAATAAACAACAGCCGAAGGCCCAAAGGGTCAGCTCAGATCCGGAAGGAAAAGCGCGCGGCGGGAGACTTCTGGGGATACGACGTTTGGATTCGCCAGGAGGACGGAACTCGCAAACGTTATAGAGAATTTACGTTCGCTACAAAAGCCGAAGCGGCTCAGGCACTGGCCGCGCTCAAAACAGCGGGTTGGAAGGCCCGCTATGGACTCAAACCCGCCGCCGCGGTTCGCACGACATCGATAAAGGAAGCGATTGAGACTTATCTCAAATTAGCGAAAGCCAACCTGCAAGCTAATAGGACCGACGAAAGTTCCTATTGGCGGAACACGCCGGGACACCTACGGACACTAGAACGTTGGGGTCGCTTTGTAGGATTGAATCGCGCCGTTAACTCAATTCTGTACGACGATTTTGTTTTTTGAGTTGCTGCTGAAATCGACCGAGCTAAGAAGAATGGAAGCTCGCTCAAGCAATCAACGATACGGAGAGGACTTAATACGATCCGCGCTGCCTTAAACCACGCAGTACAAACGTGCCCAGACCTCAAATCGTATCAGGTGCCGCGAAGCCCGCTAACAAAGAAAGTTGAGGAGGAACGTGATCGTGTCCTCTCTGATGAAGAAATCTCAATGATAAGTGCGACGCTTCTAGCAAACCCAGATTGGGACGACGCTTTGTTCTTTTTCCAAATTGGTCTTACTACGGCGGGGCGAATGGCTGAAATTCGCAGAATGCGTTGGGACGAATCCAGCGAAAGATTCGGCACCGTCAAGCTCTACTCCTCAAAAACAAAGAAATGGCGGACCATTAAAGTTCCTGCAGCGGCGACGCTAATCGCGATTCGGAGGAGACAGGGTTCGGGAAGCGAGACTCACGTGCTTCGTCGATCCGACAAGTGGATACGCGACGTATTGTCCGAGGCTTCCGAAAGTTCCGGGATTCCCTATGGTCAGAACGTTCTTGGCGGGTGGTGCCCGCATGATCTGAGACATACCTGCTTGACCAATCTTGCTCTGGCTGGCGTGCCGATTAACGGCCTAAAGGAGTTCGCCGGCCACTCATCAATTGTAGAAACTCAACGATATTTGAAGTTCATGCCCGAATCTATTGAAGTGGCAGCCAGACAGTCCTCGCGGCTGGCACAACTCACCGGAGTCAGATTCAACTCGCAACCGCGAAAACGTAAGCAGTCAAACTAATGAATTGGTCTAGGTCGTAGCTGTCAGCGAACGTCGTTTGTTCGTGTGGGGAGCCACTCTCTTCAAAACAAATCCAAAACGGAGGCTAGTTGTTCATTATGAGAAGATATTCTTGTCGTCGGTATCCACGCGTGCGGCGATCATTTGGCGGGCGTCCTCGGTATTATCGCGTTCGCCGATCATATGGCATGGGTCCTCGATCCCATCACGGTCGCCGATCGTACGGCATGCTTCCTCTCAGCATGTTGAAAAGATTGATCCATAGGAAACCTAGATATAGCGCGAGGAAGACGGGAGATAATTCCTTGATGAGGATCGTAATTAATGCGCTGACCTTTTTCTTGGCTGTTGCTGTTAGTTTGCTGGTTGTAGAGGTGCGTAAAGATTTATCTTGAGGCTCGCCAACTCGGGTTAAGTAAGAAGCTTTCCAACTATCCGATCGTTTGGACTTACGCTCTCTGTTCGTGTCACAACGAAGTCACAACTGGGTGCTAACCGAGTACACAGTGTAATTGGTGTAAACGAGAAAAACGCTCAAAAGCTGAGCAAAATAGAAAAGACCGCAATTAGCTCGGTCTTTC
>Ga0070708_100002072_pt1 | contig 15465 bp, 14 predicted proteins | sample KBSK5503metaG_FD_65469 | JGI IMG/M metagenome (GOLD analysis project Ga0070708, IMG submission 65469) | Corn, switchgrass and miscanthus rhizosphere microbial communities from Kellogg Biological Station, Michigan, USA - KBS K5-50-3 metaG | ecosystem: Host-associated > Plants > Roots >... | reverse complement strand
CGCCTCTGGATTCGGGCAGCTCGAGCAGATCGAAGCTCGCGTAGTGCGACAGGCGGCGGGCGTATTCATGAACGGCCGGACTGAAGAGGCCGGACCGATCCTTGCCGACCGAAACGACGCGGATCTTCAGGCAACCCTCTCCCGCGGGGCGTCGGTCCAGAGGCCTTCCAGATCGTAGAAACCGCGCACCTCGCCGAAGAACAGGTGCGCCACCACCTCTCCGAAATCGAGCAGCACCCACTGGCCCCGCTCTCGTCCCTCGATGCCCAGGGGCCGGACGCCGTCGTTCTTCAGCTCGGTTTCGACATGCTCGGCGATCGCGTTGACTTGTCGCTCCGACTCGCCGGACGCGATGAGGAAATAATCGGCGTAAGACGTTTTCCCGCGGACGTCGAGGATGACGACCTCATCCGCTTTCTTGTCCAGAGCCAGCGCGGCGATCCGGTGGGCGAGCGCGCTGGCCTTCGCATCCGCACCGGGGGGACGGGGCGCCGGCCGCGCGTGGACTCCCGGGGCTCGGGGCTGCCTTTTTCCGCTGCTTCGTGGCTTCACCGCACGAGCCGCATCAGGCCGACCACCGCGAGCGCGAATCCAATGATCACCGCGAAGACGACCGCGTACCCCAGGAAGTACTGCGGCATGGTGGGAGCGCGAGGTCCGAACTCGAGCTCCGGGTCGCCGCCCGGTTGCTGGGAAGGATCCTGCCGAAGTGTTGCCCCCATCGATTCGTTCGCTTGATCAGTCATGACGCGCGTCCGTTGAGTTTTCGTATCACTATCACAGTCTCCAGGCGATGCCGATCCATGCCACTTGGCGCAGATAGGTCAAACCATTTTGTGGAAGGTTGGCGTGGTAGAGCCCATAAAACAGCTCCGCGTCCAGATGGCTGGAGAGGGGACGGAGGAGCTTGAGGGAAATCGAGTCCTGGTTGTCGTCCTCGAGCAGGAGCAACTCGGGTGAGCTGCTTTTACCCTCTGGGTAACGGATGACCTGGATCGCCGCCTGCGCCAAAACGGTGAGCTCCCAAAATACGCGCATTCCCGCCGTTGCCAGCAGTCGGTGGTGATAATTCGTCTCCCCAAAGCTGTTCGAATCCGCTCGGCCGTAGTGATAACTCAGGGACAGCGCCACCGGGCCGCGGTAGCGATAGGACAGGCCCGCGAGAAAGGCCACGTCATGGCGCTGCAAAGGGCTGGGGGGAGGGTCCAGCGCGGGATCGGCGCGGGCGTCGCCGTTGTAGTAGCGCAGGCCGAGCTCCCCCAGGAGCGAGATCGAGTGTCTCCGGTCGAACCGGTAGCGCGCCTCGGCGGCGAATTCGGTCGCCTTGAAGCTGTAGTCGAAAAGAGGGCGGTAGACGAATCGCCGGGCGCCGGCTTCGACTCTGAGGTCCAGCGCTCGGGTGGTCGCCCATTCGACGAAGGCGTTCGCTGCGAAGTCCGAGTAGTCGCGGTCGCCGCCGCGGCGGTCCTTCCCCCGGCCGGCCAGGCCCACTGCCCAGGAGGGACCGAGCAGGAACAGGCCCTCGGCGGTCGCGGACTGGGCGGCGACGCTCGCGCTCGACAGCGTGAAGAATTGGCGCATGCCGAGCTCGTAAGCGGCCGCGGCCTGTCCGCGCCCGGCGTTGAGCAGCAGATTGCCGGCGCCGGTGAGGAAGGCGAATCCGTCCCCCTGGGCGCCCACCGATTCGTAGTCCCGCCGCGCGTTCGAGTCGTAGCCCCCGCCGAGGGAAAGGCGGAGGCCGCCGCTCGTTTCCGCCGCGGCGGCGAGGGGCAGCAGCATCGCCGCGCCCAGCGCGCTCAGCGATCGCGTCAGCAGCACGCAGGGAATTGCCACCGGCGCGGCCTACCATAGCTCGGATCGCCCGTCGCTAGAGACTGAAGGGGCATCGCAACGCCGCAGCTGCAATTTCTCCGCACTTCGGTAAGGTGCGGGCCATGCGGCGACTCCTCACCTGCGCGTTCCTGCTCGGCGCGTCCCTTTCGGCCTGCGGGGGTGGTCAGTCCTTTCATACCCAAATCCTCGGGCAGCTCACGCTTCCGGCGGGCGGGACGCTCGATTCCATTCCGCCGATCACCGGATTGACCACCATCGATTTCAACCAGAACACAGACATGCGGAACGTGGGCGTCACCAAGGATCAGCTGAGCTCGGCCGTCGCCGACTCCGTCCAGGTGGTGATCGTCAGCCCGAGCACGCAGGATTTCCGGTTCCTCGACAATCTTCATCTCATCGCCAAGGCGGGCACCCAGGAAGCGGAGGTCGCCCAGAAGTCGGGGATCGGGCGGCTCAGTTTGCCTGCGCCGAACCCGATTCTGGGGTTGGATACCAACTCGACGGAGCTCAAGTCCTACGTCGCGGCGACGGCGACGACCTTCCTGCTGCGCGGCGGCGGAACTCCCCCGTCGGTCGATACGTCGATCGCCGTGAAGGTGGGGATCGAGATCCACGTTCGCGGCTACTGACGGACCTCCGGTGGCGCCTCTTTCGCCCGGGCTCGTTCTTCGAGTTGCTCGGCCCGTTCGTGAAGCTGCTGCGCCAGGGCGCGGAGCCTCTCCCGCTGTGCCTCCAGGGACGGAAGGCTGTCGCCCGTCCCGAGGGCCATCGGGTGGGGCTCGTCGATCTGAGGCGGTTTCTCGACACTGCGCGGCGCGGCCGACACCTGGGCGCCGCCCGGCACTGAAACTCCGCCGGAAGGTCCCGGGTTTTGCAAGCTCGTAGGGCCGCCCCCTTCATTCGGATGCTGCGACAGTCGAAAGCGACGATCCCGATCATCGAAGAGCGCCTGCTCGCCGACGAACTCCCGCATCCGGCGATCCAGCGCCTGTTCTTCCCGAAGCTCCCCGATGCGGGCATCGACGGTGCTCAGCTGCCGCTTCGCCTTGTCCTCGGCATCGCGCAAGGCATCCACCTGCCGGCGGAGCTCCTCTGGATCCTGAGCGACGCGCGTCGGTTGAAGCTGGGGAACCGCTCGAAGAGGCAGCGGGGCACGCAGCTTCTCCCGTTCCGACCGCAAGCTCTGAAGTCGGGCGGCGAGCTGCTCGCGCCTCTCGCGGCTGGGCGTCTCATCCCAGGCGGCCTGGAGCCGCTGGAGCTCGGCGGAGAGCGACTCCATCAATTCCGAATCGCGTCGCTCGGCGTCCGCTTCGGCCGAGGCCAGCGATCGCGCGACCTCGGTGAGCTGGCTGGACAGCTCCTGGGAACGGCGCAGCTGGTTCGTGAGCTCGCTGCCGGGAACCAGTCCCCGCTGCCGCTTGAGCGATTCGATCCGCGGCGCCAGCTCGTCCAATTGCGCCTTCAGCGCCGATTGCCTCGAACGCAGATCCTCGACCCGCTGCCGGGCCTCTCGCGACGAGCTCCGCAGCTCGTCGAGGCCCATCTTGGCCAGAGCGCTGCCGGGCAGGATGAGCGCGACGAGCGCCGTGCGGAGGACCCACTTCATAGTGGACTGCTTAAGCAATGCCGGTGCCAGGGAGGGAGGGGGTCTGGGCCTCGCAGACGCCAGGAAAAGCGAGCAATAATCGTAGCCTGTCCAGGGCGATTGGGCGATCGGGTCACCCGTGAAGAGGGAGGTGCTCGCCGGAAAGTCGCAGGTGCCTCGAATTTCCATCGCCCCGCCCCTTCACCCGTCGCCCCGCTCGGGGGCCTCTCCCTTTCGGATGAAGCCGTATTTTTCCAGCTTGTAGTAGAGGGCGGAGGTCTTGATCCCCAACAGGCGCGCCGTTTCGGTCTTCACCCGGCCGGCTTTTTCATATGCCTGCTCGACCAGCTGCCGCTCCACGTCCTCGAGGATTTCGGGCAGGGGGCGATCGCCCCGAGGTATCGGAATCGACGACGGCAGGGGCCGTTGGACCTCGGGGCCCTGGAGGAACGGGGGAAGATCCCCTTCGTCGATCAGCGAGTGCTCGGCGAAGACGAGCGATTGTTCGATCGCGTTCTCGAGCTCGCGGACGTTCCCCGGCCAGGCATACCTCGCCAGCGCGCGCGCCGCGGCTTCGGTCAGGCCCTTGACCGCGGGATTCATCTTCGCCGCCGATTTGAGGACGAAGTAGCTGGCGAGCTGAGGGATGTCCTCGGGCCGCTCGCGCAATGGCGGGATGTGCAGCGGCACCACGTGGAGGCGGTAATAGAGATCCTCCCGGAAAGTCCCCCGCGCCACCTCGGCCTTGAGATCGCGGTGGGTGGCGGACACCACCCGCACGTCGATGCCCAGGGTCTCTTCGCTTCCGACGCGCTGAATCTCCTTCTCCTGGATCGCGCGCAGGAGCTTGGTTTGAACCGACATCGGAATCTCGCCCACCTCGTCGAGGAACAGCGTCCCCTTGTCGGCGAGCTCGAAGCGCCCCAGCTTGCGCCGAACGGCGCCGGTGAAGCTTCCCCGTTCGTGGCCGAAGAGCTCGCTTTCGAGCAGGGTCTCGGCGAGCGCGGCGCAGTGGACGGCCACGAAGGGCCCGGCCTTCCGAGGGGAAAGGTCGTGGATCATCCTCGCCACCAGCTCCTTGCCGGTGCCGCTTTCACCGGTGACGAGCACGGTGGTTTCGCTTTGAGCCGCCTTGCGGATGAGCGTGACCAGCTTCTGCATCGGCTCGCTGCTTCCGACCAGCGAGCCCACCGCCGCGGCCGCCTGCTGAGAAAGCACCTCGTTGTGCGCGATCAGCCGCTGGAGCTGTTTCCGGGTGCCGGAGATCTGAAGGCCCTGCTCCACCTTGGCGCGGAGAACCTCGGGGGCGAACGGCTTGGTGATGAAGTCGCAGGCGCCCTGCTGCATCGCGGCGACGGCGGTTTCGATCGTGCCGAACGCCGTCACCACCATCACCACGGAATCGGGATCGTGCGCCCGGAGCTGCTTGACCACCTCGATGCCATCCATCCGATCCATTTTCAGATCGGTGATCACCATGTCGAAGGCGGACTTCTTGTAGGCGGCCAGGCCTTCGCTGCCGGAGCGGACGGCGGCCACCTCGAGCCCGCTCTTCTTCAGAACGACCGCCATCCCCTCTCGCAGCGTGTCGTGATCGTCGATAATCAGAATGCGAGCCATGTTGCGGGAAACCATTCCCGATCATGCCGGGCAATGCAATTGGGGTTTGCCCGGGGGCCTTCCGCGTCAGGAAAACGGCGCCGTCGATCGCGGGGCGTTCGCGACTTCCTTCTGCCGCGCGATCGCCTCCGCCCGCGGAAGCTCGAACCAGAAGAGGCAGCCTCGTCCCGGCGTGGATTCCACCCCGACCGAGCCGTCGTGGGCGGTGACCAGGCGCTTGACCGTGGCCAGGCCGAGTCCGATTCCCGGCTTCCCCTCGGCCGCGCGCGCGCGGAAAAACGGCTCGAAGACCAGCCTTTCGGCGCCGGGCGGCAGCCCCGGCCCGGTGTCCACCACCTCCACCCGGACGCTGCTGCGCTTGGGTTGCACGCGGACGGTCACCCGGCGAACCGGCGAATCCGCGGTGTATTTGATCGCGTTGCGGACCAGGTTTTCGATCACGCTCATCAGGACGCCCGGCCGGCAGGAAACGGCGCACGGTTCGGGCGGAAATTCGATTCGCAGCTCCACCCCCGATTCGTGCGCCCGCGACTGCAATTCCTGGACGGCGCTCCCGAGGGCGTCGGTGACGTCGCTGGAGGCGCCGTCCCCCGGGCGCGCGCCGGCCCTGGCGAAATCGAGCAGGTCGTTCACCAGCCTGCGCGATCGCATCAAGCCGCTGCGCGCCAGCTCCATCGCCTTGCGCAGGTTGTTCTTCTCCGCCTCGGGAAGGCGTCGGTCCAGGATGGCGAGAAAGGCGCTCAACCCGGTCAAAGGGCCTAGGACATCGTGGGCGATCCGGTCCGCGAACAGCTCGAGCTCTTCGGCGCGTCGCTCCAGCAGTTGCCGCTGCGATTCGAGCAGCCGGGTGTAGCGCCGCACCCCGGCGATGGCCAGCGCGATGGCGATGCCCCCGAGCACCAGGCTGAGCGCGTTGAGCCCATAGGCCACCGCGGTGGACCGGCTTCGGATCGAGCGAATCGAAAGCGCGAGACCCCGGGCGTGCGCGGCGTGCTCATGGATACTCTCCATCAACGCGGTTCGAGCCCCCTGGATCGCCGTCCGCAAATCGCGGTCGAAGACTTGACGCGCCCGGACGAGGTCGTTGCGGTCCACCTCGCCCAGAACGCGCTCGACGGCGGCGTTCAGTGCTGCAATCTTTCCCTCGTACTCCTCCCGGCGATCCGGCCCCGACGGGTCGGCGGGGAGGGCCCGGTACTCCTGGAGCCCCGCTTCGAGCTTGTCTCGGGCGGACCTGATCTGTTCTCGATCGAGGGGTTGACCCTGGGCTGCGCGATCCAGGTGCTCGGTCAGCAATTGGAGGAGGTCATGCGTCCCTCCTCGCAAGGTCGCAAGGTGCTCAATCGTTGCGGTGTCCACATTGGCGATCGTGGATGCGGCCTCATCGAGGCGCTGCACCCGCCACTGGGTGTAGGCGGTCGAGCCGGCGAAACAGGCCACCACCGCGCAGAAGGCCAGGACCAGTGCGCGAAGGGAATTGTCTCGGGTCATCGATGTTCGGTCCCCAACGTGGTCGGATCGTTAACGCGCGTTACGCCCGATTCCTTGATTGATTGAGGTTTCATCGGTTTCGCCGCCGGACCGGAAAGAGGTGCCCCTTGGAGAGCGGACGAAAACAGCTGCTTCGCCTGCTGGATGATTTCGAGCCCGAGGATCGCAAGGAGATGGACGATCTGCGCCAGATGAAGACCTTCGTCGATTGGCTGCAGAATCCCCTCTCCCCCGACCAGCTTGCCGCGCATTTCACCGGCAGCGCGGTGGTGACCGATCCAGCAGGCCAAAGAGTGTGCCTGGTTCATCACGCCAAATTGGGCCGATGGCTGCAACCGGGCGGGCATGCGGAGGAGGCGGATGGTGGCTCGCTTGCCGCCACTGCCTTGCGAGAGGCCAGCGAAGAGACCGGTTGCGAGGTGCGGCTCCACCCCAGCGCGCCGCGTCCTTTTGATGTCGATGTGCACCCGATTCCCGGCCGGCCCGATGCCCCGGCGCACCTCCACCTCGACTTGCGCTTCCTCGCGGTGGCCGCGGACCCCGAACAGATGAAGCACGATCCGAAAGAGTCAAATGCCGCCCAATGGCTCACCTGGGATGACGCCCTGGCCGCCGTCGATGAGCGCCCGTTGCGGCGGATGCTGGAGAAAGCCCGGCGGACGTGTCAGGGCGCCCCGCCGGGGGAGTCCAGGGGCAAATCCACCCGGAACCGCGTCAACCCCGGCGAGCAATGAACTGCGATCTCCCCGCCGTGCGCTTGAACCACTTTGCGCGCCAGCGGTAGCCCCAATCCAGTGCCCTGCTCGCGAGTGGTGAAAAAAGGCTCGAAGATTCTCTCCCGCAGCTCCTCCGGAATTCCCGGGCCTCGATCCGCCACTTCGATCCGATACCAGCCGTCGCGCAGGGCGCCGGTCACCTCCACCGGCAATCCCTCCGGGGACGCCTGAAGCGCGTTCTTCAGCAGATTCACCATCGCGGAGATGAGCAGATTCTGGTCCACCTCCCAGGAGGAGGCTTCGGCTCGGAGCTGGATTTCGTTCCGGTGCGCCGCGGCCTCGGTGCGCACCAGCGCCACCGCCTCCTCCACCACGCTGGCGGTGCTGCAGCGCGTTTTCGCCAGCCGCTCCTCGCGCGCAAACTGGAGGAAATCGTCGACGATGCGCTCCAGATAGTCGACCTCGCGCTGAATCTGCGCCACGTGCTGGCGGATGCCGTCGGTGACCGGCGCCCCCGCTTGCAGCTCCTCCGCGAGAACGCCGGCGTAGAGGGCGATTCCTCCGAGCGGGTTTCTGACCTCGTGCGCGACGCCGGCGAGCATCAGCTGGAGCTGGCGCGTTCTGCTCCCCAGCCGATCGCGCATCAGCTCCAATTCCTGCGCCAGCACGCCGAATTCGTGGATCTGCTCGCCCGGCACGCGCGTCTTCAGATCTCCTCCGCCGATCCGCAGCGCGGAGCGCATCAACCGGATCAGCGGCTTGGACAGGCCCCTGGCGGTGAGCACGGCGATCAACGCCAAAAGCGCCAGCGCGGCGCCGACCAGAATAGCGAAGGCCTGGAAGAGCCGCGTCAACGGGCGGAAGAACTCGGCGCTGCCCTCCACGCCGATCGCTCCGATCACCTCGTGTTCCTGGAACACCGGCGCGTAACCGGTCTTGTACAGACGGTGGTCGCTGCCTTCGAAGAGCACCGCGGAGGCCGCAGTCGAGCCCCGAAACACCGCGGAAAGCTCGGAGCGGTCCCGCGACAGCTCGGGCATCTGCGCTCCCACCGGGAGACTGCCGCCGGCGTCGGCTCGAACCCGTCCCTGGGTATCCACGGCAAAGACTCGGCGGCTGTTGGTTGCGAGGCGAATGTCGCCGAGCAGGCGGAGCACGCTTCGATAGGTTCGCGTCTGCTTCCGGTCGTCATCCGGCTCGATGGTGAGCAGTCGATCGCCACCGACCTGCGAGGCCGCCGCGGCGGCGACCGCCGACAGACTCCGCCCGAGCTCCTCCTCGAGGATCCTTCGGGACAGCGCATATCCGGCCGCTCCGGCGACGCCGAAGAGGACGAGGGTGGGCAGCAAGAATGCCGCGAGCAGCTGGGAGCGAAGGGAGCGGAAGATCCGCAGCGAGACCGGCACGGCGCTAACCCTTGCCCCTTGCTTGCGGCGATTCCCCTGTCACAAGGACAGAGCCTGCAGTGCCTCGGACAGGGTGTCCACCGGGATGGGAGAAATCCGCCCCTCCTCGACCCGGCCAGCGCTGCCCTTCGGCAGGACGGCGCGTTGAAAGCCCATCTTGGCCGCCTCGGCCAAGCGCTGCTCAATCTGGGAAATGGCGCGCACCTCGCCGGCGAGCCCGACCTCGCCCAGGAGCAGCGTGTGGGGATCGATCGGTCTGTTCTGGAGCGAAGAGACGAGGGCGGCGCAGACGGCGAGATCGGTGGACGGATCGGTCAGCTGCATGCCTCCGGCCACGTTGACAAAGATGTCGCAGCCGACGAGGGGGACGTCGTGCTTCTTCTCCAGAACCGCGGCGAGCAGCGCCACCCGATTGCTGTCCACGCCCATCGTCGTTCGCCGCGCGGTGCCGTAGCCGGTGGGCGCGACGAGCGCCTGCACTTCGACGAGGAGCGGTCGCGTCCCGTTCAACGTAGAGGTCACCGCGGAGCCGGGCTTGCCGAGGGGCCTCTCCGCCAGAAACAACGCCGAGGGATCGGCCACCTCCGCCAGACCGCTGCCCTTCATCTCGAAGACGCCGATCTCGTTGGTCGAGCCGAAGCGGTTCTTGTGCGCGCGAAGGATGCGAAAGCAGTGCCCCCGCTCGCCTTCGAAGTACAGGACGGTGTCCACCATGTGCTCGAGCACCCGGGGCCCGGCGATCGACCCGTCCTTGGTGACATGGCCGATGATGAAGGTGGGCACGCCGGTGCGCTTGGCGAAGGCGATCAGCCGGGCGGAGACTTCGCGCACCTGGGCGATCGAGCCGGGCGCGCTGCCGAGCTCGGCCAGGTACATCGTCTGGATCGAGTCCACCGCCAGCGCGGCGGGCTTCATGCTCTCCGCCGCGGCGAGAATCTTCTCCGCGTCGGTCTCAGCGAAGACGTGCAGATTCGGCGAGGAGACGTTCAACCGATCTGCTCGCATCTTTGTCTGGCTGAGCGATTCTTCCCCGGACGCATAGAGCGCGGGCCCGCTCCGCGACAGGCGATCCATCGCGCTGAGCAGCAGGGTGGACTTGCCGATGCCCGGATCGCCTCCCAGCAGGACCAGCGATCCGCGCACCACGCCGCCGCCGAGGACGCGGTCCAGCTCCTGGATCCCGGTCAGCGCGCGCCCGTCCTCCGCGGCCGCGATCTCTCGAAGGAGGGTCGGCCTCGAGCTCCCGTCGACCGCGACCGCGCGCCGGTCGGCGGCGCGGAGATCGAGCTCTTCCACGAGCGAGCTCCAGGCGCCGCAGTCGGGGCACTTGCCCAGCCATTTGAGCGACTGCAAGCCACAAGACTGGCAGGTGAAGTGCGTCTTCGTCTTCGCCACGGAAGGGACTTATCGGAGGGGGCTGACGCGGCGCCGGCCGAAGCGCAGGGCGATCCCGATCAAGAGCGCGCAGCTCACCCACCCGGGCCAATCGCCGAGCACCTCGTAAGCGGTCGTTCCCTCCATCATCGGCACGTCGGCGAGCGCGGTCCCTCGCGTGTCGCGGGGAATCCGCTGGACGACCCGCCCGGTGGCGTCGACGAAGGCGCTGATCCCGGTCGACGTCGCCCGCAGAAGCCAGCGATGGTGCTCCGCGCTTCGCAGGGCGGCGAGCTGCAGATGCTGCTCCTGTTCGTGCCCCACCCCGTACCAGGAATCGTTGGTGAGGTTGACCATCGCGTTCGCCCGACCGCTTCCGTGGTCCTCCAGCGTCTTGCGCACCAGCACGGGGAGGATGTCCTCGTAGCAGATGAAAGTGGCGAAGCTCCAGCGCCCGTTGCGCAGCGGCGCGGTGGTCTCGCCCCGGGTCAGATGCGAGGACATCGGCGACCAGCGGTAGACGATGGGAAACCAGTCGCCAAAAGGGATGTACTCGCCGAAGGCGAGCAGGTTGATCTTGTCGAAGTAGTCGCCGAGGACGCCGTCGCGCGAAACCATCACCGCGCTGTTCCAGGTGCGCGTCCCGTCCACCCGGATCACTCCGGCGATGATCGCCACGCGGATTCCCCCCTGGATGATCCGCCCGATCTGCGGATCGTCCAGCCGCACGAACCGGGTGTTGAAGGCGACCTCCGGCCAGATCACCAATTCCGCGCCCTGCCGGCTCAACTGGTAGGTCTGCTGGCGCACCGTCGCCACCGACGCCTCTGGATTCTCATGGAGCTCCCTCTCCCCGACGTTCGGCTGGCTCAGGCCGACGCGAAGGTGCGGCGCGGATTGCTCGCGGCTGGCCACCTGGTTCAGTCGCCAGGCGCCGTAGCCGACGCAGAGACAGACGAGGAGGGATACCGCGAGCGCGGATCTCACCGGCGCGCGCGAAACGTTTCCGGTCCGCCAGAGCAGGAGATCCGCCGCCGCGCCGTTGATCGCGGCCTGCACCGCGGTCAAGAGCAACGGCCCGCCGAGGTCGGCGATCTGGACGATCGGCAGCAGCGGCATCAGCGCCACCCCGGTGTAGCTCTGGAACAACAGGGGATAGGCGAGCTCGGTGGCGCAGAGGGCGACCGGGAGAAGTAAGGCGATCGGCCAGGCGGTGCGAAGCCAGGCAAATCTCAAGACCAGCGCGAAGATCCCGAAGAGAAAGCCCTGGCCCGCGCAGAGCAGCAGGAATCCGAGGACCGCCAGCGCCAGGGGGAGGAAGGCGAAAACTTGCAGCAGGTGGATGATCCAGGTGTAGCCGCCCAGGTGGGTGACGAACCCCATCCAGGCCCCCAGCGCGAGCGCGCGAGGAAGGCTCGCCTGCCGCAAAGCCCAGATCAGCGGGAGGAAGCAGACGAACGCCAGAGGCCAGATGCCGAATCCGATCCAGGAGAGGAAATAGAGGACACCGGAGAGTGTCGGGAGAGCGGCGGCGCGGATCAGCGTTCGCATCGACGGCAATCGTTTAGCATGAACCCCACGCCGTCGTTCCTTCGAGACTACGAACGGCCTTTTGCTACAGAGGTGATCGACGCACATCGCCCGGCGAAGCGGTTGCGAATTGGACGGAATCTCCGATCCGCGCGAGAACAAGTTTCACATGGCAGACATCATCGATCTTTCACTGATCGCCAACGCCAGGCGGTATTTCTACAAGCTCCTCGACCAGCGGGGCATCTCCTATTTCCTGCAAAAGGACGGGCATCGACTGTTCCAGATCGAGCAGTCGAAGGTCGAGATGGTGGTTCGCACCGCGGCGAGGTGTCGGCCCGCCCACCTGCCCAAGCCGCCGCTCCCCGCCGTCGACCATTGCCGAAAGGAAATCCGGCGCGAGCTGATCCGGCGCGTGGTCGAGGCGATGCTCCAGACCGGCCTCTAGTGAGATGACAGCGCTGCGCAGGCCTTCTGAGCGCCCTGCTCGCAACCTGTCTTGTAGAGCTCCATCGCCCGGGCGCTGTCTTTCGGCACGGTGTCGCCGTGTTGGTACATCCACCCGAGCTGGTAGCAGGCGATTCCCAGCTTGGTGTCGCACGCCTTCTTGAAGAGCGGCAACGCCTTGTCGGGCTGCTTGGCCAGTCCCTTGCCCACGAGGAGCAGCGTCCCGAGGTTGTGGCATCCCGCGCCATCTCCGGCGTCGCAGCCTCGCTGATAGAGCTGCGCCGCAGTGGCCACCCTCCTCTGGACGCCGTCTCCCTGCTCGTAGAGGACCCCGAGGTTGCTGCAGCTCGAGGCCGAGCCTGCATCGCAGCCCTTCTGAAGATACGTCGCCGCGCGCGCCCTGTCCTTGGCGGTGCCCAGCCCTTCGAGGAAGATCCGGCCCAGGCCGCTGCACACTCCGGCGTTTTTTTGATCGCAGCTCTTTTCCAACGCGGCCAGGGTCCGGGGGTCGTCCGCTCCGGTCTGCGACTGCTGGAGGAGCTGGACCAGGTTCAGGCAGGCATTGGGGCTGCCCTCTTCGCAGGCTCGCGGATCATTCGCGGGGAGTTGAGCGACGACCTGCGCGCCGGGCAGGGCCGCTTTGTTTTCGGTCCGCGGCAGGGCTTCTCCCACCGCCTGGCACGCCGCCGGATCTCCTGCCTTGCAACCTTGCCGGAACTTCTCCGCGGCGGCGCTCGAATTCCCGCTCGCGCGCAGCTGGTTCCCCCGGGCGGTGCAGGCCTCGGAGACCCCGCCGCTGCAGGCGCGATCGTAGAAAGAAGAAGCCGCCGCCGGGTCCTTGGCGACGCCCTGGCCTTTCTCGAGGACCATTCCCCTCCAATAACAGCCCTCCGGCGATCCGCCGGAGCAGGAGCTCTCGAACAGAGAGGCCGCCCGCGATTCATCTTTTCCGACTCCCTCGCCGTTCAGGTACTGCACTCCCAGATGCGCGCATCCAGCGTAGGTGCTTTGCCGTCCGCCCGTGCCGCCGCAGGCGATCTTGAAGAACTCCACGGCGAGGTCGCTGTTCTTGGGGATCTTGTCGCCCCGGGCGTACTCATCCCCGACGATGACGCAGACCGACTCGTCCCCCAACCGGCAACCGCGCTCGTAGAAGAACGCCGCCTTCTTCGGGTCTCGTTCGACGAATCTTCCGGTCTCGTAGTACTCGCCGAGCTTTCGACAGGAAGCGGCCAGCTTGTCGAACACGCAGTGCCGCTCGAGCTCGGCCGGCTCGTCCTTTTCGGTGATCGCCGGGGTGTGACAGCCGAAGAGGCCCGCCAGACACAGCGTCAGCAGCAGTAGTCGATTCAACTTTGGCTCAGGCGCGAGAGCAGGAGTTGGCGCTCGAGGTGCAGGGTCCTCGGCATCGCGTCGCCGAAGAGCTGGAAGAAGTCTTCCAGCGACTCGAGCTCGGCTTTCCATTGGGCCATGTCGATCGACGTCGCCTCGTTTACGACGTCGGGCTCGATCTCCAACCCGGCCAGATCGAGGTCGCCCGCCTTGGGCACCCATCCAAGCACCGTCTCCTGCCCGCCGACCTTGCCCTCCGCCCGGTCGATGATCCACTTGAGGACGCGCATGTTCTCGCCGTAGCCGGGCCAGAGGAACTTGCCGTCCTTGCCCTTGCGGAACCAGTTCACCTGGAAAATCTTCGGCGGGCTCTCGATCCGGCGCTGCATGTTGAGCCAGTGCTGGAAGTAGTCGCCCATGTTGTACCCGCAGAAGGGGAGCATCGCCATCGGGTCGCGGCGGACGACCCCGACCTTGCCCGTCGCCGCGGCGGTCGTCTCCGACCCCATCGTCGCTCCGAGGAAAACTCCGTGCGCCCAGTTGAAGGCCTGGAGCACGAGCGGCACGGTGTCGCTTCGCCGCCCGCCGAAGATGATCGCCGAGAGCGGGACGCCCTCCGGATCGTCGACGTGCTTGGAGAGAACCGGGTTGTTCTTCATCGGCGAGGTGAAGCGGCTGTTCGGGTGAGCCGCCTTCTCCGGCGAGCCCTTCTTCCACGGGCGGCCTCGCCAGTCGATCAGCTCCTCCGGCACCTCTCCGTCCTTGCCTTCCCACCAGACGTCTCCGTCGGGGGTGAGCGCGACGTTGGTGTAGATGGTGTCGCGGCTGATCATCTTCATGGCGTTCGGGTTGGACTTCGAATTGGTGCCGGGGGCGACTCCGAAATAGCCCGCCTCCGGATTCATCGCCCACAGCCGGCCGTCCTTGCCGACGTGCATCCAGGCGATGTCGTCGCCAACCGTCCAGACGCGCCACCCGGCGAAGCGTTTGGGAGGAATCATCATCGCGAAATTGGTCTTCCCGCAGGCGCTCGGGAAAGCCGCGGCCACGTAGGTCGTCTTACCCTCCGGGCTCTCCACGCCGAGAATCAGCATGTGCTCCGCCAGCCATCCCTCGCTCTTGCCGAGGTAGGAGCCGATCCGCAGCGCGAGGCACTTCTTGCCCAACAGCGCGTTGCCGCCGTAGCCCGAGCCGATCGACCAGATGGTGTTGTCTTCCGGAAAATGGCAGATGAAGCGGCGTTCGGGATCCAGATCGCCGACGCTGTGCAGGCCGCGGTTGAAATCGTTCGAATCGCCCAACATCTCCAGCGCGTCCGAGCCCATCCTGGTCATCAGTCGCATGTTCAGCACGACGTAGATGCTGTCCGTAATCTCAATGCCGATCTTCGCGTGCGGCGAGCTCACCGGTCCCATCACGTACGGAATCACGTACATCGTTCGGCCCTTCATCGAGCCGTCGAAGAGCTTGCGCAGTTTTCCGTAGGCCTCGTCGGGGGCCATCCAGTTGTTGGTCGGGCCCGCGGCGCGCTGGGTCTTGGTGCAGATGAAGGTGAGATGCTCGACGCGTGCGACGTCGTTTGGATGCGAGCGGTGCAGATAGCAGCCGGGGAGTTTCTCCGGATTCAACGGGATCAACGTGCCCGCAGCCACTGCCTGCTCCGTGAACCGGTGCCGTTCCTGCTCCGACCCATCGCACCAGACGACGTTCGCCGGTTTGGTGAGCTTTGCGACTTCGGCGACCCAGTTGTTCAGATGCGCGTTCTTCGTTCCCTTGTTCGTGGCCGCTGCGCGCGCTTCCCCTATCCGCCTCGATTCAATCATCCGATGTCCTCCAAGATCACAAATTTCCCACGCTCGCCCCATTTGGCATATCCCCGGCGGGCATTCAGGGTCGACCGAAACTAATCGGATCTACGACGCTCGGACGAGAATGAAAACAAGCTTCCGGCGGAGATGCGTTGGAGATCGTATTGACCCGCCGCGTCACCGTGCTCCGCGTGAAAACTATCCGAATTTGCATATGATTTACGGGTGTCTGCCTTGACTCAGCGGCGAGCGCCGGTAGGCCCGACGATCCCTCGAGGAATGTCACCACCCGGATTCCTGTCGGGCTGCCGACCGTTCCCGCC
>Ga0070708_100002071_pt1 | contig 15467 bp, 7 predicted proteins | sample KBSK5503metaG_FD_65469 | JGI IMG/M metagenome (GOLD analysis project Ga0070708, IMG submission 65469) | Corn, switchgrass and miscanthus rhizosphere microbial communities from Kellogg Biological Station, Michigan, USA - KBS K5-50-3 metaG | ecosystem: Host-associated > Plants > Roots >... | reverse complement strand
CAGGCCCTTGATGCTGAACATGCTCGCGGCGCGTTCGACCATCGCCGGGATCTCGCTCCGCTTCACCCCTTGCGCCTTGAGCGGGAAGGCGATGTTCTCCGCCACCGTCATGTGGGGATAGAGAGCGTAGCTCTGAAAGACCATGGCGATCTTCCGCGCGCGCGGAGGCATGTCGTTGACCAGCTGCCCGCCGATCAGGATGTCGCCGGAGCTCTGCTTCTCCAGTCCGGCGATCATCCGCAGCAGGGTCGTCTTCCCGCACCCGCTGGGGCCGAGGAGAACGAGAAACTCGCCCTCCCTGGTGGCGAGGTCCACGCCGTCAACCGCGAACGACTCCCCGAAGCGCTTTTTGATGTTTCGCGTCTCGACTATCGCCATAGGTGTGCCGCCGCAATCGGGGCCTTGTCCAAAAATCGGGGAGGCGCCGAACGATCAACGCCTCCCCCTGGGAACAGCATTCCCAACGACGCAGCTCAGATCAGTTTCTTCTCCTGCCACTTCGCCCAGATCTTCTTGCACTTGGCCTCGGCCTCCTTGATCGCGTCTTCCGGAGACATCGCGCCGGTGCTCGCCTGGGCAAACATCGTGTTGATCACCCAGGTGTTGAAAACCTCGTCAATCGCCGCCGTGGCGTAGCCGGGATAGCCGACGTTGGTCGCCCAGTCGAGCGCGTCGGCGAGGACGTTGTACTTGCCGGCGGGTTTGCCCTTGGTGTCCCCGGCGAGCAGCTTGGTGAGGTCGGGCACCTGATTCCAGAAGGAGGGGAAGTTGTAGAACTCGCTGGCGAGGAAGCCTTCGCGGAAATTGCCGATGTAGTCGACGAGGAACTTCTTCGCCCCGTCCTTGTTCGCGGCGAACTTCCAGATCACGTAGCAGTCCATCACGTGCTCGAGCCCCATCCGGCGGACGGGTCCCTTCGCGGACTTGGCGAGCAGGATCTTGTCGCCGATGTCATTCTTGTCGTTCTCCGCCTGCCGGGTGATCGAGATCGCGTTGAGGACCAGCGAGGACTTGCCGGCAAGCATGGCGCGGTTGTTGGACGAAGGATCCCAGGCCAACACCTCGGGGGTCATCGTCTCCTGATACATCGCCTTGACGAACTTGACCGCTTCCAGGGTGTTCTTGGAATTGAGGATCAGCTTGTTGCTCTCATCCTGCTCGGAGGCTCCGAAGGCGAACATCACCGCGCGCATCGCCATCGCGGTATCCAACTCGGCCGACTGGCCGATCCCCACCGGGATGCCGGTCTTGTCTTTGATCTTCTTGCCTCCCGTGCGGACGTCGTCCCAGCTGTCGGGTTTCATTCCGATCTCGCCCCAGAGATCGGCGCGATAATTTATCGGGTCGGGAACGAAGCTGTCGGAGAAGGCGAAGTACTTCTTCGTCTTTGGATTGTAGGTGCTCTTCACCGCGAGCTGGATCGGCTTGGCGCCATACCGTTTCTCGCACTCCTGATAAACCTCTTTGTGATCGATGACCTGATCCTCGAACGCCGCCGGCGGTGCGAGGAAGAGAAAGAGGTCATGACCCTGCTGCGCCGAGACCTCCGAGGCGGCCCGGGCATTGACCGCCTTGACGTCGACATTGTCGACGGTCACCTCGGTATCGTTCTTATCGCCCCACTGCTTGATGTAAGTACCGTTGAACCACTTATCGAAGCCAGGCACGAAGTGGTTCCACTGAAGAATCTTCAGGGTCTTCTTCTTCTGAGCACGCGCGTGGTGGGGCAGGATCAGCCCTGCGCCCAGTCCCGCCGCGCCCACGCCCGCCGCCTTGATGAAGCTTCTCCTCGAGACTTTGCTGCGCTTGCTCATGATTTCACTCCCTCCGTTGGGCACTTGGACTGCCCTCAAGAACGCTTGGGATAGAGCACGCTCCCGTCCGACGCGCAAGCAAAAGACATGACAGAGGCCCTGCGTGCGTGCCATGGTGCACAACGACTTGTCGAAAGGGGTGGATGGTGGCCGCCACCTACGAGGCTGTCTATCGACGGTCGCTGGAAGAGCCGGAAAGTTTCTGGGCTGAAGCGGCCGAGCGGATTCATTGGGAGCGGCGCTGGGACCGGGTATTGGACAAGTCCCGCCCGCCTTACTACCGCTGGTTCGCCGGCGGGGTCCTGAATACCTGTTACAACGCGATCGATGTCCACGTGAAGGCCGGCAGGGCGGATCAGCTCGCGCTCATCTACGACAGTCCGGTGACCGGCAGCATCGCCCGCTACACCTATCGCCAGCTCCTGGACGAGGTGTCTCGATTTGCCGGCGTCTTGAAGGCCCAGGGAATCGGCCAGGGCGACCGGGTGATCATCTACATGCCGATGGTGCCACAGGCCGTGGTCGCGATGCTCGCCTGCGCGCGGATCGGCGCCATCCATTCGGTTGTCTTCGGGGGTTTCGCGGCCCCGGAGCTGGCGGCGCGGATCGATCACGCTCAGCCGAAGTTGATCGTCTCCGCCTCGTGCGGAATCGAGGTCGGCCGGCCAGTCGCCTACAAGCCGCTCCTGGACAAGGCGATCGAGCTGGCCCAGTCCAAGCCGGAGCGCTGCATCATCTTCCAAAGACCCCAGTGCGCGGCGGCGATGACCGCCCGCGACGTCGACTGGAACGAAGTGATGGCCAGGGCCAGACCGGCCGAGTGCGTGCCGGTGGCGGCCACCGACCCGCTCTACATCCTCTACACCTCCGGAACGACCGGGAAACCGAAAGGGGTGGTGAGGGACAACGGCGGCCACGCCGTCGCGCTGCGCTACAGCATGGAGGCGATCTACGGCGCTAGGCCGGGCGAGGTCTTCTGGGCGGCCTCGGACGTCGGCTGGGTCGTGGGCCATTCATACATTGTCTACGCGCCGCTGCTCGTCGGGTGCACCACCCTGTTGTACGAGGGCAAGCCGGTGGGCACGCCCGACGCGGGCGCGTTCTGGCGCGTCATTTCGCAGCATGGAGCGCGGACGCTTTTCACCGCGCCGACCGCCTTCCGGGCGATCAAGCGGGAGGATCCGACTGGCGAGCAGATGCGCCGTTACGACCTTTCCGGTTTCCGCACCCTGTTTCTCGCCGGGGAGCGCTGCGATCCGGACACGCTGCTCTGGGCGCAGAAGCTGCTCAAGGTCCCGGTGATCGACCACTGGTGGCAGACCGAGACCGGGTGGCCGATCTCCGCCAACGCCGTCGGCTTGGGAATGCTCCCGATCAAGCCGGGCACGGCGACCAAGCCGGCGCCGGGCTACGACGTCCGAATCCTCGATGCGGCAGGCCAGCAAGTGGCGGCAAACCAGACCGGCAGCATTGCGATCAAGCTGCCGCTTCCACCCGGATGCCTGCCCACCCTCTGGAAGGACGACGCCGGTTTCGAGCAGGCGTACCTGTCCCGCTATCCAGGCTACTACCTGACCGGCGATGCCGGCTTCAAAGATGAAGACGGCTATCTGTCGATCATGAGCCGGATCGACGACATCATCAATGTCGCCGGGCACCGTCTCTCCACCGGCGCGATGGAGGAGGTGCTCGCCTCCCACCCGGACGTCGCCGAGTGCGCCGTGGTCGGGGTGGCGGACGCGCTCAAGGGCGAGATTCCCTGCGGGCTCGTGGTGCTCAAGGCGGGGGTGACCCGGCCGGAGAAGGAGGTCCTCCAGCAGCTGGTCGATCTCGTCCGCGATCGAATTGGCCCGGTCGCCTTCTTCAAGGTGGCGACGGTGGTCACCCGCCTGCCGAAGACCCGCTCCGGCAAAATCCTTCGCGGCACGGTGAAGAAGATGGCGGACGGGGTGCCGTATACCGTTCCCCCGACGATCGACGACCCGGTGATCCTGGACGAGATCGCCGTCTCGCTGCGGAGCTTGGGGTATCCGAAAACCCGCCCCGGACAGCCTTGACGCAGCGCATCGCCAATTCCTGTAGCACCCTCCCGTAAGTCGTCAGCCCCGCCGCGCCTCTGGCGCGAAGGCGAGACTTGGCGTCTACTGCCGCGCCCGATGGCGCTCATTCCCGACCGCAGCCGAACGTCGGATCTGGCCCTGCTCGTGTTCGGGGTCGGAGCGCTTGCTCTGGTGTCGCCGGCGCGGAACCTCTGGGCAAGCGGAGGGACCTGGTTCGTTCCATTTCTCCTCTGGTTTGCTTTGATCGCGGTCACCGCTTTCCTCGCCCGATGGAGAAAAAGCCGTGACCCTTGAGATCGGCCCCCTCTTCGCCGCGGCGCTCGGGTATCTGCTGCTCTTGTTCCTCATCGCCTACGCGACCGAGCGCGGGCTGATCCCGGGGCGCATCTCGCGCCATCCCTTGACCTACGCGCTCTCGCTCGGCGTCTACGCCTCGTCGTGGACCTATTACGGCAGCGTCGGATTCGCGCGAACGCAGGGTTACAACTTCCTCACCATCTACCTCGGCGTCACGCTCTCCTGCCTCCTCGTCGGCGTGGTCTGGATGCCGGTGCTGAGGGTGATCCGGGAGCACCAGCTGACCTCGCTCGCGGACCTGTTCGCCTTCCGCTACCAGAGCCAGGCGGCGGGCGTTCTGGTCACCCTTTTCATGATCGCCTGCAACCTGCCCTATCTGGCGCTCCAGATTCGCGCGGTGACCGAGTCGGTCCGGGTGCTCACCCAGCTCGCGGCCCCGGGGACGGTGGGCCTGGCGTTCTGCGCCCTGGTGACCCTCTTTGCGATCCTGTTCGGGGCGCGGCACGTCAGCCCCCGGGAGCGCCACGAGGGCCTGGTGGTGGCGATCGCCTTCGAGTCGGTGGTGAAGCTCGCGGCGCTGTTGATGGTCGCGGCGATCGCGGTCGTCGTCGTCTTCGGGGGCTTTTCCGGGATGGAGACCTGGCTCCGCTCTCACCCGGAAGCCGTCGAATCGCTGTATCGGCCGGTGCGGGAAGGGCCGTGGAGCACGCTGATTCTGCTCTCGCTGGCGGCGGGGTTCCTCCTTCCGCGGCAGTTCCACATGGCATTTACCGAGAGCCTGGACGAGCGGGCGATGCGGGTGGCCAGCTGGGCCTTCCCGCTCTTCCTGCTGCTGCTCAATCTCGCGGTCCCGGCGATTCTGTGGGCGGGCAGCCAGCTTCTGCCCAGCGGCAACGCGGACTTCTACGTCCTCGCGGTGGCGCGAAGGAGCGGCTCGACGCTGCTTTCCGGGATCGCCTTCCTGGGCGGCCTCTCGGCGGCGAGCGCGATGCTGATCGTGGACACCCTCGCCCTGGCGGCGATGTGCCTGAATCACCTCGTCCTGCCGAGGCGCGACCTGGCCAAGCCGGGCGACCTCTACTCCCGCTTGTTGTGGGCGCGGCGGGCGCTGATCGCGGCGATCATCCTCGGCGGGTACTGCGCCTCGATGCTGCTCGACCGCGCCCGGGGCCTGGTCGAGCTCGGTCTGGTGTCGTTCGTCGCGGTCGCCCAGTTCATGCCCGGGCTCTTCGGCGTGCTCTTCTGGCGCCGGGCGACGCGCGCCGGATTCATCGCCGGACTTCTGGGCGGGATCGCGATCTGGGCCGCCACGCTGTTCATCCCGCTGCTCGCCCGGTCCGGGCTTTTTCCCTCCGGCCTCGACCTGAGCCACTTGTTCGGGATTTCGCCGGACCGCGAGCCGTGGAGCATCTCCACCTTCGCCTCGCTGTCGATCAATGGCCTGCTCTTCGGCGGCGTTTCGCTGGCCACGCGCGCCACCCAGGCCGAGGAGCGCGCCGCGGGCGCCTGCGCCAAGGAGGTTCTCGCTCCCGAGCCGATGGTCGTCGCCGCCTCGTCGCCGCTGGAGTTCCAGGAACGGCTCGCCCCGCTCCTGGGGGCGGAGGTGGCGGAGTTGGAGGTGGCACAGGCCCTGGCGGATCTGGAGATGACGAGCAAGGAGCGGCGGCCCGCGCAGCTCCAGCGGCTTCGCGAGCGAATCCAGCGAAACCTGTCCGGACTGATTGGACCGCTGGTGGCGAGGATGGTGGTCGACGAGGGGCTTCGCCTCGACACCCAGGCGCGCCCGGCGCTCTCCGACCGGCTGCGCATTCTCGAGGAGACGCTGCGCGAGTCGCGCGCCAACCTCGCCGGTCCGGCGGCGGAGTTGGAGGCCTTCCGCCGCTATCTTCGCCGGATTCTCGAGGACCTTCCGCTCGGCGTCTGCGCCCTGGGGCCGGACCGGGACGTGGTCATCTGGAACCGCGCGTTGGAGGCTCTGGCCGGAATCTCGGCCAATGAGGCCACCGGGGGGACGCTGCAGCAGCTCGAGCACCCCGTCTCGCGCGCGCTGGCCGAATTCGCCCTCCGCCCCGAGAATCATCAAGAGATCCGCCTGGCGGTGTCGGGAACCGACCGCTTCTTTTCGCTCAGCAAGTCCAGCGTCGACGGCGCCGCGCTGCCTCGCCGGGGCAACAGCCCCTCCCTAGGCCTGGTGATCCTGGTGGAGGACGTGAGCGAGCGGCGGGCGCTGGCGGCGCAGGTGGCCCACCAGGATCGGCTGGCGTCGATCGGCCGGTTGGCGGCGGGCATCGCCCACGAGATCGGCAATCCTCTTACCGGGATCGCCTGCATCGCCCAGAACCTGGCCCACGAGGAGGATCCGTCGATCGTCCGCGAGCGGGTGGGATCGATTCTCGACCAGGCCCGCCGGATCGACGGCATCGTGCGCGGCCTGCTCAGCTTCAGCCGCGCCGGTTCCGGCAGCCGCCTCCAGGAAGTGGAGACGCTGGCGATCCGCGAGGTGGTAGGGGAAGCGATTGCGCTGGTCCAGCTCGACCGGGCGGCGAAGGACATCCCCTGTGAGAACAACTGTCCGGCGGATCTGACGATCGAAGGGGATCGCCAGAGGCTGCTTCAAGTCTTCGTCAATCTGCTCAGCAACGCGTTCGATGCCTCGCGGGCGGGGAACCGGGTCTGGGTGGAGGCGAAGGCGCAGGACGGCGGAGTCCGGATCCTGGTCATCGACCAGGGGACCGGCATCCCGGAGGCGGTGAAGCAGCGGATCTTCGAGCCGTTCTTCACCACCAAAGAGCTCGGCCAGGGCACCGGCCTGGGGCTTCCGCTGGCCTACAGCATCGTCCGGGAACACGAGGGCACGATGGAAGTGAACAGCGCGTTCGGCGCGGGAACCACGGTAATTCTCGAATTGCCGCTGCGGCAGAAATCGGGGTCGCCGCCGCGGCTCGAGGTGCAAAGAGAGCGGGTGCGAGCGTGAGCCAGATCCTAATTGTTGAAGACGAACCGATCATCCGGTCCGAGCTGGGGCGACTGCTGGGCAGGGCGGGCCACGAAATCAGCGACGCGGCGTCGGTCCCCGAAGCCGAGGCGAGACAGCCGCTCGATGCCTTCGATCTGATCATCGCGGATCTCCGGCTGCCGGGCGGGCCGGGGACGGAATTGATCGGCAAGTGCGGCAGGGCGCCGGTCTTGATCATGACCAGCTACGCGACGGTGCGCGCCGCGGTCCAAGCGATGCAAAAGGGCGCGGTGGACTTCATCGCCAAGCCCTTCGATCACGACGAGATGCTGATGGTGGTGGACCGGATCCTGCGCCAGTCGCGGATGGAGAGGCAGAATGCGGCCCTGCGCCAGGATCTGGAGCGCTCCTATGCCGTGGGGGGGATGGTAGGCAACTGCCCGGCGATGCACGAGGTCTTCGAACGGGTGCGCAAGGTCGCCCCGACCGACGCCACGGTGCTGATCCTCGGCGAGTCGGGCACGGGGAAGGAGCTGGTCGCCCGGGCGGTGCATGCGCAGAGCCCGCGCCAGGATGCGCCGATCATCGCGGTGAATTGCGCCTCCATCCCCGACGCCCTGATCGAATCGGAGCTCTTCGGCCACGAGCGGGGCGCCTTCACCGGCGCGCACACCTCGCGGGCGGGATTGGTCGAGGCGGCCGACGGGGGGACTTTGTTCCTGGACGAGATCGGCGAGCTGCCGCTGTCGGCCCAGGCCCGGCTGCTCCGAGTCCTTCAAGAAGGCGAGGTCCGACGGGTGGGGGCGACGATCGCGCGAAAGGTCAACGTCCGGCTGATCGCGGCGACGCACTGCAATCTTCGCCAGATGGTTCGAGACGGCAGATTCCGCGACGACCTCTACTTTCGCCTCCGGGTGGTCGAGATTCAGCTCGCGCCGCTGCGCGAGCGAGGCGACGACGTCCTCGCGCTGGCGGATTTCCTCCTCGCGAAGACCTGCCGCCGGCTGAACCGCCCGCCGCTCACGCTTTCCCCCGAGGCCCGCGCCGCGGTCGAGACCCACGATTGGCCGGGGAATGTGCGCGAGCTGGAAAATGCGATCGAGCGCGCGGTGATCCTCTGCGATGGGACCACCGTTACGGCCGAGCTGCTGGCGATCGACGCGCCGATTCTGACCCCCAGCGAGATCCACGCGCTCGAAAGCGAAGTGATGCCCGGCACCCTGGAGGAGTACTTCCGCAAGTTCGTCCTCGAGCACCAGCACCGATTGAGCGAGACCGAGCTGGCGAGGCGACTGGGCATCAGCCGAAAGGCGCTCTGGGAAAAGCGCCAGCGATTGGGGATGCCGCGGCCAAAGCTCGAGGCGTGACCGCGAGGCGGTGAGAAACGAAGGCCCGCGAGCAGATGCTCCCGCGGGCCGGTCGCAACCAACGCCTTCGCCAAAATGGATCTATGCCGTGGTGGCCCGCTGGGCCTCGGTGTTCGTTCCAAACTCCGCGTGAATCCTCACATCCTTGGTTTCGCGTACGAAGATGGAGCCGACGACAAAAGTCATCGCGGACACGATGATCGGGTACCAGAGGCCGGAGTAGATGTCTCCCGCCGAGGCAACGATCGCTGTCGCAAGGAGGGGCAGCATCCCTCCAAACCAGCCATTGCCGATGTGATACGGCAGGGACATCGAGGTGTAGCGAATCTTCGCCGGGAACAGCTCGACGAGAAACGCGGCGATCGGGCCGTACACCATGGTCACGTAGATGAGCATGATGAAGAGCACCAGCTCGGCCATGAACCAGTTCACCTGGTCGGGGTTTGCGACTGCCGGGTAATTCGTCGCCTTGAGCGCGGCGCCGTACTTCGCCGGGTCCCATCCCTTGATCGTGATGTTGCCGATCGTCGTGACGACCTTCTCGCCCGGTTGTGCCGGCACCGACTTGAATGAGAGACCCGCTTTGCCCAAGAAATCCTTGGCCTTGTCACAGGGCGTCTGATTGCTCCAGGGACCAATAAAGATGTGGAAGTTGCAATCGGTCGCGGCGACGTTGATCGGCGTCTTCTCTGAATACTGCTCAAGCGCCGGGTTGACGTAATGGGTGAGCGCCTTGAACAGTGGGAAGTAGGTCAAGGCGCCCAAAAGACAACCGGCCATGATGATCCATTTTCGGCCGATGCGGTCCGACAAGGCACCAAAGACGAGGAAAAAGCCGGTGCCGAGCAGAAGCGAGAGGCCCACCAGCAAATAGGCGTACTTGTAGTCGAGCTTCAGGTAGATGGTCAGGAAGAAGAGCGCGTAGAACTGACCCGTGTACCAGACCACCCCTTGGCCCGCGGTGGCGCCAAACAGCGCCAGCGCGACGTACTTGTTGTTCGGATATTTGAAGAAGCTGTCGGTGAGTGGAGATTTCGACGCCTTGCCCTGCGACTTCATCCGCCTGAAGATCGGAGACTCGTTCAGCTTCAGCCGGATGTAGATGGAGATCAACAGGAGGGGAATCGAGACCCAGAAGGCGATTCGCCAGCCCCACGACGCGAACTCCGCCGGGGCCATGCTGAAACGGCTAACGCCGATCACGATCAAGGCGAAGAACATCCCGAGCGTGGCGGTGGTCTGGATCCAGGCGGTGTTGTACCCGCGCTTCTCGTCCGGCGAGTGCTCGGCGACGTAGGTTGCCGCTCCGCCGTATTCGCCGCCCAGCGCCAATCCTTGCGCCAGTCGAAGGAGGACGAGGATGGCCGGTGCGACGAAACCGATACTTTTATAAGTAGGCATGAATCCAACGAGGACGGTGGACGTGCCCATCACCACGATGGTGACCAGGAAGGTGTACTTACGCCCGACCAGATCTCCGATCCGACCGAAGATAATCGCGCCGAAGGGCCGGACGAGGAACCCTGCGGCATACGCGCCGAACGCTCCCAGAAGCGCAGCAGTCTGGTTTTCCTGAGGAAAGAACAGCCCGGCGAGGACCGGGGTCAGAATTGCGTACAGATAAAAGTCGTACCACTCGAAGACAGTGCCGACCGAAGAAGCGATGATCACCCGCCGCTCTTCGGCGGTGGTAATGAGGCCCTGGCCAGCTGCCACATCGGCGGCTTGAATCGTGCTCATCTATTTTCTCCTCAGCTCGGGTGACAGACTTCCCACTAAACCGTCACTTTGCGGCTCCCCCCGCTCGTCGCTCACTATACGCGATCTGCGGAATGCAAGGTGTATTCCCTACTTGCACTCATTCTAAAACACAGTCGATCCCGGTTTTGCGCAGCGCGTCAGGCGTGGTGTTCAGTAACAGGCTGTTACCAACGGTAACGAACCAGCCTGGTGCTGAAGCGGTCGACTGTTCGTCGTTCCGAAGGCTCGGGAACGTCCACGGGTCAAGGCAGGGGGCCGTGCCTATTCTCCATTTCCTGTGATCCTTGTGTGTTCGTGCCTGATGGCGCTGCTGGGCGCCTCGCAGCGCTCCGAAGGCCCGAGCGCCAGCCCGCTGGACACGCAAATCAACGAGCCCCGCTCCACTATCTCGCCCGGGACCTCGACGATCACCCGGGGACCCCAGCTGGTGCTTCCGGCCCGGGTGGAGCGGGTCGTCGTCCAGGGCAACGAGAAAACGAAGGAGGGCACGGTGAGGGGGATCGCGGGGATCTCCCGCGGCGATCTGCTCACGGAGGAGAAACTCTCGGATGCGCGCCGGCGACTTCAGGCCAGCGGACTGTTTCAGAACGTGGACATCACCCCGCGGCCGCTGCCCACCGGGCAGGTCGAGGTGGAGATCTCGGTCGCCGACAAGATCTCCTGGGTGATCGCGCCGATGTTTTCATTCTCGTCGTCGAACATCGGCGGCGGGCTCCTCTACGCGGAAAACAACCTGTTTGGTGAAAACAAGAAGTTCATCGCCTCGGCGCAGTACACCAGCGCGGAGTCGGGCGTCTATCTGGGATTTCTCAATTCAAACATCTTCGACTGGTATCCGCTGTCGATGACCCTGGAGGCCCTCTACAAGCTCGACAACGTCGATGAGTACGAGCCGAGGGCGGCGGCGAAAGACCCGCTCCTCGAACGGACGACCAAGCTCCGGTCCTTCGGCGGTGGGGTCGGCTTCATCATCAACTGGTTCGATGTGATCAAGACCGGGGCGCGCTATCGCTATCTTCAAATAGGCACCGTTCACGAGGAATCGCCGGTGGGGCTCGCGCCGGCTTTCGGCCCCGGTCCATCGCGCGCCGACGCGAACCTCCGGCTGAGCATCAGCTACGACACGCTCCGGGAAATCGGGCCGATTCAAGAGGGAACGATAATCGAGCTTGGCTACGAGGGATCTTCGACCCTCTGGGGCTCGTCCTATCGCTACCGCGAGCTCGGGGCGATGTACCGGCGCGGGGTGAGGTTGTTTGAAGACCAGAATCTGCGCCTGCGGGCGACGGCTCACCTGGGATTCGACACCCCATTTCATGCGGAGCTGGTCGCGGGGGGGAACAGCCTGCGCGGTTTTCTCTACCGCGAGTTTCGCGGCGACACCCGATTCGCCGCCAGCGCCGAATACCACTTTCCGATCTTCAAGATAGAACCGCTGGCCGTTCGCGGCGTCGCCTTCTACGATGGGGCGATGATCTACTTCCGGGACATTCCGGCCGATTTCACCCGCGTCGACTACAGCGGGCAGGTGATCCGCCGGTATCTCCCGGGCGAGGTGAGCGGGCCCAGCCTGAGGAACTTCGGCAACGGCGTCGGAGCCGGCATCCGCTTCTACTTGAGCAACATCGTCCTGCCGCTGCTCGGCGTCGATTACGGGGTGAGCATCAACTCGGGAGCCGGCCGACTGTATCTGGTGATCGGGGTGGGGACGTGATCGCCACCCGGAGGGTAGCGCGCCCCTGGATCCGACCGCGGGCTTCCTGCGATTGCGAACGCTCGATGGGCGTCTGACTCTCGAACGCTTATGGGCCGCCGCGCGATCGCCGTCGACGAGCAGGAGCGATGGGTCTTCAACCGGGTCGCCCGGTCCTATCGTCACCGGCCGGAATACCCCGAAGCGATGATCGAGCGGCTTTCCGCGCTGGCGGGAGGGGCCGGCGGCCGGATCCTCGATCTCGGCGCGGGGACCGGCCACCTGGCGGTGCCCCTGGCCGGGCGCGGGCATCGGGTCACCGCGGTCGAACCCGCCCTGGCCATGCTGGCGGAGCTGAGAATCCGGGCCGATCAGCGGAGAGCCCCAGTCGCCGCGGTCAATGCCTCGGCGGAGCGCACCGGGCTTCCCGACCGCTCGTTTGACCTCGTCCTCGCGGCGGACGTCCTTCATTGGCTGGATCCAGAGCTGGCGGGGCAAGAAGCTGCCCGACTCCTTCGCCCCGGCGGACTGCTGGTGGTGATCGAGGCGCAGCTGGGGGATACGCCTTTCATGCGGCAGATACGGGACCTGTTCTCGAAGCGAAATCCCAGGGCCCAGCTCTTGCGACCGAGCACGCTGACCCAGTTTTTCTCGCCTTCGTCGGACCGGGGCGCACCTCGGGTCGCGCGCTTCGTGGATGAGGCGCCCCTCGATGAGGACCTGCTCGAGCACCTCCTTCGCTCGCTCACCTTCGTCGGCCCGGCCCTCGGCGTCGCCCGGGCCGAGGAGGTCCGGCGCGAAGCCGATCAGATGCTTCGTTTCCATCCCGGGGCAGCCTGGCGGCGGGATCTGGCGATGACCTGGATCGAACGGGCGGGACGGCGCTCCGCGGGAGCTCCGGCCAGGCATTAGGAGGGTCCGCGGTGGCCGCGCCGCTTGCGGCCCGGAAGCCTTGCGGTAGAGTGCCGGCCCCCATCTCAACTTGGAGGCTGTATGAGCTACCGCGCTTTGGGACTGTTGAGCGGAGCCGTATTCCTGTTCGCCGCCTGCGATTCGAGCAAGCGCGGGGCCGGGCAGCCTTCGAGCCTGACCAGCACCACCCAGGATCGGACTCCGAGCCCCGAGCGGCGCGCCAACGGGGATGGGTCGACGTTTACTCTCTTCGAGACCGGGCAGGTGAGACCGCTCGCGCTCTCGGCGGATGGAGGTTTCATCTACGCGGCGAACACCCCGGGCAATCGGCTGGAGATCTTTTCGATGGCGGCGGCGGGTTCTAGGCGCGGGGCGCGGCAGGCGCGCGGCAATACGCTGACCGCGGTCGCTTCGGTGCCCGTGGGGCTCGAGCCGATCGCGGTGGCGGTCCGTTCGGCGACCGAGGTCTGGGTCGTCAATCACCTTTCGGACAGCGTGAGCATTGTCGATGTCAGCGACCTTTCCACCGCCCGGGTGGTCCGCACGCTCCTCTTGGGAGATGAGCCGCGCGACATCGTCTTTGCCGGGCCGAACCGCGGCCGGGCGTTCATCACTACCGCCCACCGCGGCCAGCGCCTGGCCGACCTCGGCCGGGATCCGCAGCTGACGACGCCCGGCATCGGGCGAGCCGATGTCTGGGTATTCGACGCGGACAATCTGGGAGATCCGGCGGGAGGGACGCCGCTCACCATCGTCACCCTGTTTTCCGACACGCCTCGCGGCCTCGCGGTGACCCCGGATGGCAACACCGTCTACGCGGCCGCGTTCAACTCGGGAAATCGCACCACCACTGTGGGACCGGGGGCGATCGACGGCCGGGGACTGCCACCGCCGAGCGACAACTTCGAGCACTTCGCCGCGCCGAGGGCCGGTTTGATCGTCGGGTTCCGCCAGAGCCCGATCGATGGACAGATGCACTGGCTCGATCAGCGCGACGTCGTCTGGGACGACAAGGTGCGGTTCAGCCTTCCCGACAGGGACGTCTTCGCGATCGACGCCAGCGCGAACCCGCCGGTGGAGATGCCGGGTAGCTCGTACAGCGGGGTGGGGACCGTTCTTTTCAACGTCGCGGTCAACCCGGTCAGCGGGAAGGTCTACGTCTCGAACACCGAGGCGAACAACGACACGCGCTTCGAGGGCCCCGGCGTCTACCTGGCGCAGTTGGGGCTGCCGCCGTCCGTTCGGGGGCACATCGCCGAAAGCCGGATCACCGTCCTCGACCAAGGGCAGGTCCTGCCGCGGCACCTGAACAAGCACATCGACTACAGCCAATGTTGTCAGCCGGTGCCAAATCCAGAAACCGCGAAGAGCCTGGCTTTTCCACAAGAGATGGCCGTCTCCTCCGACGGGACCACGCTGTACGTGGCCGCCCTGGGTTCGAGCAAGGTCGGCATCTTCGATACCGGGGAGCTGGAGACGGACAGCTTCGTTCCCGACGCTTCGAATCAGATCCCGGTGTCCGGGGGAGGCCCGACCGGACTGGCGCTCGACGATGGACGCGGCCGGCTGTACGTCCTGACGCGGTTCGACAATTCGATCTCGGTGATCGACACCGCCGCCCGCGCGGAGGTGCAGCACGTCGCGATGAATAACCCTGAGCCGCCGAGCATCACCGACGGCCGGCGCTTTCTCTACGACGCCTCGTTGACCTCCAGCCACGGCGATTCGGCCTGCGCCAGCTGCCACATCTCCGGCGACTTCGACGGCCTGGCGTGGGACCTAGGAGACCCCGACGGGATGCGGGTGGACAACCCGAACCCCTTCACGGTCGGCTCGGCCCAGCCGTTCCACCCGCTCAAGGGCCCGATGACCACCCAAAGCCTGAGGGGAATGGACAACCACGGCCCGATGCACTGGCGGGGCGATCGTACGGGCGGTTACGACGCGCCCAGCGTTCAGCCGAACAGCGGCGCCTACGACGAGGACGCCGCATTCAAGAAGTTCAATGTCGCCTTCGCCGGGCTGCTCGGACGCAGCGAGGCCTTGACCGACGAGCAGATGCAGGCGTTCACCGACTTCGTGCTGCAGATCACCTATCCGCCCAATCCGATCCGAAACCTCGACAACTCGCTCACCCCCGAGCAGCAGACCGGGCACGACTTTTACTTCGGGCCCCTCTCCGACATCGTCCAGAACTGCAACGGCTGCCACGTGCTCGACCGCGACGGCAACCGGGGGCTGCCGGGGGTGGTCCGGCCGGGGTTCTTCGGCAGCGATGGCCGGTCCTCCGAGGAGAACGAGCCGCAGAAGTTCAAGATCGCCCACCTGCGCAACGTCTACCAGAAGGTCGGGATGTTCGGGATGGCGCCCCAGCCGGACTTCTTTCCCGAGCAGGGTCCGCCGCTCGGGGAGGACATTCCGTTCATGGGCGACCAGGTCCGCGGCTTCGGCATGCTCCACGACGGGAGCGTGGACACAGTCTTCCGCTTCCACGGGGCCGGCGTGTTCGTCCAGACGCCGCTCAACCCCGGCGGCATTCCCTTCCGCAAGGCCGGTTATCCCCTGCGGCGGGCGCTCGAGTCCTTCATCCTCGCCTTCGACAGCAAC
>Ga0070708_100002070_pt1 | contig 15470 bp, 14 predicted proteins | sample KBSK5503metaG_FD_65469 | JGI IMG/M metagenome (GOLD analysis project Ga0070708, IMG submission 65469) | Corn, switchgrass and miscanthus rhizosphere microbial communities from Kellogg Biological Station, Michigan, USA - KBS K5-50-3 metaG | ecosystem: Host-associated > Plants > Roots >... | reverse complement strand
CCTCGACTCGAAAGCCCCGCCGCCCGCGGAGCGCCCGTGACGGTCACCGAACCGCCGGTCGCCGACGAGGAGCAGCTCCCCCCCGAGCCGCGTCGGCGCGCCCGCTTCACGCCGCTCGGCAAACTCGTCGTCTTCCTGCTGCTGCTCTTGGTCCCGCTCGGGGCGTTCGCCGGCTACGCGATGAAAGTGTCGAACGGCAGCGACACCGGACGTGCCGTGTCCGTCGTGATCGCACCGGGGTCATCGGCGTCGAAAATCGCGAAACAACTCGAAGCCGCGGGAGTCATTCGAGCGGCCTGGCTCTTCCGCATCTACTCGCGTCTTCACAGAACCGCCGGAACCCTCAAAGCGGGGGAATACGTGTTCCGCTCGAACATGGGATACGGAGACGTGATCAGGATCCTCGAGAAGGGACCGACGATCGTCATCACCCGGGTGACGATCCCGGAAGGGAAGACCGTGCGCGAAACGGCGGAGATCCTCGAGCGGGTGGCCGGCATCTCGGCGTCGCAGTTCCTCGCCGAAGCGCAGAGCGGCAGGCACTCCACTCCGTTCCTGCCGAAGGGATCGAAGAACCTTGGGGGACTGCTGTTCCCGAAGACGTACGACCTGAAGGAAGGAACGACGCCCGGCGAAGTCGTCGACATGATGCTTCGTCAGTTCGAGAAGGAGACGGCTCCGCTCGAGATGGCGTCGAAGGCTCGCGCTCTCGGCGTCACGCCCTACGAGGCGATCATCATCGCGAGCATGATCGAGCGCGAGGCGAAGGTCCCCCGGGACAGAGCGAAGATCTCGCGCGTCATCTACAACCGGATCGCGCGGCACATGCGCTTGCAGATCGACGCGACCGTTCAGTACGGGATCTATCTCAAGACCGGGTCGTACAAGAATCCGCTGCTCGTGAGCGACTACTCCTTCCCCTCTTCATACAACACCTACCTGATCGACGGTTTGCCGCCGGCGCCGATCGCGAATCCGGGCCTCGCATCGATCCGGGCCGCCTTGGAGCCGGCCGCCGGAAAGTGGCTCTACTACGTGCTCATCAACGACAAGGGAGAGCACGCCTTCGCGAACACCTACGCGGAGTTCCAGCAGCTTCTTCGATCGCGCCGATGAAGATGGCCCGATGAACCCTTCCGGAGCCACGCGCGTCGCGGGCATCATCGGTTGGCCGGTCGATCAAAGCCGTTCACCGGCGATCCATAACGCTGCCTTCGCCGCACTCGGGCTCGATTGGATCTACCTCGCGTTCCCCGTCCGGCCGGGCGATGCATCGCGGGCCCCGGCGGCGATGCGAGCCCTGGGCATCCGCGGGCTGAACGTGACCATGCCGCACAAGCGGGAAGTCATGGCGGCCCTCGACGAACTGTCGCCCGAGGCCGAGCGTGCCGGTGCCGTCAATACGATCGTTGCCGACGGCCGGCGGCTGATCGGGATGAACACCGACGGCCCTGGATTCGTCCGTTTCCTGGAGCGCGATGTCGGTGTGGTTCCGGCGGGGCGGCGGACGCTCGTGCTCGGGGCCGGTGGCGCGGCGAGAGCCGTCGCGCTCGCGCTGGGCGATGCGGGCGCCGATGTCGTCGTGGCGGCACGCCGCCGCGATCAGGCGGACGAGGTCGCGGCGCTCGTGAAGAACGGCCGTACCGTGCCCTACGACGCGGCCGCGATCGACGGTGAGCTAGGGGGGATCTCGATCCTCGTGAACGCCACGCCGGCCGGCCGTGAAGGTGAGACGCTCCCGCTGGATCCGGCCCGACTCGGCGATGGTCACGTCGTCGTCGACCTCATCTATCACCCCGAAACGACGCCTTTGGTGCGAACGGCGCTCGAGCGGGGAGCGAAGGCCTTCAACGGCATCGGGATGCTCGTGCATCAGGCGGCGTTATCGTTCGAGGCCTGGACCGGCGTCCCCGCTCCGATCGATGCGATGCGCGCCGCCGTCGCCTGACCGATTTCTTCATTTCAAGCAGCCCCCGGATGGTGCCGACATCTCAGGATGAGTCACGCACCGCGCCCGGAGGTCGCACGCCGCCGGCGCGGACGACCCTGAGGGAGAGGACGGCCATGCTCAGCGGCAATCTCGAGCTCTTCGCGCTCGCCGACGTCCTTCGCTTCGTTGCGCGCTCCGGCGCCACGGGCGTCGTGAACGTCTACCGGCCCGCCGACGGCGGGCGCATCCTCCTTTCCGACGGCGCCGTGGTCGGCGCTTCCGTGGACGGGTTCGAGGCGGCCGACTCCGACGGTGTCGTCGAAGCCGGCCTGCGTTTGATGGACGGCGGCGGCGGCGACTTCGCGCTGGATATCGAGCCGGTCGAGGGCCCGGTCAGCGAGTCCGTCGAAGACTTCCTCAAGACCATCGCACGCCGGCGCGCCGAATGGCGGAAGATCGTGGCGGCCGTGGGCTCGCTCGACGAGCCGCTCGTGCTCGAACCGGAGATCCCGGCGGGGGCCGACGAGATCACGCTTTCCTCACTCGAATGGCACATCGCCGTCGCGGCCGACGGTCAGCGCTCCATCCGCGATCTATCGCATGAGCTCGGTACCTCAGAGTTCACGATCGCGACCGCGCTGCTCGCCATGTCCAACGCCGGACTCCTCGGTCTTCACGGCTCTCCAGACGCCGAAGGCGAGACCGAAGAAGATGACGAGACCGAAGAGGCCACCCTCGCCTTCGCAGACGAAGAGTCAGAGGACCTGGACGACGATGACGCTGATGACGTCGCCGAGCCGCAGGTGGGCCCCAGCGTCCAGGATGACCTCGACCCCGCCGAGCTGCTCAGGGAGCTCGGGGAACAGCAGCCGGCGGCGCCGCGCGCCAGACGCTTGACCGCAGCGACGCGGCAGGAACAGCGCCTCCGTCTCCGCGCCCGTTAAGCCCGCTTCGTACCTCAAGTCATCTTTGCGGCCTGCCAAGGCCTCAACCGCGCGTCGCTGCGGCCGATAGTTCAGATAACCGCAGAAATCCGGCGCGGCCTCGGAGGTCGGGCCAAAGAACCACCGCGGTAGTCCCTGAAGGGGGGTAGGGAGGCGCTCGCGTCGGCGCGAGCGTGTTCCGCCAATTCGACCATGTCGAAGAAACGGAAACAGCTGGGCGAGGTTCTTCTCGAAGAAGGACTCGTCACCTACGAGCAGCTCGAAGAAGCGCTCGCCGAACAGGCGCGCAACGGCAGAGCGCTCGGCCGCGTACTGATCGATCTCGGCTTCATCGCGGAACAAGACCTCGTTTCCGCTCTCGCGAAGCAGATCGGGTTGCCGTTCGTCGATCTCGGCGATTACCCGGTCGATCCCGCGGCTGCCTCGCTGATCTCCGACGCCCTTTCGAAGCGATACTCGGCGCTCCCGATCGGATATGAGGACTCGAAGCTCGTCGTCGCGATGAGCGATCCGGCGAACGTGTTCGCCCTCGACGACATCCGCACGATCACCGGCCTCGAGATCAAGGCGGTCGTCGCGACGCGCTCCGACATCCATGCGGCGATCGCGCGATTCCACCGGCTCGAGGAGTCGGTATCCGACATCGTCGGAGCCGCCACGGAGGAGATCGAGGAACTCGAAGACCTCGCCAAGGGGCGCGATCTCGTTGAAGACGCGCCGATCGTCAAGCTCGTCAACATGTTGATCACGCAGGCGGTCAGCGAACGAGCGTCCGACATTCACATCGAGCCCCACGAGCACGACATGCGGATCCGCTACCGGATCGATGGCGTGCTCCACGAGGTCATGCGCTCCCCGAAGTCGCTCCAGTCGGGCGTCATCTCGCGCCTCAAGATCATGGCCGACATCAACATCGCCGAACGGCGCATCCCTCAGGACGGCCGTGTGGGTCTCGTGGTCGGAGGCAAGGCAATCGACTTGCGCGTCGCTACCCTCCCGACCGTTTACGGCGAAAAGGTCGTGATCCGCATCCTGGACAAGTCCTCGGTGCTGCTGAGCCTGCAGAACATGGGCTTCAGCGAACACAACTTCGCGCGATACGAGTCTTCGTTCCGCAAGCCGTACGGGATGATCTTGGTCACCGGACCGACGGGCTCGGGCAAGTCGACAACCCTGTACGCGACGCTGAACATGATCAACACGCCCGACCGCAACATCATCACGGTCGAGGACCCGGTCGAGTACCGCCTCGCAGGCGTGAACCAGATCCAGATCAACCCGAAGGCCGGACTAACCTTCGCCAGCGCGCTGCGCTCGATCCTGCGTTCCGACCCGGACGTCGTGCTCATCGGTGAGATCCGCGACCGCGAAACCGCTCAGATCGCGGTGGAAGCCGCGCTGACCGGCCACCTCGTCCTTTCAACCCTGCATACGAACGACGCGCCGTCCGCGATCTCGCGCCTCCTCGAGATGGGCATCGAGCCGTTCCTCGTCTCCTCCGCGATCGACTGCGTGCTCGCCCAGCGGCTGCTCCGGGTGCTCTGCGACCGCTGCAAAGAGATCTATTCGCCGACCGAAGAGGCGTGCCGGGAGGGCGGCGTCCCGTTGGAACCGGACGGCACAGTGCCGAAGCTCTTCAAGGCGGTGGGCTGCCAGAACTGCGCCAAGACGGGCTACCGAGGCCGCATGGCGACACACGAAGTCATGCTTCGATCCGAAGACATCGAGCGAATGATCTCCGAGCACCGTTCGTCCGAGGAGATCGGCAGGCTCGCTCGGGAGCAGGGGATGACGAGCCTCCGATCGGACGGGATCGACAAGATCCTCGCGGGGCACACGTCGATCGAGGAGATCATGCGGGTGATCGTCTGATCGGGGCTTGTGAGTCGGGGTGGGGCGTGGGTCGTCGGGAGACCCGAAGCGAAAGGCCAGGGTCTCCCGACGACCCTCGCCCCACCCCTTCCTCGCTCTCCGGTCAGATGAACGACCCTTTTCATGTCAATAGGGCCGGTTAAGCACTAGTCGGTGGGCGCCGACAACACACTCAGGAAGCCGTATACATGCCGGGAGTTTTTCTTGGCCTTTGTGACCAAGCCGTTGGGTGAGGTGCTCGTTGATGAGCGCCTCATTTCTCGTGAGCAGCTCCAGCAGGCATTGCTGAGGCAGACGGAGACGGGGCATCCGCTCGGGAAGATCCTGCTGGAGACCGGACTCATCGAGGAGAAGGCGCTCGTCGAGGCCGTTTCGAAGCAGATCGGCTTGCCGTTCGCCGACCTCGAAGGCGGTCGCCTCGACCCGACCGTCGCGTCTCTGGTTCCGATCGAGTTCGCGCGCGAACGCGAGGCCATCCCGGTTCGGCTCGAAGACGGCAAGCTCGTCGTCGCGATGGTGCACCCCGCGAACAACGTGGCGATCCGCGCCATCACCGAGGCCACGGGATACGAGGTGCAGCCCGCGCTCGCCGTGCGTCGTCATCTGCTCGCTGCCTTGCTCGAGCTCGAGTCCGGCGCGAGGAAACCCACGTTCGAAGAAGAGGTTCTCAAAGAGATGATCCCCGACGTCGAGCTGGCGGCGGAGACGAAGGAGATCCACATCCACGATCTCCTCGACCGCGTGATGCAAGAGGGCGCATCGGACCTGCACCTGACGACCTCAACCGCGCCGGTCATCCGCGTGCACGGTTCCCTCAGGCGCCTCGACGACTATCCCATCCTCAACCCCGCTGAGATCCGCCGCCTGGTCTACGGGATCCTGACGCAGCGGCAACGCGAGACGCTCGAGAACCAGCAAGAGCTCGACGTGTCGTATTCGCTGCCCGGACGCGCGCGATTCCGTCTCAACGTCTACTTCCAGCGGGACGCCGTCGGCGCTGCGTTCCGCCAGATCCCGGTCGACATCAAGACGATCGAGGAGCTCGGGCTTCCCCCGCGGGTCGCGGATTTCGCGCGGCTCGCGCGAGGGTTCGTGGCGGTAACGGGGCCGACGGGATCGGGTAAGTCGACCACGCTCGCCTCGATCATCGACGTCATCAACCGCGAGCGTCCGGACCACATCATGACCGTCGAAGACCCCATCGAGTACCTCCACCGCCATAAGACGGCGATCATCAATCAACGTGAGGTCGGCACCGACACCCAGTCGTTTTCCAACGCCCTGAAGCACGTCCTGCGGCAGGACCCCGACGTGATCATGGTGGGGGAGATGCGCGACCTCGAAACCATCCAGACCGCGCTCACCGCGGCCGAAACCGGTCACCTCGTCTTCGCGACCCTCCACACGCAGGACGCACCGCAGACGATCGACCGCATCATCGACGTGTTCCCGCCGCATCAGCAGCAACAGGTGCGTGTGCAACTCGCGGCGTCGCTCCAGGGCGTCGTAACCCAGCAGCTGCTGCCGACGGCGGACGGAACGGGACGCATCCTCGGCGTCGAGATCCTCGTCGCCACGCCGGCGGTCCGCAACCTGGTGCGCGAGGGCAAGACGCACATGATCTATTCGTCGATGCAGGCCGGCGGGAAGTTCGGTATGCAGACGATGGACCAATCGCTCGCCGAGCTGGTCAGCCGCGGAAAGATCACCTACGAGCTCGCACTCGAACGGTGCCACAACGCCGAGGATCTCGCGAAGCTGCTGGGGAGGGCCTAGGTCATGGCGACGACATACGCGTACAAGGTCAGGGACAAGGCCGGGAAGATGACCTCCGGCACGCTCGAAGCGGACTCCCAAGCCTTGGTCGCGTCGAAATTGAAGCAGATGGGGTTGTCGCCGCTCCTCATCGAGGAGCAAAAGAGCAACCTCGGCAAGAAGGAGCTCCACATGCCGTGGGGCGGCCGGGTCAAGAGCAAGGATCTCGCGGTTTTCTCGCGCCAGTTCGCGACGATGATCAATTCAGGCCTGTCGCTGCTGCGTGCGCTGAACATACTCGCCGAACAAACCGAGAACTCGAAGCTCGCCACGACCGTCGCCGACGTCCGGGCCGAGATCGAAAAAGGCTCGTCGCTGTCGGCAGCTCTCACAAAGCATCCGAAGGTCTTCAAACGCCTGTACGTAGCGATGATCCGTGCCGGGGAGATCGGCGGTGTGCTCGACAGCGTCCTTATGCGGCTCGCGGAGAATCTCGAGAAGGAAGTGGCGCTCAAGCAGAAGATCAAGAGCGCCATGACCTACCCAACCGTCGTGTTCACGATGGTGCTTTTCATCCTCGCCGGGATGCTCATCTTCGTCGTACCGACGTTCAAGAACCTCTACAAGGACCTCGGTGGCCAGTTGCCGATGCCGACCCGTGTGCTCATCGGCGCGTCCGACATGGCGAAGAAGTTCTGGTACGTCGTGGCGGCCATGATCATCGGCAGCGCCGTCGGCATACGTCGCTGGGTACGGACCGACAAGGGTCGCGGCGTCTGGGACGCGATGAAACTGAAGATGCCCGTCTTCGGTGGACTGGTCCACAAGACGGCGGTTTCACGCTTTGCCCGAACCCTGTCCGTTCTCATGAAATCGGGCGTACCGATCCTTCAGTCGCTGGAGATCGTCGGCGAAACCGTCAACAACAACGTGCTGTCGAAAGCCGTTGCCGACGTATCGTCGTCGGTGAAGGAAGGGGAGAGCATCGCGCGGCCGCTCGAACGTCATGCCGTCTTCCCGCCGATGGTCGTTCAGATGATCTCGGTCGGCGAGGAAACCGGCGCGCTGGACACGATGCTCAGCAAGATCGCGGACTTCTACGACCAAGAGGTCGAGGCGACGGTCGAAGCGCTCACCTCTTTGATCGAGCCGCTCCTCATCGCGGTCATGGGCGTGGCGGTGGGCGGCATGGTCATCGCGCTGTACATGCCCATGTTCAACATCATCAATCTGATCAAGTAGCTCCCCCCGGCATAGCAACTCAGGGCTAGACGGGGAGTAGAGACCCGGAGCCGTTTCCGGCCATCTTTCGCGCCAAACCTGGGGCGAATCCGGACAGACCTGGATGCACGGCCCCTAAAGCGCGCCCCGGCTCGCCCCGATACCAACCGTGTCGTTCGTCTATCCCGCAGAGGGCGGGAGAAGGAGGAGTACATGTTCATCGCCATCCGTGAGCGCCTCGAGCGCGGGCGGGAAGAGGGAGGGTTCACCCTCATCGAGTTGATGGTGGTCGTGCTCATCATTGCCATTCTTATCGCGATCGCCATCCCGACCTTCCTCGGTGCCCGGAAGCGTGCGCAGGACAAGCAGGCGCAGTCGAACCTGCGCAACGCGCTCACCGCAGAAAAGACGATCTACGTCGACAACCAGGCTTACTCGGCCGACGTGGCGGCGAACGGTGCCTTGAAGGGCATCGAGTCGGCGCTCGACTGGGGTCAGCCGGACGCCGCGACACGCGGTGTCGACACTCCGGTTCTCGGCGACGCGGTTCTCGTTGGTGACAACGGCTGCGTGATCCTCGAGTCCGACAGCAAGTCCGGTACCAAGTTCTTCCTCATGGACATCGCGACGGGTGCTGGCGCAGGCACGTATTACGCCACCGGCGTGGCGGCCCCGGCGTGCCCGGCGGTCAACACGGCCCCCGCAGCGGCGACCTGGGGTGCGAGCTGGTAACGCGTAACGCATCGAACGAGGCGGCGGCGATCCCGCCGCCTCGTTCTTTGCCCATCCCTGCAGGCGTCAACTTCTTGCTCCAAGCAGCCGATATCCCCTGGTAGTGGCCCACATTTCAGGAGACCGATGACCGTTCGCTCGAGACCGCTAGACGACGAGGGCGGCTTCACCATCGTGGAACTGATGGCCGCTCTTTCCGTGCTCGCCATCGGTTTCGTCTCACTGGCCGCATCTCTCGGGATCGGTTTCAAACAGATCACGCTCGGCCGCCAGCGTCAGACCGCGACCGAAATCGCAAACGCGCGCATCGAGCATCTCCGAAACGTGCCGTACACCTCCGTATCGCTGTCTTCGACGCCCGTTCACTCAACGGACGTGGACAGCCCGGACTACTTCATCAGCGCCGACAACTCCCAGTACGACTACTCGGGAGAAGAGTCGTACGAGGACCTCGTCGTCGACAGCTCGTCGGGTCAGGTGCTCCATCTGGAGGATCCGGTTGCGGTGGGGACGACGACGATGTCGGTGTTCCAGTACGTCACCTGGCTCGACCAGGCGAACAACGTGAAGCGTCTCACGGTCGTGGTGACCTATCGCCCGGCCGCGATCGAGGGCGCGGCTCAGATGGTTCGCGTCTCCACCCTCTTCACGCCGGAAACGATCACCGTTTCGGGAACGGCACCGGGGGCGACCCAGGGAAGCTCCTCGCCGACCCCCAGTCCGACACCGACGCCCACGCCGACGAGTGGCTGCCCCGCTGATACCACGGCGCCGACTGGCACGTTCACCATCACATCCGGGACTGGTTCGGACGTCGGTTACACGGCGAGCACGACCGTGGCGCTCAGCCTTTCCTTCAGCGACACGTGCACGCCGATCACCCTGCACCTGTCTAACGATGGGGCGACCTACGGGACCGCCATCACGTACGACGCGCTGAATCCGACCGTGAGCTGGACGCTGACGGCCGGCGGAGGAACCAAGAGTGTCTACGCGCAGGTGTTCGACGGGTTGTCCAACATGCAAACGATCGGTCCGAACACGATCGTGCTCGATACCACCGTGCCGACGGTGCCGGGAACGCTGTCGCGCACGCTGTCGTGCGCAAGTTCCAATCGAACCGTGCACCTTTCCTGGGGCTCCTCGACGGACACGAACTTCAAGGGCTATCGCGTCTATCGGAGCATCAACAGTGCCGCGTGGAGCGCCATCGGGACCTCAAGCACCTCGACGTTCACCGATTCGAACAAGAAGGCGCTCGATTCCGTGCGCTATTTCGTCGTCGGTTACGACAAGGCTGGGAACGAATCGAATGCGACCAACACGATCTCCATCGCAAAGAATCAGTGCAGCTGAGGCGGGGTTCTCCCTCCTCGAGCTCGTCATCACCGTGGCGTTGCTCGGCGTGGTCCTCGGCTCGCTGCTCACCGTCTTCGAGTCCGTTCAACGCTCCGCGGCGTTCGTGCAGAACCGCAGCGAAACCCTCGACTCGATGCGGCTCGTGGTGGACGCGATGACGAAGGAGATTCGCCAGGCCACGAGCGTCGCTCCGTCGTCGACCGCGAGCCGGCTCGACATGAACACCTACGTCCTCGGTGTCACGAAGCACATCGTCTATCAAGCGACGGGTACGACGCTGACGAAGCAGGTCGGAACCAACCCCGCCGTGACGGTCCAGACACGACTGACATCGACCAACCTCTTCACGTACACGGATTCGGTCATGAGCGTTGAGTTGGTCGGTCTAACGCTCGAGGTGAATCCGCTCAACCGTCCGAACACGACGCTCGTCCTCACCTCCGAGGCACGACTACGGAATAGGGGTACGGCATGATCTTGAGCGCGGCCCGTCGCATGCGCGGTGAGGAATCCGGTATCGCCATGATCGTCGCCGTCGTCTTGCTCGCGGTGATGGGGACGCTGATGGCTCTCGTCATGACTGTTTCCCAGCACACGAACTTCGCGACGGGCCACGGGCGGAGCTGGGTTCAAGCGCTCCACGTCGGAGAGGCGGGCGTGAATACCGCGATCGCCAGGCTGCAAGAAACCGACGGTACCTTCTCGGGGAACCTGACCGGATCCACCACCGATGGAACCTACGCGGTGACCGTGACCCACCTGACGAGGAACAGGCTTCGGATCGATTCGACGGGAACCGCGGGAAGGGGAGGCGGTTTGGTGGCGAGTCGAAAGCTCCGGGTGACGATGGCCCCGCCCCCGTCGTTCAAGTACGCGCTCTTCTCGAATACGACCATCAACACCAAGAACAATGACGAGATCGTCGGGGACATGTGGGCGAACCAGAACATCATCGTCGAGCAAGGTGACACGATCACCGGAAGCGCCACGGCGGCAACCGGGTACATCCAGGTGAACAACGGCGGCCATATCACGGGCGACGCGTGGTCGGGGGGTTTCAACCCGTCGAACGGCTACGCGATCAACGTGTCGACGAACGGGCTCGTGGACGGGAACGTCAAGGCCTCCGTCACCGCGCCGACCGATCCGGTGACGTGTGGAGGGGAGAATCCGTCCAACTACAAGGTCCACATGGACAACGGCGCGCAGATCGCCGGCAATGTCCTGACGTGGGGCACGAAGACCGGCTCGGGAACCGTCGGGCCGCCGGGGACGATCACGGCCAACACGTGCTCGGCCGCCCCGGCGACGATGCCGATGCCGATATTCACGTACTCGCCGTCGAACTACGATCCCGCGACCCTTCATGAATACGGAACGCCGAGCACGCCTTCGGCCACCGCAGTCTCCGATTTCCAGACCTATGTGGCCGCGCATTCGTCCACGCTTCAAGGGACGTTCTTCATCAACCAATCCGGGGTGGTGAACCAGGACCTGCGCCTCGAACTGAGCGGGGTAACGATCATCGGCGACACGGTTATCGCGACCAACACACCCATCTTCACGAACGGGATGACTGACAACACCACCGACGCCGTCCTCGTCCTCGCGTCGACGTACAAGCCACCGACCGGATCGTCGTGCGACCTCAATCAGGACAAGAGCGAGTGCGCGATCCACCTCAAGAACAACTTCCAGACGACGGACCAGACCGCGGTGCTCGCCTACGCGCCGTACGGACCCGTGGCGATCAAGAACAACCAGATCCAGTTCGGCGCGGTCTACGCTGACAACATCGAGATCAAGAACAACCAGTCGATGACCTACGACGCTCGCGTTGAGCGCCCCGTGGGCTTCGGGCCCCAAACCTACGAGGTTCAGACCTGGCTCGAGCTGGCGCCCTAGCTCCACGGCTCTAGGTGAAGCTTCGAGCCGGACGGTAGGCTCCGCACCGATGGAAGCGTTCGCTGCCGCTTTCGCCGCCTTGGGGGGACTCGCCTTCGGAAGCTTCTTGGGCGTGGTCGTCCACCGCGTTCCCCTGAAGGAATCGATCGTCGCGCCGCGGTCGCGTTGTCCGAACTGCGGCCATCAACTCTCGGCCGCGGACAACATCCCTGTCTTCTCGTGGCTCATCCTTCGAGGCCGGTGCCGGTACTGCCACGCTCCGATCTCCCCTCGCTATCCCATGGGGGAGGCCCTCATCGCCGCGTTGTGGGCGCTCGCCGTGGTGCGCCTCGACGCTCGCCCGTGGGACCTCCTTGCGTTCTTGCCCTTCCTTTGGGTTCTGGTCGCCCTTTCCTTGATCGACCTTGGGACCAAGCTTCTGCCCAACCGCATCGTCTACCCATCGGTTGTCGTGGGGATCGTCCTGCTGGCGATCACGGCCGCGCTCGGGCCGGGACTCGACGCGTGGATCCGGGCCCTCCTGGGTATGGTCGCCGGCGCCGGAGGCTTCTTCGTCATCGCGCTCATCTCGCCTGCGGGAATGGGGATGGGTGACGTCAAACTCGCCGGCCTCATCGGTTTGTACCTCGGATACTTGAGCTGGGGGAGGGTCTTCCTCGGGTTCTTCCTTGCCTTCCTGATCGGGGCTGTATCCGGCATCGCCTTGATGATCGCGGGCAAAGCCGGCCGCAAGACCCAAGTACCGTTCGGCCCGTTCATGGCCCTCGGTGCGGTCATGGCCACCCTGTACGGAGGTCCGCTCTTGGACCTCTGGCAGGGCCGCTAGCGCCTCTCTTGCCCTCCAGGCCTCCCGGGAGCCTCCGTTAAACGCCTCTATTGGGGCCTGTGAGCACGTAGCGCGGTCACTGCTAATTACAGTGGTGTAGTTCTTCAGTTGTCATCTTCCGTCGACGAATCTTTCTCTTGACAACAAAAGAGCAGCTTGTGTACGGTCGCCTTCTCTCGTTCTAGATGTGGCTATTGTTGAAGCTGATGAACATGTTGAAGCTGTGGTTGTTGTGGATGTTGGGGCAGACGTCCGAATAGCAGGGAGCCGGGTGATGGCACCTCCGCGAAGAAGCCCGTACGTCGGCGATCGCCTCCTCACCGTCGGAGAGGTTGCGTCGCTGATGAGGGTCTCCAGCATGACCGTGTACCGCTTGATCAAGAGCGGCAGTCTCGCCGCCATCCGGGTCGGCAAGAACTACCGGATCCGTGAGAGCGACGTGAACCGGTACTTGTCCGACCGAGCGGTCCGAGTCGAAACCACGAACGGGTAGAGCCGATGGCCCGCTCCCTTCTGGGGCTCGACATCGGGACCAGCTCCGTGAGAGCTGCCCAGGTGTCGACCAAGACCGATCCACCGACGATGGAGCGCTTCGCGTCGGTGGCGCTGCCGCGCGGGGCCGTCGCCGGAGGTGAGATCGCCGACCCCATGGCCGTGATCGCGGCGCTCAAAGAACTCATTGGAAAAGGCAGGTTCTCGGTCAAGCGCACCGCGATCGGGATCGGGAACCAGAAGGTCGTCGTCCGACAAATCGACATGCCGGTCATGGACGAAGCGGAGCTACGGGGCGCGCTCCAGTACCAAGCGCAGGAGTACATCCCGATCCCGATCGAGGACGCGATCCTCGACTTCCAGGTGCTCGAAGAGGTCGCGGGCGAAGCCGGCGAGGGCACACTCAAAGTCCTTCTCGTCGCGGCGCAGCGCGAGATGGTCAACGGCTTCGTGTCCGTTGTTCAGGAAGCGGGACTCGATCCTGCGGTAGTCGACCTGAACCCGTTCGCGGGCATGCGAGCGCTCGCCTCGACCACCCAGCTCCTGGGTCCGCGGGAGAGCGAAGCGATCATCGACATCGGCGCCGGCATCACCAACATCGTCGTTCACGAGCAGGCCAAGCCCCGCTTCGTGCGCATCCTGCCGATGGGTGGCGATGACATCACCGAGGCTCTCGTTTCCGGGCTCGACATCGACGAGATCGAGGCGGAAGAGGTCAAGAACCGGATCGGCCTCTCGCCGGAAGGCGGGCCGGTCGCCGCCGAAGGCGCGGCCAAGCTCATCGAACAACGCGCGTCCGCCTTCGTCGACGAAGTTCGCGGCTCGATCGACTACTACTTGACCCAGCCCGGTTCACCCCGCATCACGATGGTGATCCTCACCGGCGGCGGATCGAAACTGCCGGGCCTGCATGAGCGACTCGGCTCGGCGATACACCTGCCCATCGAAGAAGGGCAGCCGCTCACGCGCGTTCGCTTGGGCAAGATCTCACAAACCCCCGACGAGCTCGGCCAGATGTCTGCCGTCTGCGCGGTGTCCATCGGCCTGGCGATGCGGGAGGCGTGATGCGCCAGATCAACCTTCTCCCACCCGAGATCGCGCAACGCCGGCGCGTTCGCGAGGTGACGCTGCTGATCGGCGCCGCCGGGCTCGCCGTCCTCGCGCTGCTCATCGTGGTGTTCCTCGTTCAGACCGCCCGGCTCGCGAGCGAACGCGGCCGCCTTTCCGACGTGCAGAGTCAAAACGCGGCACTCCAAAGGAAAGTCGACTCGCTGCAAGCGCTTGCGCTGCTCGAGACGACCCTGAAAACAAAGGAGCAGCTTCTCAGCACGCTGACCCAGAACGAGGTGCGCTGGAGCGTCCTTCTGAACGACATCAGCCTGGTGATACCGAGCGATGTGTGGCTCACCAACTTCTCGGGATCGATCCAGGCCTCCTTGGGAACCACTCTTCCGCCCGGCGAACCGGTCGGGAACATCAGCCTCGCCGGCAGCAGCTTCACGCACCTCGACGTCGCCAAGTGGCTGTCGCGCCTCGCGCTCGTACGCGAGTTCACGTTCCCGTATCTGACGCTGTCGTCCAAGACGTCGACACCGGCGCAGGAGCTCGTCTCGTTCAACTCTTCGGTTCAGCTCTCCAGCGCCGCTCTGCGACGGAACCAGCCCGGGGGTGAACGCACCCCATGACACGCCGATACCTGGTCGCCGGGGCCGTCGCGCTCGCCGTCGTCCTCCTCTTCTTCCTGGTGCTTCTCAAGCCGAAATTCGCCCAGATCACGGAGGTGCGGACGCAGATCGACGACGCGCGCGCGACGACGTCGTCGCTCCAGATCCGGCTGCGGCAGCTCGAACAGGCGCAGAGAGACCAGGTGGACACCCTCGCCCGCCTCGCGAGGTTCAACAGCGCGCTTCCGTCGACGCCCGACCTTCCGACGTTGATCCGTCAGCTTCAGACGGTGGCGAACCTCTCCGGCATGGATCTCACCTCGATCGCGCCCAGCCCTCCGTCGAAGCTCCCGGACGCGACTGGGGTGGACGTGGTGAACGTCAACCTGCAGGTGACCGGTGGCTTCTTCCGCCTGGAGTCGTTCCTGACGCGCCTCGAAGATCTTGCGCGCGTGATCGAAGTGCGGTCGATCTCGATCGCACCTCAGACGGATCCGGTGACCGGGCTGAGCACCCTTTCCTCGACGATCAGTTTCCAGATGTACGTCGTACAGGCGAACGCAAAGGTCACGGCTGCGCGTCCGCGCAACGCGCCGGCGGCGGCGTCGCCGACCCCGACCCCGGCGCCGACGTCGACGACGAGCGCGAGTCCCACACCGACGGCGACCAGTACGCGATGAGGAGGTGACGACGTGACGATCGAGCAGGAAGAAGGCGGACGCTGGCAGCGGCTCCAGCCGCGCGAGCGTGCGCTGATCATCATCGTCGGC
>Ga0070708_100002068_pt1 | contig 15478 bp, 13 predicted proteins | sample KBSK5503metaG_FD_65469 | JGI IMG/M metagenome (GOLD analysis project Ga0070708, IMG submission 65469) | Corn, switchgrass and miscanthus rhizosphere microbial communities from Kellogg Biological Station, Michigan, USA - KBS K5-50-3 metaG | ecosystem: Host-associated > Plants > Roots >... | reverse complement strand
ACGTCGCCGGGATCTTCCCCGAGCGCGAGGGCACGCACCGCGCGCCGCACGATCTTCGCAGAGCGCGTTTTCGGCAAGGCTTCGACGAACCGCACGGCGTCGGGGGTGAACGCTTTTCCAAGCGATCCGGCGACACGCGCGCGCAGCTCGGCGCGAAGCTGCTCGTCCGGTACAACGCCCGGCCGCAGAACGACGAAGCACCACACCTTCTCGCCTTTCACTTCGTCGGGGACGCCCACCGCTGCCGACTCGGCGACGGCGGGATGCCCGGCGAGGATCGACTCGACCTCAGCCGGACCAAGGCGTTTCCCTGCGATCTTCAGCGTGTCGTCCGAGCGGCCGTGCAAGTACCAGTACCCATCTTCGTCGCGGCTCGCCCAGTCGCCGTGCACCCAGACATCGGGCCACCGAGACCAGTAGGTTTCCATGTAACGGTCGGAGTCTCCCCAGATGCCGCGCGTCATCCCCGGCCACGGCTTCGTGCAGACGAGTTCGCCGACTTCGCCGGCCGGGAGCGGCTTGCCGTCGGGGTCGTACACGTCGATCGCCATGCCGAGCGCAGGGCCTCCCAATGTGCATGGTCGCAACGGTGTGAGCGGCGTCGGCGACAGGAAGCAGGCGCCGACTTCCGTCCCGCCTGAGATGTTGATGATCGGACAACGCCCCTCTCCGACGACGTTGAAGTACCACCACCACGGATCGGGATTCCACGGCTCCCCGGTCGACGCCAAGATCCGAAGGCTCGACCGATCGTGCCGCGTCACATCGTCCTCACCGTGCGGGATGAGCGCGCGCACGAGCGTCGGCGACACGCCGAGCATGGTCACGCGATGGCGCTCGACGATCGACCACAGACGATCAGGCGAGGGGTAATCGGGCGCACCTTCGTAAAGGAGGACGGCACCACCGTTCGCACCTGCGCCGATCACCTCCCACGGGCCCATGATCCAACCCATGTCGGTGAACCAGAAGAGAAGATCGTCTTCGTGCAGATCTACTTGGTACGCGACCTCTTCGGCGATCTTGACGAGAAAACCACCGTGCACGTGCACGACGCCCTTCGGGCGCCCGGTCGTTCCGGACGTGTAGGCGATGAACAACGGATGCTCGGCGTTGAGGTGCTCTGGCTTGCACTCGCCCGGCTGCTCGGCAACGACATCTTCCCAGTCGACGTCGCGTCCGTCCGTCCAGGGGATATCGCGGTGCAGCCGCCTGGCGATGATCACATGCTTGATGGTGGGCGCCGCGGCCGCCGCCTCGTCCGCTGCTTCCTTCATCGGGACCTGAGCGCCACGCCGGTAGAAGCCGTCGGCCGTGATCAACGCAACGGCGTCGGCATCTTTGAGGCGCGCTGCCACTGCATCTGCCGCGAAGCCGGAGAATATCGGGAGCCAGATCGCGCCGATCTTCGAGCACGCATACAGCGCGACGACGTTCTCGATGATCATCGGCATATAGATGCCGACCGCGTCGCCCACGCCGATCCCGAGGGCCCGCAAACCGTTGGCGAATCGGTCGACCTCGCGCTTCAGCTCCCCGTAGCTCAGCGTACGCGTGGCGCCGTCCTCGCCTTCCCAGATCACGGCTTTTCGCTCGGGCGTGCGCTCGGCATGCCGGTCGACGCAGTTGTACGTGAGGTTGATCGTCCCGCCGCCGAACCAGATCGCCCACGGGATCCCTTTCGGCGTCTCAACCACTGCGCGGTACGGGTGGAAGAACTCGATACCGAGGTCGTCGACGACCGCTTGCCAGAACCACTCGATGTCGTCCTGGGATCGGCGAACGAGCTCCGGGTACGAGTCGATGCCGTGCGCGCGCATCAATCGCGTCACGTTGGCCCGCTTCGTGTACTCGGGCGTCGGCGTCCATGCGAAGGCTTCCATCGCTGATAATCGTAGCGGTGGCCCCGGCGCTCGGCGTTGTGCTTCGCCCCCCGGCGCACGCAACGCCTACACTGGCCACGTCACCGCTGAGGAGCCTGAAAATGACCCAGAAGACGACAGAGTGGCGGGTCGAGAAGGACTCGATGGGGGAGGTCCGCGTGCCTCAAGACGCCTACTGGGGCGCGCAAACGCAGCGCGCCGTGGAGAACTTCCCGGTCAGCGGGACGCGGATGCCGCGTCGATTCATCGAAGCGCTCGGACTGATCAAGTGGGCCGCCGCCACGTCGAACGAAGAGCTCGGCCATCTGGACGCGAAGAAAGCCGACGCGATCAAGCGCGCTGCCGATGAGGTCGTCACGGGGCTACTCGACGATCAATTCCCCATCGACGTCTTCCAAACCGGCTCGGGCACCTCAACCAACATGAACGCGAATGAGGTCATCGCGAACCGTGCGTCAGAGCTACTCGGCGGAAACCGCGGGTCGAGGGAGATCCATCCCAACGATGACGTGAACGACGGCCAATCGTCGAATGACGTCATCCCGACGGCGATCCACCTGGCCGCCCTCGGTTCGATCCGCGATGAGCTAACCCCAGCGCTCGCAACACTGGCCGGTGCTTTGCGCGCGAAGTCGGAGGCGTGGGCGGCCATCCTCAAAGTCGGCCGGACGCACTTGATGGACGCGACGCCGATCACGTACGGCCAAGAGTTCGGCGGCTACGCGACGCAGGTCCAGAAAGGGCTGTTCAGGATCGCCGACGCGGAGAAGCGGCTGTCCGAGCTTGCCCTGGGAGGTACCGCCGTCGGCAGTGGCCTAAACGCAGAGCCCGGGTTTGCGGCGCGCACCATCGCCGTCATCGCCGGGCGCACCCGTTTGCCGGTGCGAGAGGCAGACGACCATTTCGAAGCGCAAGGTGGGAAGGACGCGTGCGTCGAAGCATCCGGCACGCTCCGGACGATCGCTGCGTCATTGATGAAGATCGCGAACGATATCCGTTGGATGGGCTCGGGGCCGCGCGCTGGGATCGGCGAGCTGCGCCTGCCGGAGCTCCAGCCGGGAAGCTCGATCATGCCGGGAAAGGTGAACCCGGTGATCCCCGAGGTCGTCACCCAAGTTGCAGCGCAGGTATTCGGGAACGACGTCACGGTCGCGATGTGCGGCGCGATGGGCAGCTTCGAGCTCAACGTTTTCATGCCGGTGATCGCGCACAACTTGCTCGAGTCGATCCACCTGCTCGCGTCCGCGGCACGGCTGCTCGCCGAGAAATGCGTCGAAGGCCTGCAGCCGGACGTGGAGCGCGCGCGCGCGCTCGTCGAGCAGTCATTCCCCATCGTGACTGCGCTCGTGCCGGCCCTCGGGTACGACCTGTGTGCGGAGATATCGAAGGAAGCATTCAAAAGCGGACGGAGCATCCGCGAGGTAGTGCTCGAGCGGGGGCTGCTCGGCGAGAAGGAGCTCGACGAAGCACTCGACCTGATGAAGATGACGCGGGGCGGGATCGTCGCGCCTGGGCTCGGCGGCGGGTAGTTTCTCTGCTTCCGACTCGATGAACCGAGACGTGGTGCTGCATCGTCCTCGCCGAACCGCATCCGTTCTGATCGTGCTTGCCGCCTGTAGCAGCGCCGCGCCGCGCGCGCACCCGTCGCCGATACCGACGCCTCGTCCAAGGACGCGCCCGCCGGCCGTATCGCGTTCCCACGCGGCCTCCGCAGCCCTCCCAAACCTTCCCTACGTGGTCGAGCGGGCAGCCGGCGCAGTCGTCGACGGAACCGGCTACGTGCTTGGCGGTCTCGTGCCGGGCGACCGGTCGATCTCACCGATCCTTGCGATCAACCTCACCACCGGCATCGCACGCCAAGTCGGAGCGCTGCCGGCCGCAGCGCACGACGCTGCCGCGGCTACCGTAGGCACCAACGTTTACCTTTTTGGAGGAAGCGGCACGGCCGGTAGCCTCGTTCAGCGCTTCGACCCGGCTTCGGGCAGCGTTGCGAGGGTCGGCACGCTTCCAAGAACACTGTCGGACCTGGGCGCCGTCGCGATCGGCAACTCCATCTATCTCATCGGTGGGTACGACGGACAGCGCGCGCGCAAGGAGATCCTTGCGACGACGGATGAGCGCACATTCACCACGGTCGCGATGCTTCCGCAGGGCCTTCGTTACATGGCGGTCGCAGCGTCCGGATCGAAGCTCCTCGTCGTCGGGGGGCAAACAGACTCTGCGCAGGCGTCGAGTCAGATCCTTCTCGTCGATCCAGCGACGGGTTCTGTGCAGCAGCTGGGAACGCTTCCGGTCGCAACCGCCCACGCCCTGCTCGTCGTTCGCGGCGACACGGTTTTCGTCGTCGGTGGCCGGGATGTGGGCGGGCATCCCAGCGATCGCGTATGGCGTGTTTCCCTGGCGAGCGGCTCCGTGACGCCGGCCCAGCCGCTGCCGATCCCTCTTGCCGATTCGACCCTCCTCGCCGGCACGCAGCGCACGCTGTTGGCAGGTGGCGCGACCGGGCACGCGCCTCAAGGAGGCGAGTCGAACAAGGAGATTGTCTTTACCGACGGATGACCTCGCGCGCGCAGTGCCCCCGGTATGCTTCACGCCGGTGAGACTCCCCCATCGCGACTCTGGCGTATTCCGCGCGGCCCTGATCCTTGTGGCCCTCGGCCTCGCCCTGTCGGCATGCTCGTCGGGGAAAAAACTGGCGACGGGCTCCGCCGCCTCGACCAGGCCCTCAACGTCGCGATCGTCGCGCGCGCATCCGACGCCACCTGCTGCGTTCACGGCGGGAACCGTGAACGTGTACGCGGCGGCGACGGGCGGGATCCTGGCACGCCTCCGGTCGATCCCCGAACGCGTCTACGTCCCGAACTCGATCGGGAACTCCATCAGCGTGATCGATCCTGCGACATTCAAGGTCATCGACCAGTACCCGGTCGGCATAGAGCCGCAGCACGTCACCCCCTCCCGCGACATGCGCTGGCTCTACGTCGACCAAGGCAACACGGGAAACCTAACGGTGATCGACCCGCGGACGGGAAAGATCGCGCGCATCATCCCCAACGTCACAGACCCGTACAACCTCTACTTCACACCCGACGGAACGAAGGCCGTCGTGGTCGCTGAAGACAACAAGCGGCTCGATTTCAGGGACCCGCAGAGCTTCAAGCTGCTCCGCAGCGTCACCATTCCGTGGCCCGGCGTGGACCACCTCGACTTCACCGCAGACGGCCGGTACTTACTCGCCTCGACCGAATACTCAGGAATGGTCGTCAAGGTCGACACCGTTGCCATGAAGATCGTCTCACATCTGTTCGTCGGCGGGAAGCCGATCGATGTTCGCCTGTCTCCAGACGGTTCCGTCTTCTTCGTTGCGAACCAGGGTCTGTCGGGTGTCTCCGTGATCGATCCGGTACGCATGAAACAAGTGAAGTTCATCCGCACCGGCGTCGGCGCACACGGTTTCGCCGTCAGTCGCGACGCGAAGCTCTTCTATCTCAGCAACCGGATCGCTGGAACGATCTCGGTGCTCGATCCGTTCAAACGTCGAATCCTGAAGACCTGGAAGGTCGGTGGGAGCCCAGACATGATGCAGGTGTCGCCCGACGGATCACAGCTCTGGTTCTCGAATCGATTCGACGGCTACGTCACGGTCATCAACACCAAGACCGGCGCGATCATCGCGAAGATCCGCACAGGCGCATCTCCGCACGGCCTGTGTTACTTCCCGCAGCCGGGAAACATCAGCCTTGGCCACAACGGCGTTTACCGCTAGCGGGCCACTGGCGTCAGACCGGCGGCCAAGGGTACGCGCGCCGATCCTCCGGCGGATCGGGAAACATCCCGACGCCGAGCAGCTCATCGAGACGCGCGCGGCACGTTTCGACTTCGTACACCGTGAGCCATCGCTCCAGAACGGAAAGGTCTGCGCGCGCGAGATCGGCAGCGAGGTCTTCCGGGATCGTTTCCCCTGCGAAGTCCCAGATGACGGTTCGAAGCTTCGGATCGGGATGGAAGCACACGCCGTGATCCACTACCCAGATCCGACCGCCTTCCCGATCGAGCAGACAGTGACCAGCCTTTCGGTCGGCGTTGTTCATGATGTGATCGAACAAAGCGACCCGCCGAAAGGTGGCTGCCTGCGCCGGCATGAGCGTGAAGTAGTGCAGCTCCGGATCGTGGTCGATGTAGAGCTGCATCGATCCGATCCCTTCGGGACCCTCGCGCTCGACGGTCGGGGGAACGAGCGACCATCCGATCACTTCGCTGAGCTCGTATGCGGCGATCTCGCGCCGATAGAGCGTGCCATCAGGGAAGTCCCACAGCGGTGTCTCACCTGCCCGCGGCTTGTAGACACCAACAACCTTGAGATCGGCGTCGGCAACGGTGACGGCGAATGTGTAGTTCGACGCGCCGGGGAGCAGGCCCAGGACTTCAACCTCGCCGTCGCGCAAGAGCGTCTTCACACGATCGGCCGTGAGACGCACTGCTTACTCCTTATATGACCGGTGGCCGTTCATCGCCGGGCAGATGTGATTCTCCGGCTCTAGCGGATAACCGCAGAACTGGCAGCGCGGCCGGCCGGCAGCAACGACCTCGAGGGCATGAACCGCCATGGCGCGCGCCTGAGCCCTTGTGGCGACGAAGCGAGCGCGCGCGGAGACATCCGGTTCCTCTTCCGATTCCATCTCGCTGATCACGATCTCGACGCTGCCGGTCGATTCTTCGTATTCGATAGCGATCTCGCCGACGCGCCATTCAGGCTCGAGCGGTTCCTCGAGCTCGAGCACAGGAGCGTCGGGCGAAGGTCCTTCGTCCACCTCGGGAAGCGTGCCAAGAAGCTGCAAGAGCGCTTCCGCCAGTAACCGGACCTGCTCTTTCTCGGCAAGAAGGGTAACCACTGCAAGCCCGGACTGGACCTGGACGTAGAAGCTCCGCTCGCCCGGCTCGCCGACGGCTCCTGCTGTGATGCGATCCACGTGATCGATATCGAAGCTCTCGCTCACGCGCGCCTCCGAGCGAGCGCCGAGAGATCGCCCGTGTCGTTCACACGTTGGATGATGGGTCCATATTCGAAGAAGTGGATCGCGCTCACCGATGCAGGATCGACGTTGATCCGCCGGTACAAGTCGATATGAACGCCAAGATAATGCGCGACCGAAAGCCTGATCCAATCGCCGTGACTGACGACGGCGACCACCTGCTTCGGATGTTCGGCTCGTATCCGCTCGATGGCGGCCAGCGCACGCGCCTGCGTCTCGCGCAGCGACTCGCCGTTGGGAAAGCGGACGTCTGACGGCCATGCACGCAGCCGCGACCACAGCTTCCCTTTCGCAAGGGCTTTCAGCGAGCGGCCCTCGAGCGCGCCGTATTTCACCTCGCCGATCTCTTCGCGCTGGCGCACGCGCACCTTGTGATCGCGCGCGAGCGGGATCGCCGTTTCCAGGGAGCGATCGAGGGGGGAGGAGTAGACGGCATCGATCTGCGCGTCGTGAAGCCGCTCGGCCAAGTGGACCGCCTGCGCTTGACCTTCATCGGACAAGTGCACGCCGGACGCCCAGCCGCTCAACTTACTCCCGACGTGTGCGGTTAGTGCGTGGCGGATCAGAAGCAGAAGCATGGTCGCTCAGTGTATGCGCGAGCCCCGGGCGTGGGCGGCGGCCCGAATCGCCCAAAGCTCGATCACCGGTAGATCTGCCCGCCGCCCTCACGGAACTCGGCCGCCTTTTCAGCCATCCCCACCTCGATGGCTCGTTCGTCGTCGAGCGTGTGCGATGCGGCGTACTCGCGCACGTCTTGGGTGATCCTCATCGAGCAGAAGTGCGGCCCGCACATCGAGCAGAAATGCGCCTTTTTCGCCGGCTCTGCCGGCAACGTCTCGTCGTGGAACCCTCGGGCACGTTCAGGATCTAGTGAGAGATTGAACTGATCCTCCCAGCGAAACTCGAACCGGGCTTTGCTAAGCGCGTCGTCCCACTCCTGCGCACGCGGATGGCCTTTCGCGAGGTCGGCGGCGTGCGCCGCGATCTTGTAGGCGATGACCCCTTCCCGAACGTCGTCGCGATCTGGTAGCCCGAGATGCTCTTTGGGCGTGACGTAACAGAGCAAAGCCGTCCCATACCACCCGATCATCGCAGCGCCGATCGCCGACGTGATGTGGTCGTAGCCCGGCGCGATGTCGGTCGTCAGTGGTCCCAGCGTGTAGAAGGGAGCTTCGCGGCACCACTGCAGCTGCAGCTCCATGTTCTCTTTGATCTTGTGCATCGGGACGTGCCCGGGCCCCTCGATCATGACCTGGACGTCGTGGCGCCATGCGATCTGGGTCAGCTCGCCCAGTGTGCGTAGCTCTGCCAGCTGGGCCTCATCGTTCGCATCGGCGATCGATCCCGGCCGAAGCCCGTCACCGAGTGAGAAGCTCACGTCGTATACGCGCATGATCTCGCACAGCTCTTCGAAGTGCGTGTAGAGGAAATTCTCCTCGTGGTGCGCGAGGCACCAGGCTGCGAGGATCGATCCCCCGCGGCTCACGATCCCCGTCATGCGCTTCGCCGTCATGGGGATGTACCGCAGGAGAACGCCGGCGTGCACCGTGAAGTAATCGACACCTTGTTCGCACTGCTCGATCACCGTGTCGCGGTACACATCCCAGCTGAGTTCCTCCGCCTTGCCGCCCACTTTTTCGAGCGCCTGATAGATCGGCACCGTTCCGATCGGGACCGGCGAGTTCCGGATGATCCACTCTCGAGTCGTATGGATGTCGCGGCCCGTCGAAAGGTCCATAACCGTATCGGCGCCAAGATGAGTCGCCCACGTCATCTTGTCGACCTCTTCCTCGATGGAGGAGGCAACGGCCGAGTTCCCGATGTTCGCGTTGATCTTCACGAGGAAACTGCGCCCGATGATCATCGGCTCCGACTCGGGGTGGTTCACGTTGGCAGGGACGATTGCGCGACCCCGCGCGACCTCGTCGCGCACGAACTCGGGAGCCATCCCTTCACGGAGAGCGCAGAACTCCATCTCCGGCGTGACGATCCCCCGGCGCGCGTACGCCATCTGGGTGACCGCATCTCCTCGCGCGCGCAGCGGCTTCGCGCGCGCGCCCGCGAAGCCGGGGACCGTCCAGCCTGTCGTCCGGCCCTCGTATTCCTCGACGTCGCCACGCTCAAGCACCCAGTGACGCCGGAGCGCCGGTAAGCCATCGCGGATGTCGACCGGGATCGTCGGATCTGTGTGGAAGCCGCTCGTGTCGTACAACCGAAGAGGTTGGTTGCCTTCGACTCCGTACTCCGCCGGGGTCGGCGATTGCTCCACCTGGCGGAAGGGAACGCGAACGTCGTCGCGTGAACCCGTCACGTAGACCTTGCGCCTGCGAGAACGTGACGGCTGTGTGCCGATCTCTGGCAACGTGGTGACCATGATCCATCCCTCCGCCGGTGCTAACCGGATCAGGTTCTGACGGTCGGTGACACTTCAGCCACCCTCTCAGCCCGGTCCTCCCCGAGCTCCCGTTCTTCAATCTTACAGCGCGTACCGATCGGGGATCGCGCCCGGTTAGTGTGCGGCACTGTCGAAGAAGAGCGCCACCGACGCTGTAAAGCTGTGCCAGAAATTCTGTGAGCCGATGGGACCCAGCTCGCCGTTCGCGAAGAATCCGGCGAGCGGCGTGCCGAGCACCTTGCTCACCATCGCCGCATCGTGATCGGGCTCGTCGAACATGTTCGAGCCCCTGCCGTTGCACGTGAAGAGCAACGCGCCGACGGACGTTACATCAACGCTCGTCAAGAGCTCGTGGAGGGCCTCGTCGGCGGCCTCCGGATCGCGGATATGGAACTGGACGGTCTCTCCGACGCCGACGACGTCGCCGACGGCCACAACGCCCGTCTCTGCGTCGGCACCGACCACGTTGCGCACCACGAAGTCACCGGCGGCAAAGTCGGTCTTGTACTCGTCGACCACGCGGCCGAGGAACAACCCATTCTGCATCAGCGCGCGCTCCCGCGGACTCGCCTGCGTCCAGATGTCGTTGATGCGCTCAACGGGCCGGCCGCCGGCAAGCTCGAAGATCATGTTGCGGTCCGCGCGGGTGATGGTTGCCGGCCCGCCGATGGGACGGCAGCCTTGCGAAATCAACGGCCGGACGCGCACGCGGCCGCTGATTCCGGCGCAGATCGCTCCGCCGGTCCGGACCTCCCCATTCAGAAGGAGCCGGGCCTCTCCCTCGCCGTGAACGCCGCTCGCGACCCCGCCGACGACGAGCATGCCCGGCGCGTCCTCGTTCATCTTCGTGAGGAGATGCCCTGCCGGGAACGAGAACGGGTCGCACACCATGACGACCGTTGCATCCGGGTCCATCCCATCGGGCCAGCCGCGGTACTCCGCGACACCATCCCCAGCCTCTACGAAGTCCAGCGAGAACGCGACGACCGACGTTTCCGGAAGAACCGCCGCCCAAACCGACACCGCGGGGCCGGCTTCGAGCTCGTGTGGTCCCGCAACGATCCCCTCCGCGGCGGAACCGAGCACGACGGCGAGGGGAAAGCGTTCCCGTAGCGCCGATGAGATCTCCTCGGCGGAGTCGCGATGGTCGTTCGAGAAGAAGACGAAGACCAGGTCGGGGTGCTCGTCGGAGAAACCGGCGGTGGCGTCGGCGGCGGCTTCAACCGTCGCGCGCGCGGCGTTCATGTCGGTCGAGAAGCCGGATCCAACGCGCACCGAGCTCACGGCAAGCAGTGTAGCCTCGCCCCTCTGTCTGGGACTAGGGACACTAGCTAATGCTTCACGAAACGCACTTTCCTCGGCCTTTTCCGCGCGACCGCCGGATCCTTCGGAACAACACTGAGCGAGCCGTCGGCTTCAAGCACCACGAGCTTCGTCTCTTCTATCGATCCGATCCCATGCTCGCGGAGAGCCGCCATGGTCTCGTCGTCACTGATGCCTTCTCGCTTGAGCTTGTCACTGAGCCACTTCCCATCGCGCGCGACTACGACGCTCTTCGATTCGAGCAGCCGCTCGATGATCGGGAAACGGACCCGGAGCCTGGCGACCAGGAAGTTGAGCGATAGCAGCGTCGCGATGATGACGAAACCACCGCCCAACGTCGTGTCTCGCCCCGTCATCGCCGGCTGGACCGCGTTCGCGACAAGAAGCACGAAGACCAGATCGAACAGGGTGAACTGGCCGACCTCGCGCTTGCCGAACACTCGCAGACCGAGGAGCAGCACCAGGTAGATGGCGGCGGAGCGAACGACCAGCGCCCACACGGGCTCGCCGAGATCGAAGAGGTGCATCCTTTCAAGGATAGGGCTGATATCGAGCGCGCCCCGGAGGCCGGAACGTCGAGCTAGGTGCGCGCGCGGCGGAGCGCGCGGCGGGCGTCTTCGATCGTCACGACACGTCGCCGGTAGTTGTGCAGTGCGAACCGATCGCAGGCGGTTTCAGCCGACGAGCTCTTGTGCAGCACTTCATACAGGTACCAGTGGTACCACTCGTGGCAGTAGAGGAACCTCGCGACTTCAGCACGCGACCGGAACGTGACCCCCTCGCTGAGCGGGACGAACTTCATCCCCTTCGCAGCGAGTCGCTTCGCACCGAAGTGAACCACCTCGCCGAAGGGATAGAAGGGCTCGGGGATCTGAAGGGTGATGGTCTTGTCGTCGAACACGGTGTACGCGGCGAGGTGAGGAGCCGAGCGGTATCGCAGCGGCTGGATGATCAGCTCGTACCCCGCCGCCTCGGGCAAACCTTCGATCGCCGCGCGAACCGCGGCTTCGTTCATTGCCGGAAGCCGTGACCGAACGCGCACTACGACGCCGGTGCTACCTGCTCGAGCTGCGCGCGGCTCGGCGGCTGGTAGAAGCTGAGCACGACGTGTTCGCAGCCGGCCTGCTCGAATGCGGGGAGCATCCCGATCTGCTTCGCCATCTGATCCTCTTGCTCTGGATGGATGAAGACCTGGACGCCGCGGCGGATCTGCTTAGGATCGCGGCCGATCGCTTCACAGTGCCCATCGAGCACCTTGTTCAACCGATCCCATTCCGCAGGATCGAAGCTGACGGCGTTCCACTCGTCGGCGTGCGTCGCGACGACGCGGAGCATCTTCTTCTCGCCGGTGCCCCCGACCACGATCGGCGGATGGGGTTTCTGGAGTGGCTTCGGGTTCGAGAGGGCGTCTTTCAAGCGGTAGTACTCGCCGTCGAAGTTGGCCTCGTCTTGCGTCCAGAGCAACTTGATCACTTGCAGCGCCTCGTCGAGCATGGCGATGCGGACGCCGGCGCGGGGAAAGTCGATGCCGTAGCCGGCGTGCTCGGCCTCGTGCCAAGCGGCACCCAGACCGAACTCCAGCCTCCCCCCTGATATGTGATCGATGGTCGTCGCCATGTTCGCGAGCACGGCCGGGTGGCGGTACGTCACGCCGGTCACCATGCAACCGATGCGCGCGCGCTTCACGATGGTCGCCATCGCCGCGAGTGTTGTCCACCCTTCGAGGGTGTCCTTTCGGAAGTCGGCCACGGAGCCACCGAGCCCGTAGAAGTGGTCGTAGTTCCAGACCGCGTGGAAACCGAGCTCATCGGCGGCGCGCCAGAACCCTTCGAGCTCGACGTAGGAGAACAGCGGCGCAAGCTTGGCTGAGAGCAGCATCCGCGTATCCTCTGCGCGCGCGACCGTTCCGTGCAAATAGGGGTCAGACGGTTGGCCGGTTCACGATGCGGTCGGCCCACGGGAACACGACGTACCACATCAGCGCGATGTAACCGATCGCGATCAGGACGTAGATCATCACGCGCTGCCAACGCCGCTGGGGCAGGAACCGGCGCTTGCGGTGACGACCGCCGGAGGCGCGCTTTTTTTCCTGACCGACGTAGGTCATGCGGGCACGGGGGGCGGCTCTTGTCCGGGAGCGGGAGAGACCTGGTCGGCCCAGATAACCAAGCGATGGAGAGAAGTGTGAGGCGGCGTGCACGTTGTGATCGCGAGCCGGTATGGGTCTTTGCTGCTCGGGTCTCCGTTCAAGACCCAGGCCTCCGTCTTCTCGATCTGCTTCGGCAAGCTCGTCACCCTATAGGTGTAGCGCCCCGCCACCGTGTCGATGTAGATCGGGTCCCCGGGCCGCATCTGGTTGATGTTGATGCACGGGGAGCCCCAACCGGTCCGGTGGCACGCCATGCCAACCGTACCCAGCTCGCCGGGCAACGGCGTTTGCGGGTAGTGCCCCGGACCGTATGCGAGCGAATCCAGCGTGACGCCCTCCACAACGATGCGAGACCAGCCGGCACCGAGGCGCGGGATCGTCAAACGAAACAGTGGGCGAGGCCCCTTGTAATTGGCCGGTACGGGCGGCGCCGGCGGGGCGGAGGCCGTGGTTTCAACGGGGAGTCGATCGATCTCGGGGTCGAAGAACTGAGCCAGCACGGCCTGGTGATGGTTCGTGATGAGCGACGTCCCGATCTCCTCGTAGCCGACGAACAGAAGCAACGTCAGCCCAAGGACGATGAAGATGTTCCCGATCGCTCGCACAACTCGCATGGGTTCAGTGTACGAGCGGCCCGTCGATGCCGCAGTAGCCCTTCCAGACGGAGAAACGTTCGGGAAAGGTAGGAGGGGTGGTTTCCCACCCCTCCTGAAAGTCTCTTAGGGTCCGTCCCTCATCGGGGGCCCCTGCGAGCGGCGCCATCGAAGGCGCGCGCGCGTCGGTGGGCCACGTCTTCGTCGCATCCGCCAAGACCGGCGGTTCGCGGCGAGCATGACCGCTCGCCCGGCCGCGCTACTGGAAGTCGCGAACGCGGGCCGGACCCGACCCCGTTCCTTCCGCGTGGCCATTGCTATTCCAACTGCGATGAACAGGAACCCAACGAGTCCGATACCGGAACTATCGGTTCCCGTCTTCACCAGTACTGCCAACACGACTGTCACGGTCGCGTTGTCGTGCGCCGACACCTTCTTGCCGAGGACGTCGGCACCCGTTGCTGTTCCCACGTTCGTGAGAGCGCCGCCAGCATTGGGCAACGTCGTCGTCTTCGTCAGCGTGACGCTCTGACCAGGCGCCAGTGACGCGATCGGTGTTGCATTGATCACTCCAAGCTTGTCGTCCACGACGGTGATGTTGAACAACGTCGTATCCGTAGACGTGTTCTTCACTACGAACGTGTAGGTAACCGTGTCGCCCGGAGCCCCCGAGGTGGGGTTGGCCGTCTTCACGATAGAGATCGACGGGTGAAGGATGTCGACCGAGTGTGTCGCCTGATCCTCTGTTGGACGCCCTAGCTTGTCGGTAGCGTGGACGGTTGCAACGTTTATCAGCGGATCCGAATCGGAACTCGTGACGACATGATCGCAGGTGTAGACCCACACCTCACCGGGTTGCAAAATGGTGTCGTTGTTCGTGTCCCCGCTCTGGAGTACCGGAGGCGAGTCGCACTTGGTATCCGTGACGACCACGTTCTGGAGAGGTTCCTGAGTCCCGTTCGTGACCGTCAGGGTGTAATGAACCGTGTCCCCGACATGGGTGACGTCGGGACCGCCCTTTTCGATGTTGATCGAAAGGATCGGGCAACTCACCGTGATAGATCCGGGGTCCTGACCACCGTCGCCGTTGCTGAGCGTCACCGCCCCCGTATTGTCAATCGTCGAGCCGCATTCGGCGGCCGTCGTCGGCGAGGTGACGCGAACGTGGACGCTTGCGCCTGAGGCGAGGTCGCCTTGGTTGCAGGTAAGGGTGCCTGAGGAGATCGAGCAGTTCGCCGCAGTAGTCCCAGCGGCGTCGATCGACCAGCTCAGACCGCCGCCGGAGGGAAGCACGTCGGTTATGACCACATTGTGCGCCACCCCCGGGCCCGCGTTCGAAACGGTGATGGTGAATGCGATGGTGTCCCCACCCGTGGCCGTGCCGTTGTCGGGTGTCTTCGCGATGGTGATATGCGGGCAGTTGATCGTGATGTTGATAGGACCGACCGTCGGCGAGCCGTCGTTGTCAGAGTGCGCAGAAACGGTGTTGTGGAGCGTGCCGCAGCTCGCCGCAGTCGTCTTGCTGGTCACGTGCAGCGTGATGGTGGCCCCCGCCGCCAAGGTGAAGGTTCCGGTGGTGGCCGGGTCCGTCCCGCAACTCAAGGTCTGGGGCGCCGTCCCGTGCACTGCGCAGGCGATGCCGCTCGGGATCGAAGTGCCGCTCGTCGCGAGCGACCAGTTGATCCCGGTGCCGCCGGGCAAGGGGTCGGAGAGCGTGACTCCCGTGGCGTCGCCCGCACCGGAGTTGTGCAAGGTCACCACGTAGCCGATCGATTCTCCCGCGTTCACTGTGGCGTGGTCGGCTGTCTTGCTCAAGACCAAGGTCGGGCAATTAATCGTGATGTCGATCGGACCGACCGTCGGCGAGCCGTCGTTGTCAGAGTGCGCAGAGACGGTGTTGTGGAGCGTGCCGCAGAAGCCTCCCGTTGTCGGCGAGGTGACGTGCAGTGTGATGGTGGCCCCCGCCGCCAAGGTGAAGGTTCCCGTGGTAGCCGGGCTCGTCCCGCAACTCAAGGTCTGGTTCGGTACCGTCCCACCCACTGCGCAGGCGATGCCGCTCGGGATCGAAGTGCCGCTCGTCGCGAGCGACCAGTTGATCCCGG
>Ga0070708_100002066_pt1 | contig 15480 bp, 11 predicted proteins | sample KBSK5503metaG_FD_65469 | JGI IMG/M metagenome (GOLD analysis project Ga0070708, IMG submission 65469) | Corn, switchgrass and miscanthus rhizosphere microbial communities from Kellogg Biological Station, Michigan, USA - KBS K5-50-3 metaG | ecosystem: Host-associated > Plants > Roots >... | reverse complement strand
TGCAGGATTGTTTCGCGAACTATTCCGGACTGCCGACGGATGGTTCTGCATACGAGGTGGCGGTCCCGTTGAAAGCGGCTCCCTTTCCAGAGATGAATGGAGCAAGCTCTTGTTCGTTCCGGATGCTCCGCGGCGGCGATTGGGGCGATCCACCATCGATGATTCGCTCCGCGTTCCGGAATTTTGGTCCTGGACCGGGAGCGACGCTCCAGGACTATCGCAGCGGCGGTGTGGGTTTCGCGTCACCAGAACGCTTGACTAGCTTTCCGCCTTTTTCTTTAGGGTGCATTCTTAAGCACTGAGAAAGTTGCGATTGAAGGCGCGCACTCCGGCGAACGCAGCTCCTGACCCGCATCGAGCCACACTCGTCATGCCACTTAACCCTGGAATTCGCCCGGTCACTTGGCGGGTGGTCGGCAAATAGGAAGGTGGAGTCGCGCCGATAACTTCAGGTTTGCTAAAAATAACCGGTCCAAATCTGTTTGGACCTTATTTCAGCGTAAGCTCCTTAATAATCAAACAGTTTGGCCGGTTAAGCCCGTGATGCGGGAGGGATTCAGAGAAGGCCGCCGATCGGCGGAGAACCGCGGTCACTTCGACGGCTGACGACTCAACGTCCAACTTGGACTGGACGGGGCATTAACTAGCGCCGGAGTCAACGTTGTATCAGCGCATAAGGGCCAGTGAAAACCTGCCATCAATTCGCAGACCGCAATCAGCTAGATCTCGTGTTAAGGAGCTCTATTGACGATCAACGACCAAGTCCACAAGGCAGTCACGCGTTTTGTGGAGAAGCCACGGTTACCGCATCACGGCCGCGCGATTTGGATTCATAGAGGCATTGGTCCGCGATTTTGAGCAACTCGACGGAGGTTGAGCCATGCTCCGGAAACGCAGCTACACCTACCGAGAGCGTGAGCTGACCAACAGTCTGCTTCTTATACTGCAACCGAAGGCGCTTTACTTCGGAGCGCAGAGCGTCCGCACGGATAGCCGCATTGTGGGAAGATGACTCAGGCAGAATGATGGCGAATTCCTCGCCGCCATAGCGGCAGCATATATCGGTGGCGCGAAAGAAATTGCGAAACAGATCGGCAAGGGACTGAAGCACCATGTCTCCTGCATCATGACCGAAAGTATCATTGAATCTCTTGAAATGGTCGAGGTCGAGGAAAAGAACAGCGATGGATTGCTTCTTGCGAGCAGCTAATTGCAGCTCTCTTTCGAGCGATTCCTGTAGGAATCGCCGGTTGAATAGGAGAGTCAATGGATCACGCACCGCCTGTTCACGAAGGGTCTCTCGCAGCTGCAGGCTGGCCAGCGAAAGGGCGATCTGCGAGGCTGCGCTGATGGCCAGTCGCTGATGAGACTCACGAGAACTCTCCATGCCTGAATCGGATTGGAGCTCCGATGCTCTCTCGAATTCGAGATGCAACACGCCAACCGTGTTTCCTTGCGCGACCATCGGCACGCATAGACACTCGGAGGTTGAACTCGGGGTCAAATGTTGGCAAGCGATGCCACTTCCGGGATGCCCACTCCAGTGAGGCTGTCCACGGCGCAGAGACCAGCATGCGTCGGGAGGAAATGTCGGCGCTAATACGTCTCTTTTCCCCCACCGAACTGCTGCCTCGATGAGGTCTCGCGACGACTTGAACAAATAGAGCGCCCCAGAAGGAGCGTCAAGGAAGAGTTTCTGCAGCGAGTCAGCAACCACAGCACAGGCTTCCTTAATCGTCCCGCTACACGCTAGCAGAGACCCCATTTCATTCAGCGAGGTCATCTGTTTTGTGCGGAGTTCCAACTCCTTCACCAGGCGGTCCAACAACTCCGCATGTCGCTGCTGTGCTTCGCTGGCCCTGATCTGTTGCGAAACATCCTCGTAGATTAAGTATGCTCCCGTATCTCACCGTTGACCGGCAGCGGAACTGCATGCAGTGCCAGGTCAAGAATTTGTCCGTCTTTGCGGCGTCTTCGCACCGTCCTGTGCAAGGCGTTTCCGGCGAAGATCTGCGAAATCAGTTGCGCGGAGTCCGTAGCTTCATCGTCAGCTATTCCCATATGCGCAATATCAACCGAGGTTAACTCGTTCCGGTCGTACTGAAAGAGTCTCTCGAAAGCGGAATTCACCAGTTCCACCGAGCCTTTCCGGTCGAGAACGACGATGCCTAGCGGGCTGTTTTGTACCAACGAGTCTAGATAGGTGGTTTGTTCATTCAGATCCATCGCCAGGCGGTGTCGCTCGCTGACCTCGGATCCCACGATGAGTCCTACTGCGGAGAGTACCAGCATGAACAGGGCGACTTTGGTGAACATGGCTGCGGTGGGGGGAAACAAATGCATCGCGACTACGATTCCAAAATTTAGCGCCAGCAGCCCAGTGACAACTCGCCGCACCCCCTGACGCATCGCAATCCAGATGATGGGGACGAAACCAAGAAAAAAATGGTCGTAACGCCCGTCCTCGGTTCCGAACATCACCCAGAGGACGGCTAGTATCGTAAAAATTTGGCCACAGGTCTCTGCTAGCGCACCAAAAGTAAACGTCGTTCCAGGGGAATGTGCTGAGTGTAGCCGGGATGGCGTCGGCGAGAGCCAATTACGAACATGCGGAAATACATGGACCAGAAGAAACGGTGCAATACCTACCAAGCCGATGGCGTCCCCTAAGAACCACCCCAGCGCGGACGGCTGGTATTCACCCCAGGTGATGCTGTGATCGGCAATCAGGCAGGCGACACTGATCATGGTTGCAACTACAGCGGCCGCCGCACTCACGGAAACGTAGCGAACCACATCTCGTCGGCGACGCAGTCCAAGATCGATTTGCAGGGGACCGCGCAACACGTATGCTGCTGCGCCATAACAAACACCAATTCCCACGGTACCGACCGTATTGCTGAAGGACATGACGGGCTGCGAGTAAATAACCCTGCTAGCAAAAGCATCGGCGAAACAGGCCAGCAGCGCGTACCAGGGGCTGATTCCCAACAGCAGCGCCATAACCACACCGATGGCGGGATACCAGGCAACGAATCCAATGCGAGAAAAGAAAATGACTTCGGGACGGTTCAGCAACACGTATAGCAGCAGGAACGAGAGGGAAATCAGAGCGTGGCGAAAGATCGAGCGTCGTAAAGGCATGAAGTAACTCACAATTGCCCGATTGGTTCCTGGTCAGTAACGCGAGAGGGTTCCGGTCGAGAGGGCAGCCTTGTCTGTCTGCATGTCTAGACTACCTCCAAGGTGACCTCGCCCAATGTGATCTAAGTCACAATTCGAGCTTCTCGCAATTACTTAGGTAATTCCCCAAATTGCCGCGCACTTCGGATGTGTGCCAGTCAGTTCCAGCCCAGGCCATAAACCTGCCGTTCGGTTGTCACGCCATACAATTGCAGCCCCTATTTGGTTTGAAGTTTCATCCAGATCTGCCTTCTGGAATTGCCGGTGCCAGGGAATGAGGCTAGAAGCCATCTCACAAATACCTCAACAGGATTACGGAGCAGCCAAGGTGAAGCATTCCAAGAAAGTTCTCAGAATATCGTTCGTACTGGACAACTCGCCTCCGGAAGTTCTGCAACCAGGCAAACAGCCTCCCTTACCGGGTGTAACAGATAGGCTTAGTAAACGCGTTTTATACAGTTCCCGAGGTAAAACTCGGCGAGGTGACATTAAAGGTTCTGAATCACATCGATCCCGAACCCGACATTCAATTCACGCTCGGCCCGGTCGATTTCCTCGACCACGCCTCGCGCTTGCCAAACTATGGTTCGAAAATGGGCATCGACGCCACCCGTTCCCCCGGCACTTCACCCGCGGACTTGCATGAAGGAAGCGTTCTTTCTGAATGGGCTGGTAGCTTAACGCCATCCGTGATCGGGGATCGACCTTCTCATCCCATCTAACTTAAGCTGTTTGGGCGTGAAGTGGCGCTTCCCAGAAGCCCGTTTCCGGCCAACTTCCGGTTGGCCGACGATACATAAGCTGAGGGACTTCGTTCTCTATCAGACCCAGGCGCCTTGGTGGGAGCTTCTTTCGAAGGAGAACGCTCGCCTTAATTGTTGGGTGGCCTCTACCGAGGTATATTCTTGATGCCGTCTTGCAAGAGTGTCAGCGACCGCTGCCGTGGCCTTGCGCACGGAGAATGACGGTGTATACCATCGTGTTCTGGGAGTGCAGATGCCGTCTACGCGTACCGGAACCTCGAAGATGACGCTTTGGGTGGGTACTCGAAAGGGGGGCTTTGCCTTCCGATCGAACGATCGCAAGCGATGGGACGTCGAGGGACCCTTTTTCCGCGGCTGCGAGGTGAATCATCTTGTTCAGGACCCGCGGAATCCGAAGTTAACGTATGCGGCCGTGAGTAGTTGGTGGTTTGGACCCCACCTGGAGCGCAGCCAGAACGGCGGCAAAACGTGGGAGCTGTCAGAGGCAGGGCTGGAGTTGAAATGTGTACCGGAGACTTCGCTGAAACGCATCTGGTACATTCAGCCGGGGCACGCCGAGGAGCCGGGTGTTGTGTGGGCAGGCGGGGAACCGGCAGCATTGTTTCGCAGCGACGACTGGGGCCGGAGCTGGCAGGAAGTTGCCTCGCTAACGGCTCATCCGACGCGATCGCAATGGACGCCGGCGATGGGCAGTCTAAGTCTGCATTCCATTCAGTGCCCGACGAAGGGTCGCGTCATCGCAGGCATCTCAGTCGGCGGCGTATTCCGCTCCTACGACGGCGGAGAAAGTTGGGAGCCTTTCAATGGGAACGTGCGCGCCGATTTCCAGCCGAAGAAGGTCCTCGAGGTCGGCCAATGCGTGCACAAGCTGTTGGCACATCCCGCCGAACCTGAAATGCTGTACCAGCAGAATCACTGCGGGGTGTACCGCGCCAGATGGGATGCCCCGAAGTGGACCGACATTACTCATGGCCTGCCAACGCGCTTCGGTTTCGGCCTTGCATTGCCGGCCGCCGAGAGGCAGACACTTTTCACAGTACCCATCGACTCGCCGGAGTTTCGCTGTAATCCCGACGGCAAGTTTCGCGTGGCCTGCAGTCGGAACGGCGGGAAGAAGTGGAAACTCCTTACAACGGGATTGCCGCAGAAGCACGCGTATCTAACCGTCTTTCGGGATGCAATGTGCGCGGACTCTCTGGCGCCAGCCGGCGTATACGTGGGAACCGAGACGGGAACGCTGTTTTACTCGCGTGATTCTGGCGAGAGGTGGCAGGTTCTGGCCGACCGTCTACCGTCGATCTACTCCGTCACCGCCAGCGTTCACTGAGAACGAAAACGCAGTAGGGCATCATCGCGCGCAGGAGGAGGAGCCTCGTTGTTTGACTCGGAGGCCAAGGATCTGCTGGCTCCCGGCACCCAATTGGGGCCATATCGAATCGAAGCGCATATAGGCGCCGGCGGCATGGGTCAAGTATACCGGGCGCGGGACGCGCGCCTGGAACGAACCGTCGCCATCAAGGTCTTGCCGCGCGACGACTTCACCAACTATCCGGACCGCAAGCGGCGCTTTGTTCAGGAGGCCCGGGCGGTTTCCGCTTTGAACCACCCCAACATCGTCATCCTCTATGACATGGCCAGTGATCGGGAAATCGACTTCCTGGTCTTGGAGTACGTGCCCGGCAACACCTTGAGACAGATGGTCCCGGTCGGTGGCTTGCCTTTTGCTGAGGTAGTGCGCTACGGCGTGCAGATCGCCCAGGCACTGGGGGCGGCGCATGGGGCCGGCATAGTTCACCGCGATATCAAGCCTTCCAATATCATCGTGACGCCAGAGTCACAGGTCAAAGTCCTTGATTTTGGAGTCGCCAAGCTGATGGAAACCATCCGCGCCGGCCCGGATGTTGAGACACAGACGGTGGAAATGGCATACACGACGCCCGGCATGTTAGTTGGCACAGTCTCTTACATGTCGCCCGAACAAACGCGTGGCGAGCCACTGGATGGCCGCTCGGATATATTTTCGCTGGGCTGCGTGTTGTATGAGGCAGCGACGGGCCTTCTGCCGTTCCGGGGGCCCAGCGCGCTCGCGATCATGCACGAGATCGCCACCGTGAATCCCCCGGCCCCAAGTTCTCTCAGGCCGGATCTTCCGCCGGAATTCGATGTGGTGATCGAGCGCACCTTGGCCAAGGACAAAGACCGCCGCTGTGCTTCGGCACTGGAACTGGCCGAGGCACTGCAAGCCCTGCACGTTGAAATTCGACCGCCCGCCCCTACTGTGGCCGGGCGGCGCCCCGAGGCGTTGGTCGGGCGGGAACCAGAGATTTGCAGGCTGCAGGAGGTCCTTGGAACTGCCATGCGGGGCGGCAGCAAGATCGTATTTCTAACAGGCGGGCCTGGCATCGGCAAATCTGCGCTTGCCGAAGCCTTTTTGTTTCACGCGCGACGCGACTACCCGGAAATGCTTGTTGGTCGCGGGGTGTGTATCGAGCAGTATGGGGCGGGCGAGGCTTACCTACCCTTTCTCGACGCTCTCTCCGGATTGTTGAGCGGCTCTGGCCGCGAGCGTGTCATGGAAGTGCTACGCCGCCATGCGCCCACCTGGTGTGTCCAGTTCCCGGCCACGTTCGCTTCCGCCGGTACCTTTGAGCAATTGCACCGGGAAGCCATTGGCGCCACGAAGGAACGCATGCTTCGGGAATTTGGAGATGCGCTGGGGGCCCTCGCGTCTGCGGTTCCTGTGGTTCTTCTGGTCGAAGACCTGCATTGGTCCGATCCATCGAGCGTCGACCTTCTCCGTCACCTTGCCTCGCGCGCCGGCGAGCAGCGGCTTCTCTTGATCGGTACGCTCCGCCCCGAAGATGTGGATCGAAGCAATCACCCGATCAGGAACTGCAAGCGGGAGATGCAGGCGCACAATTTGTGTGTGGAGATTCGGCTTCCTTTGTTGCGGCGGCAGCACATCGCCAGTTATCTCGACGCGCGCTTCGCGCCGAATGACTTTCCGCCCGAACTTTCCAGCTTGATCTATCGGAAAACGGAGGGCCACCCGCTGTTTTCCGCTGCGCTTGTCCACCTTCTCTCAGAGCGCGGGGACATCTCCAAATCCAACGCACACTGGACGGTGGCGCGCCCGCTTGCGGAGCTCGGTTTGGAGGTCCCCGAAAGCGTCCGCGACATGATTCGCAAGAAAATCGAAGTCCTGGAAGACGAAGACCGGCGAGCATTGCAATACGCGAGCATCGAAGGGGAGGAATTTACCTCAACGGTTCTAGCCGAAATGCTGGGTACCGATGAACTGGCGCTTGAACAACGCCTCGACTGCCTGGACCGGGTTCACCGTTTGATTGAGACGCGCGGGGAGGAGGAGCTGCCCGATGGCTCGTTGGCGACCAAATATCGCTTTGCCCACGCGCTGTATCAAAACACTCTCCATGAGGACCTCCTCAGCAAGCACCGTGCATCGCTGCATCGGCAGGTGGGCGAGTTGTTGGTGCGCCATTATGGGGATCAGACGGTGCGGGTCGCCGGGGCGCTGAGCACACACTTCGAGCGCGGCCGGGACTACCCCCGAGCTATCAAATACCTGACTCAGGCGGCAGAGGTCGCCATGGAGCGTTACGCCGGCGCCGGAGCGGAAGAGCATTATTCGCACGCGCTGCAACTGGTCAAAAAACTGCCGTCCGCCGAACACACGCAAAGAGAGATCGCGCTACTCCACCAGCGCGGAACCGTCCGCATAGCCCTGGGGCGTCTGGCGGAAGCGGAAAACGATTTCCTTGGCGTGCTCGATCGGGCGCGAGCCACCGGCGACGCGGTACACGAGTGCATGGCGCTCAATGCGCTGGCCAACCCCTTCCTGTCCGTCAGTTCGCCGCAGGCGGATAAAATGGATCGCGCGGAAAAAGCATTGCAAATTGCGGAGCAGACCGGGAATCTGGTGTTGCGGGCGCAAGCGATGGTAAACCTGGCTCTAATGCACACTGTTCTGGGAGAGCCGGCCGTGGCCAAGTCGCTGTTCGAGGCAGCCATTCCAATCGCTCGCGCGGTCGAGCACCCCGAAGCGTTACTTAGAGCGCTGACCTATCGCGGTGTGGGGCACTTTTTTCAGACGGAGTTCCAGGAAGCCGAAGAGATGCTGACTGAGGCTTCGCATCTCGCTTCCCGGCTGCGGGACGGCGTAATGCTGCGGACCGCTCTATTTTTCCTCGGTTGGACGCGGGCAAGTCTGGGCGACATATCGGATGCGCTGGCGACCTTGAACGAGCTGCTCGAGATGGCCCGCAGGAATGGCGACACCAGTTTTCTTTCGAGGGTGCCGAAAAGGATCGCTTGGATTCACAGAGAGCTGCAGGATTTCTCGCACACCATCTCGCAAGACCAAACCGGTGCTGAAACAACGTCCGCAACTCGCTCGGAAGTGGCGGAAGCTATACCCGGGGGCTTCTCGGGCGTCCGCTCTCAGGCTCGTGCTGCGGAATACTGGCTCTCGCAAGCGGATCTCGATCGTGCGACTGAAGAGGCGGGCTCTTTGTTGACCAACAGCACGCAACACGGGCCACCGAAGTACGTCGGCATCGCGCACAAGATCCTGGCCGAAATCGCCATGGCTCGGGGCGACCTCGCGAGAGCCGAAGCAGAGTTAGCAGCAGCTCTGGAACCGTTTCGGACTCGCCCAGCTCCGTTGGTCACCTGGAAGATCTACTCTACGCTGGGCAAGCTTCATGTCTTGAAAAACGACGCTCATGCTGCGAGGGAGGCGTTCGCTCAGAGTGCCCACATCATACAGAAAATCGCTTCCACAATTACGGACGAGCAGCTCCGGTCAACATTCCTGAGTGCTCCAGCTGTTCAAGAAGTACTGCGCGGATCCCTGTGAGCCGAACCCTAGTCGCAGGGGTGCTGAATACGATGAATCCGCGGCCCAGCGCGAGTGATCGCAACCGAGATTGTCACTGTGACCGCAAGCCCAAGCGCCACAGAGCAAACCGCTAGTCCTTTCGTTACGAACTCCCAAGACGCCTGGCTAGATTCAAAGTTGCCAGGCCACAGCCAGCGAAAGCTGCGAAACTCTCTCTGTGCCGCCTCATACCGACCGCTCGTTCAATTGACGGGCGGCTTCGGCGGTAACGGATCGTGAATGCTTTTTGGAGGTGGTGGCAAGGGAGGTGGAGGACCCGAGTTGCGAGAAAATTCTGGAGTTTCCTTCTTCGCAGAGACAAAATCGACTGGTCTTCCGAACATAATTTCAAGTCGCCGCTCAATCTCTTTGCCGTACGCCGTGCCTTGTAGCTCAGCACGCGTTGTATGTATCTGGGTGAGGCTATCGCGCGGCCCTAAATACAAAAATGCGTCCCCCGCCTCTTCGAGCTGCAGGCTTTCTCCGGGAGGGGACGGTATGCTGCCGCCGCTTAGAACCGGCAGCGCGGCCAGCTGACCTACCCAATTTCCTTTGAGCGCAACAATAGATGGTGGTCTCCAGGAGTCGAAGCGCTTGTCGAGCTCATCATAACCGCCAATTGTGTTTGTGCCAGGAACAATCACGAAGGTTGTCGCCCCTGCTGCACGAAGCTCCCTCTCAATCAGATTCGGGCCGGCGGTTGAACGGAGGAAGTGGGGATAGCCAGCAACCAACAGTGCCCGGTGATGCCGTGCCACAACCTGCTCCCTGACCACGCTCGCATAGAAAGGATCTCGGTTCGCCACGAACGGGCCCAAATCTTCCCGATCCTTGACTCGATCCCAATTGACGTAAACGTCGCCTAGGACGATTCGCAGTTTCTGATGACGCTTACGGTTCGCCTCCCGGACTGCTTCGTAGAGCCAGCCGTAGATTGGCGATGGTGGACCTATTGCAGTGCTGTTGCGCCAGGCCTTTTGTACCTCTTCTACCGGGATGCTTTCTCCGGCGACGTAGCGATCGACCACGTCCTGATAGAGAGCATTTCCATATTCCAGTACCAAGTCGTTGACTTTGTCAGCAAAATGTTGAGAAAAGACAAGGCCGCGCAGCAGTTCGTATTGTTGTCTGTTTCCGTGGAGTTCGCCGAGCATTACAACGGAATGGCTGTCAAACGCTTTGATAATCGCGTCCATCGCAGCCTCAGGCTTGGGTTGTTCTTGCGCTCTCGCAGCGCAGAAGGCCGCCAATAGTGTCATCAACAAATACGGTCTCTTCATTGCCTTTGCTCCAGCGACACTGCCTTGGGAGGTCTTTCCACGGGGCGCATGACCTCATTTACCGCAGCGATAACGAGGTCAGGCGCTCAAGCTGCACAAAGTGGCCGCTGCGAACGGCAATTTCCCACCGGGAACGACTTGACAGGTGCGAGAGGTCTTTCTGTTGCTGTCGTTCATCATCGTTGACATTCTCACGGGTTAGGATGACCAGCGGCAAGGCATCGAGCGAATCCTGTTTGAGAGACGCCTGATGCAAGACCATGAAGGCGGAACGCCACGATTCCATCATTTCAGGGCCCTTGTTAAAGTCCAGTGTTTCGAAAAAGCGTCGCTCCAACCAGAGATGGTTTTTTTGCAAAGTTGGCGGAAGCTTATCGAATGGAGGGTGCACTTCCGTGGGTAGCAGCGGTTTTTTCAACGAGGAAGGCGGTGGAAGATTGGCCTGGAGTTGCTCCTTGGTAAGAGTGTAAAGCGGTACCTGCTTGCCATTCACTGGGGCGGTTGTCTCGTAGGTCTGCACCAGCACCATACCCACAACCTGGTCCGGATGCTGGTGCTGATACCAGCGAACGAAAAGCCCGCCCATTGACTGGCCCACGAACACGTAGGGCGGATGCTCGCCGGCCTTGCTTAGCGCAGTCTCAAGGTCGTTTGCGACTTGCGTGACCGAATCCCATTCAGGGCCAGGATCGCTCCAGCCATAGCCCGCACGATCGTACGAGCACACCCGCGTTCTCTGCGCAACTTCAGGCTGAACGAGTGCTCAGTCAATCGAAAAAGCCCCCGCACCAGTCTCCAGGATTACCGTAGGACGACCTTGACCTGTGCAATACAAATGGAGTTTGCGACCACCAAGGGCAACCAATCTTCCGGGCGGAGGCGGCTGATCAGGTATTGCTGGCGTGGATGCAAACGGTATTGATACAAGCGCCAGCTGAACAGCAATTCGGAAGATATCGAGCGTGGGCATAGCTGCTCCTTTCAGTTTTTTCCCCACAGGTTGGCACCAAGTGCGTCTAGAAAACGGAGGCACCCACTTGCGCGCCCGCTATCTCGCGCCATGACTCATCCAGATCGGTCCAGCGCTCGGAATCGAGGCAGCTCAAGTGCATAACAGGTACGTGCAACACACCGTGGCCTCCATCGCAAACAAGGTCCAAGCCACTTGGTTCACAAAACACACCAACAGAATTCCCCAGAGCTATTTGCATTTGCAGGCGCTTGAGGCACGTACGGCAGCGAGAACGCTGATCGCGTATGGACCAAGTCAATGCCACCGTCAACCCAACTAAGAAAAGCCACATCGCCGTGCCCCCGGCGTATTCCTTTACATTCACACCCAATGTAGCGACGACCATTCGGACGAGTTCGAGCGAGGCCATCAGCACAGCAATTAGCAACAGAGTGCTCTTAGTAATGAAGAAGAGCCACCACCGCCAAACCCCCGGCAATCTTGGAGATGCACCTAACGCGTGGAGGCCGGCAACGGACCGCCAATTGAGAAAGAGCAAGAGTAGAACGGCAAGCAGGATCAGAACCGCGCAGGATTCCAAAGCCTGGTATTCAAGATCGGTTAAGGAGAGGACATCCACTTTTATGTCGGAGGGCAGGCCGCCTGCCTGATTTATGTAGGATTGGACCTGATTTTGTGCGACCGCTATACCCGCTGGAACACGGAGTAGGGCACCACTCCATTCAAAGTTCGGCAGGCGAGGATGGAAACCCGTTCCGAATGGAGTGTACAAAGCAATGTCGAATCCGGGGAAACGGAACTGTGCAGGAAGGACACCAACGATCTCCAAACGCCGACCATTGAGGTACAAGGGCTGGCCTATTACTCGGCGGTCGCCATGGAATTGACTTCTCCAGAGTGAGTTGCTCAGAACCACGCAGCTCTCGCAATGGGAAGAATCCGTTGATTCCAAGGTTCTCCCGAGAATGGGATTGCCTCCGAGCAATTCAAGCGTTCCAGGCGTGACTCTCGCGCTGAGCACACTTTCTTTACCTTCAGGTCCTCGTACCAGGCTCGGCCTCCAGGCATATGTTGTCGCCTGTGCAATTAACTGGTTGCTTCGCGTCCACTGCAGGGCGCAGTCACGCAAGAGTTCAGGCTCTAGCCACTGAGACCGGACATTCGGGGAAACCGTCAGCACATGCGACGAGTCCACATAAGGAGGGGGAACAAATGTCCACGAGGAGAGTGATATCGGTCCCGCAGCCAGCAGCGCCAACAACGCTGCCAAAATCATAACCAAACAAAAACTAGGCGTCAGGGGATACCAATGCATGAAATCCAGGACGGCCACACGATTGAACCGATGCCAGAGAGCATCCCTGAATGAACCCCAGCAATGTCTTAAAAGTTCGTGTTCGGTGCGTGGATTCAGCCGTTCGGATTCGACAAGAAAATTAGCCCAATGCCAGACCTCCCCTCGCCACTCCCGCAGCCATTCCCTGCGCTGTCGGTGCGGAACAATCGAGCTCGCCACTCGCAGGACGAGGGTGCACCACCACAGCAATCTCTTTAGCACCTTGGTATCCACCGGAGCCTCCTAACGACGGCGGGAACTCTCAGTAGTCGCGAGCCGCTCCAGCAATGCGTAGCGCTGAAGCGCGTGGGCCAACGCGTCCTTGCCCTGCCGCGTTAATTGGTAGTACTTGCGCGCGGGCCGCTGGTCTGCGAATGCAGTGTGCTCCGTTTCCCACCTCGATTTGATTAGCTCATGTTGCTCAAGACGGCGGAGCGCGGGGTAAACGGTACCGCTCGGAAGACCCGTGATTTCCATAATGTCGAACCCATAGCTGTATCCAGAACTGATGGTTTGTAGTACCAGCACTGCTGTGTACGACAATTTAAGAGCGTCGCGCATAGTATGTAGTTATACTACATAGTACCGGTCAGTGTGTCAAGCCGGACCGTTACAGCGTCGACTCGCCCGGCGCCTCCAGCTTAGTTCTCCAACTTCGAGGGCCACACTTCAGCACATGCCCCATGATGAAGCAGGCGGTCGAGCATGGCGCTGACGGCGGCATCACCGAGCAACTTACCCCAGTCTTCGACGGGCCCGATTGGAGATCAGTAAAGCACGCATCGTCATTTCCCTAAGAGACAGGTTCCACAACTGATCTTTTCAAGCGAATCGTTGCATTGCTGATGATTGGCTTGGCCCAGAAACCGACACTCAACACACATCCGAAGGTGAGATAAAGGAAGGCCAACCCAGCACGCAGACCGATATGGTCACCTATGCGGCCGATAACGAGTGGCACGACCGCGCCGCCCATAATTCCAGTGCTCAAGATGCCGGCGAATGACCCATGATGCTCCGACACGGAATTCAGAGACAGGGAAACAAGCATAGGCCACATGATGGAAGCGAAAAGACCTATGCCAGGAAACGCGTACAATGCAACTCGCGAGGGTCCGTACAGCGCAGCCGTCAGACATAGCAGGGCCGCCAGGGAGAACCCGATCAGCACCGTTCTGCTGTCAAAAAGTTTGAGCAACAGCATGCCAACGAAGCACCCAACAGTCAGAAGGCCCCAGAACCATGAAACCGCCGAAGCGCCCGTCGTATGGGGATCATAGCCGTGGTATGTCGACAAAAATTCTGAAATCCAATTAGCCGTGCCCTGCTCCGAGCCAACGTAAGCAAACACACAGAGAAAAAATAACCACACAGTTGGTTTGCGTAAGAGTTCGCCATACATCTGCAGCGAACCTGCCCGTTCGTCGTCCTTGCGCTCCACTTTCGGGAACCGAGTCGGAACCAGGACCATAATCATAAGCAAGGTAAATACGGCGAAAATCCAATACATCGAAGCCCATGACAAGCCAGGCGGGGTCAATCTCGCTAGAATGCGCAGCAGAAGGTTACTTTGATTCCGCGGAGGGCCGAGATTTTCGACCAGGTAGGAATAGAGCCGTGGACTTACAAAGGATGCAGACCCAAAGATCAACTGCGCAAATGCCGAATTGAACGCGAAGTGCTCTTCTCCTCCAGCCACGCGCAACAGCGGATTGATCGCCACTTGCAGTGTAGCCATGCCCGCTCCCATTACGAATAGCGATGCAATCGCAACCGAATACGCAGGAAAAAGGGCGAAGCTGAGCGAGCCCGCTGTTCCGGCAACAAATGCAGCGATCATGACAGGCTTTTCCGAATATTTCTCGACCCAGAAGCCGGCGGGAATCGATATTACGCCGTAAGCAATGAAGAAGGAGAAAGGGAGGAGTGCGGCCGCCGTTAGATTAACTTTGAAGCTGCTGATTATATCGGGCACGATCGGGCCTAGGATATTCGTCAAAAGAGACATGACAAAAAATACCAAGAACACCAGGGCGACCATGTACCTGTTTCGCATCATTATTGTTGGTACGATTACTCCGTCGTCGTAACTTTCGTAGCCAGTTCAAATCTTCCAGGTTCGCGTCCAGCGCGCGCAGCCAGAGCAAGCGTGATCATCTGGACCGGTAAGATCTCCAGAATCGGCGTCACCGCTTTGACGGCATGCACCAGCCGAAAACACTCGGTTGGAGCGCTTTCCCCAACCAGCTCAGCCCGTCCGCCCTGCGCCTGGATGTCTTCCAATAGCCGCTGGTTGAGTGCTCGCGTCTTCGTGTCGCCGGAAAAGACGAGCACGAATATTTCTCGCCCTAACATCTCCAGCGGACCATGGCGGAAAGCTGCGCTACTCATGCCCTCGGCATGAAAATGATCAGATTCCTTCACGATTAGCGCCCCCGTGCCGACCGCCGCCAACGATGCACCACGCCCGACCAAGAACAAGTGGCGAACATCTTTCAACTTGGAAACAAGGGTAGCGACGTGGTCTTTCCAGTGGGCGAGATAAGCGGCCACGGCCGGGGAGGCATGTTCTAGTTCACGACGCGAATGCCGGACATCACGCTCGCACAGAACGTCGCCCAGCCACTTCAGCGCCATCAGCGCAGTGACATAGGTTTTGCACGACACCGAGAACTCGTGTCCAGATTGGGTCAGCAGAACCGCGTCGGCGTACTGCGCCAGCGGACTTTCTTTCGTGTTGGTCACGGCGATGATTGCAGAGCGCTGATCATTCATTTCGAGGAGACGTACGATTTCGGCACTCTGGCCGGACTGCGACACCGCAATAATCAAGGTCTTAGGATCGAAAAAGTGGCTTTGATAGTGGACTAATTCGGAGGTCTCTACCATGACCGCAGTGAACCCACGGCTTATCAGGTCTAAGCTCAAGGGATGGAGGGCATGGAAGGAGGATCCCATACCGGTCAAAATAAGGCGATGAAACTGCCCATCTCTGAGACGATCAACCAGCGGCGGGAGAGACTCCGACCTTTCCAGTCCGGCCA
>Ga0070708_100002065_pt1 | contig 15481 bp, 24 predicted proteins | sample KBSK5503metaG_FD_65469 | JGI IMG/M metagenome (GOLD analysis project Ga0070708, IMG submission 65469) | Corn, switchgrass and miscanthus rhizosphere microbial communities from Kellogg Biological Station, Michigan, USA - KBS K5-50-3 metaG | ecosystem: Host-associated > Plants > Roots >... | reverse complement strand
GCTGCCCCAGCTGCCGAAGAGGCGGCCGTGCTCGACGACCTCGGCGAAGTAGCGGCGCTTCTGCGCGTCGGTGCCGAGCGCGTCGATGAAGCGCATGACCGTCGAGTGCATGGGCAAGGTGACTGTCCACCGGGCCCAACCGTAGCACACTAAACCCGTGATTTTCCGGCCTCGAGACTCTCGAGGCTATGGGGCGCTTTGGGCCTCGTGGGGCCCATGTCTCGGACAGAACCCGGACACCACCGCCGGGAGCTGGCGGTGGTGGGCGGCCGGCAGAACCCTCGGTCCTGGGCACCACCGGGAGGCTCCCAGGAGCCAGGAGACGGTTTCAAAACGGGCCTACGCTGCGAGCTGCAGCTCCAAGACATGCCGACACCCTCTCCGGCCAGCTCGAGGGCTCCTGGGGGCGCGTAGGAGCCGCGGCGACCGCCGCTCCCCCAGGTTGGCACGGGGCCGGCCCCTCTCCCGAGACCCGGCATATGTCGGACATATGGTAATATGTCCGAGGGAGGCGATGAGAATGGCGAAGAGGAAGCGGGTCAGGGTGAAGCGGCCGGGCGAGCATGTAACCTCGCTCGCGTTGCCGCGGTCCCTGTGGAAAGCGGTCCGACGCATGGCGCTCGAGCGCGAGGTGACGGTCCGGAAGTTGATTATCGAGCAGCTCGAGCAGCTCACGGGAAAGGGGAAGGTATGAGCCGGAAGGTTGCAGCTCGGAGGATTCGAAAGGCCCCGGCCCAACCGGTGGCGCCTTGCCCTCAGTGTGGCGACACCCGCGGCCTGTGCTTCGGGGGTGTGCTTGTCCCGCGCCAGTGGTGGGGCTCGAGGAGGCCCCGGAAGCGGAAGTAACGCAGTAAGCGGGAGCCCGGCCGCGTTAGAGCGCGTCCGGACCCCCTGACCCTCACCCCACACCTACGAGAGAGGTGTCACGATGAGAGCTGAAGGCAGTATCACCCGCCGCGACACGCTGGCGGCCCTGATGTTTCGAGTCCTGGCCGACGGCCCGAGCTGCACCCTGCAGGAGCAGGCCCACCGGGCGGCCTCTGTCGCCCTGACGTTCGCCCACCTCGAGCACCGGAGCTGCGACCTACTCCGGCGGCATGGCGCCAACCGAGAGGCTGCGCTTACCCGGGCCCTGGCCGCGGCCCTCGAGCGGCTCCTACAGGTTGACCCCCAGGCCGCTCGCGACGTGGCCGCGGCCCTCGAGGATGGTGCGCGATGAGTGCCCTCATGGACTCGACCGTATTCCCCGGGTTCATCTTCGGCGCGGTGGCCGGCCTCGCCCTGGTGGCCGGCATGATGTGGTCGTTCCGGCTCCTGATGCGAGCCCGGAAACGGATGCTCAATCGGACCCTGGCCGAGCTAACCAATGCGCTCCTGAGCCTCTGGCACTGGCGCCAGGAAGTCGAGCGCGGAGATGTGAAGCGGTCGGCCGCCGCGGAGGACGGGGAGGCGGCCCGTATCTCCGAGCGCGTCACGGAGTGCGCTCACGATTGCGTCAAGGTTATGGCCGAGATTGACCTAGGCGACATGGGGAAGGCGAGTCTCTCCGTCCGCCGACTCTATGGCCGCCTCGAGCTGCTCCGGCGCGATACCGCGAGGCAATTTTCGCCGGCCGCGGTCGGCGTGCGGAGGGTCCGGTGATGCTCACGTGGTGGAAGACGCGGCCGGGCGCCTATGAGATTCGGTCGGTAAACATCGCGCTCCTGTTCGCCCGGAAGGCGGCCAGGATTCAGAAGTCGTCGGAGCTAGAGAAAACGTTGTAATCGCCCGGGAACACCCGGGCGGTCTGCAGCTCGAGGGCCGGCGGGGGTGGTAGCTCCTCGCCGGCCTTCTTTTGTTTCAGGGTAATGAACGTGGTCGCGATTTGGCCTCCCGCCGTGTGAACCTCCGGAACCTGCCCGGCTCTCCGTCGAGCGACGGCCCCAGGGCTCGGGACGATGCGGACCACGAGCCGCCGTGTCTCATCGTCAAGGACTACGACGGCCACCCCGAGCCGCTCCGCAATCTCGACGGCCTTCCGTCTCGCCCATACCTCGACGTACGCGAACCCCAGGACTTCCCCAGGTCGCGCGCTCCGACGAATCACGTAGCGCGGCTCATTCCATCCGACACGCGGGCGACGGTAGCGCTCGACCGGCCGGGCCATGCTATTTCTGAGCCCACTCGTCGGCCGGAGCCGAATTGAGAATCAGGGAATACCACTCGCCCGAGCCGACGGCCTTGTGGTCGATGCCGAGAACGAGGAGCGTCAGGAGATGGGAGCCAACCTCAATCACGCGGTCCGGGCTATTCGGCTCGGTCATTAAATGGAGCCGGGCCTTGTGGAGCGCGGCGGTCAGGCTTCGACGTGAGCGCGATGTGATAGGCATGACGCGCTTCATCGCCAGTACATCTCTCGGAGAACTACCAGCGTGTTCCAGAGGCGACCGCCTCGTGCGTTCTCGCGACCGAGCCGACCGGCCACCCGGCCTTGAATGTAGCGGTAGCGGGAGAGGAGTGCCTTCACGGCCATAGTTGCCACCGCCACCCGGCCGGAGCCTCGGCCTTGAATTGCCGGGCACATTGCGGGTTCGGGCACTCGACCACGCGAGCGGGAGCCGCTTCCGCGTCGGGGCCACGGTTGGGAACAAGAAAGAGGCCGTCTTGAGCCTGGGCGTCGAACACATCGCGACAGTGAGGACACCGGAGCGTCAAGTTCTCCGTCTTGCCTTCCCGTAGGACGCGCTCATAGCGCTTGGTGTACTCGGTCACTTCGGCCAGCGTCTTGCAGTCTGCAAGCCGCTTCCCTCGCCCGAGCGGCGGGGTGTGGCTCACTACGTCGAGCATGAAGATGTTTCGGCGCATGCTAGTTGGCGCTGACCAGGAGCGTTCCGGCGAAGGTGACTCGGTACGCCTGGAAGGACATTGCCTTGAAGAGAATCCCGCCGGTGAACGTCTCTCCCTTCGCGGTGATGTCGAACCATGAGGAGCCACCGTCGGGACTGCCTTCGATTTTCGAGACCGTTGTCGCCGCGAAAGTGAGGTTCTGTTTCTTCGCCATGTCGAGCAGAACGGCCGGACTCGACGTGATGCCTGCTTGTGAGAATGAGTCAGGGACGACTATCTGCGCCATGTCATTCTCCCGGGTCCGGGGCCTGCTCAAGCATGACGAGCGGGGGCGCTCCGTCCTCAATCCCGTCGAGGGTTCCTGGGGTTCCGCCGACGTTACTCCGTCGGTCGGCCCCGATTTGCAGTTCTGCTAGTTCCGCCGCGTGCTCGGCCGCGAGCGCTTCCATAATGCGAGCGGAGAGCCGGTCGAAGTCCACCGCGTCCGGGAATCCGTCAACCTCGCGGAGCATGGCGAAGACATGGCCGGAGATTTTCGCTCGGCCCATCTCAGGAAAGCACTCCGGTCCGCGAGGCGAACACACCGTCATAGGCCGCCGCCTGAATCTTGTGGACGGTCACCCCGTCGAGGAATGCGGATGGGATCTGAAACTCGAAACCATGCTCGGCGTCGAAACCATCGGCCACCGAGTCCGTGTTGTGGAGTTGGGCGAGAACCCGGCCCAGGATTACTCCGTCGCCTAGAATGGTGACGGTCTGCCGCGCATTGAGCTGCGCGGGGAAACTGTGGTCTAGGTCATTGGCCGCCCATCCGGAGACGAGCCCGCCGCCTGCAATCGACATTGCTCCGACTGTTGCCATGTTGTCACCTCCCGTAATAGGACCGGCGGAACGCTTCGCGAGCGCTCCGGAGTCCGCGCATGATCGGATTCGGACCGCGACCGGCCAAGTAGTTGTAGCGGGTCATAAAGGCCGCGCTCTCCCGCTTGGCGAACGCGTAGCCCTCGGGCGCGTGAAAGCGGACCGTCTCTCCGCACGCGCAACGGGTCCGCATGATCCGGCCCTTCCCGCTCTCGCCCTCGGCAGCATAGGCAGTCTTCGCGAGCCGGATGTGGTTCGGGAGGCGGACCTTGCTAGTCTCCCCACAAGCGGAGCAACGGACCGAGACTCGAAGCGCTCGCTCCTCTTCGTCGTCTAGCGCGTCACCGTTCCACCCCGGTTCCATCGGGTCTTCCGGGTCGGACTTATCAACCGGATAGCCAGGGCCACCGGCACCCCGGCGAGAGTCGCCGGTCTCGGAGTCAAGCACGCGATAGCCGCCGCTGCTCACCGTGTTCTTCGGATCGCGGCGCATTGGCCACGCGTCAATCTCTTCACCCTCATTGGCACTCGGTACACCGTCGCGAACCGGGACGGAGCCCTCGTGATACTTCCGGAGAAACCCTTCGAAGATTCCCATGTATCACCCCTTTCGAATCGCTAGCTCCTCGAGCTGCTCGAGGGTAAAGGTGTTCTCGTGGACTATCTCGGCGGTCACCACCGGAGGCAGACCGCGACCGTTTGAAATGTCCTGCCGGCGCGTGCCTGGGCAATCGATGAGGAACATAAACATTCGGGCCGCCGCGTTCACGTCACCGCCCAGGTTGAGGGCGAGCCGGTGATGTAGGAGCGTGAACCTCGAGGCCGGAATGTTGGTTGTCACTGGCATTCCCTCGCCCGTGAGCCGGTAGCCCGGCGAGGGTCGCTCCTCGTGGCGCTCACTGAGGCGCCACACTGCGACCACCGCATCACCCTCGCTCACGAGGAGCGACGGGGGCGCGCTCAGGCCGCGGAGCCGGTCCATAACGTCCACCGCGGAGGCCGATGCGTACGCGAGCGTGTCATTCGCCCTCTTCTGCTCGAGGGCCACGAGGCCGGCGCGTCCGCGCATGGTCGCCATATCGTCGTAGCTGCCAAACCCCGCGGGCGAGTCCGGAGCCACCGCGTCCAGCCGTTCCGGAGCGATGAGCTGCAGTGGGAACCGGACCGCGACCACATCGGAAGCCGCGACCTCGGAGGCGTTCGGGACGATGCACAGGCTCGGCGCAAATTGGCACCGGCCCCACCGATTTTCCGCGAGCCACTCAGGGAGACCCGGGCCCTTCCCCGGCCACCATGCGCCTTGCAGCTCCCACCGTCCACCATAGAGCCGCGCGAATTCCTCGCTCGAGGATGCCGCGCCGCTCGCCACGAGTCGGAGCAGCATCGGCCCGGGCATCGGGTGCAGGAAATCTACTACGTCGGCTAGCTCGAGAACCTTAGTCGTCATCGGTATCCGTTTCCTTTCGGTGGTGTCCATCGTTTGTCGTCGCGCTCCAAATCCCCTGCCTGGGCGTTCGCCCGCTTGCGGGCCTTCCGTCTCGCGACCGCTTCCTTGAGCCTGCGCCTGTCGCTCGGCTTCATGTAAAACGCTTGCCTCTTCATCTCGACAAACGTGCCGCTTTTCTCCATCTTCTTTTTGAGCGTGCGGAGCGCGGTGTCGATGTCCGTAAACTGGTCAAGTTCGACGACTACGTTGTCCGGCATCACCCTCACCCTTTCAGTTAATTGGGGAGCCCCGGGAGCGGTTGAAGAAGGCCGAAGGCCCGAGAGGACCGCGCCCAGGTTCCCGGCGCTCCGTTACCGGAGCCCGCCGCCGCTCCCCGCGGCGGAAGCCTACCTCTCGCCCCTACTTAACGCGTGGGGGTGCGAAAAGCGGACATGCGGCGCCGGAGGTGGCGCTCGGAGATCCCTAGCTCGCGGGCAAGGTTCCGCTGATTTACCTTGACCCCGCGGGCCTCTAGCCGGCAGGCCGCGGCCTCCCATTCGGCCGGGAGCTGGGGCAGCTCCGGGGCCTGGGCCTCGTCAACCGCGACAGGCTCCGGAACCTCTTCGACCGCAACAAGCATCCGGGTCCGGACCCGGGCCTTGCGGGTCTCGCTCACGACGCGGTTGTGAGCGGCGGTAGCGATGAGCCTATGGCGCCCGTTGATTTGGTCAAGCAAGGCGGCCACCGGTTCGGGGTCTACTAACTTGTTCACAGTCTCAACCAGGGCGCACGCGACCACCGACGTGACCGCCGGCCGGGTGAGCGGCTCAAGCTCCTGGGCTCGGATAACTTGCCGGGTGCCGTCGCCCAGCATGTAGCCGATTTTCGCCGTGAGCCGTTGGACCGCGCTCTTGACGTAGGCCGGCGCCTCCGGGTGGTGGCGGACGATCCACGCGTCGAGGTAGCCGCGAGCGGCCATCTCTTCGATGAGCGGCGCCAGCTCCGCGAGCGGGTCCGCGGCGCTCACTTGGCGCCCCCGAATGGGTGACCGGGGCCACCGTTGACGCGGAGGAAGGGTGAGCTGTCCGCGCCGCGGCGCTCGCGCATCCGCTCGAGGTAGTCTCGCTCACCGGCCTCAGAGTATTGGCATCTCGAATGGTCGCACGGTGTCGGCGCCTTCGTTCTCGAGTAAGGGTCACATGGAATTTTCGCGCCGGTCTGCTCGTCAATCCTGTAATCGAACCACTCGACCTCCGTCATACCGCACTCGGGAAACCGGGCCTTATCGCGGAGCATCACTGCCACCTCGTGCCCGGGGGCGAATAGAACCCACCCAGGTGTGCGGCCTGTCCACCGACCGCGCCCAGGCCGCGGGAGCGACCGACACCACCGACCGCGGTTGGCCCGCCACCTCGAGGAACCCCGAGCGAGTGCCCGATAGGCGGACCGCTCCTGCCCTTGCCACTCAAGACGTGGAGCATGCCGCACGTCGCATTAGCAAAATCGTCAGAAGATCCTCGAGGATGGTCTACGCGAGGCTTGCCACCACTGCCGGGTGATTGCTGCAGGAGCGTCAACTCCTTCACGAGTGGGAACGGTGAGTCGAGGAGCTTGACCTTGTTCGCGAGGAAGAGCGGAGCGACGGCCATGTAGATCGTGGACTTGTCGGCGTATGTAGGCTCGGTCGCGTTCGCCGGGATCCACGTCGGCGTTTCGTACTCGATTCCATGCCGGCGGAATTCGGCCGCGATCCATCCGTCGGTGCCGGTGTAGCGGTCACCGTAGACCTTGCTGAGATTGAATCGCGCGAGGTGCTCGGCCATCTGCGGGATGATCGACGTTAGCTCGGAGGTGGCGCGGTTCGCGCCCCATAGCAAGTCCTGAATGTAGAGCCGGTCCTGGCCGCCCGTGCCCAAGAGATCAGGGGTTGCCTCATCGTGGCCGATAGAGAGCGCGTGCGAGTCCGGACCCGTTGACGCCATGTCCACGAAGGCAAAGTAACGATGCTTCCCGAGCTGAGGCATCCGCTCGGCCACTCCGTAGTCAACCGCCCGCTCGATGATGGCCGGCGGGAGGAATGCGGTCAGGTCGGAGGCGAACTCGGCCAGGAACTCCATCGCGAAGCGCGCCGGCGCCATGATCGCGGCCATATGGTCGAGATCGGGGAACGCGGGATTTAACAAACTCGTGGGCGCTTTGAAACAGAGCAAGTCGGGATCGTCATGACCCCAGCCTCTTTTTATGTCCCGGTACAGGATCCCGCGCTGGCCGGCGGGCGTCGAGATTTTAATCAACGGACCTTGCAAGGTGCCCATGCCTCTGAGAACCGCGGTCTCGATGTCCTCGTCAGAATTCGCGGCGCCCTCAGTCGGGAAATAAGCAACCTCGTCTAGCACCGCGGCCACGATGGTATAGCCTCTGAGCGCTGCCGCGGTGCTGGGGAATGTCCGTATCTCGAGGCCATTTTTTAGGATGATGGCGCGGTTGAGGTACGTCGCCACCTGGGAATTCAGGAGTGGATTATCTCGGAGGTGCCCAGCGACGTAGCTAAACGCAATGCCGGCCGCCTCATGGTCCTGGGCGACGAGCGCCACGAGGCCGCGCTCTCCGACCGCGAGTTTGCGCTCATGGCCGGCGTAGAGGGCTTCCCATTCGACGCGGGGCGAGGCGAACATCGAGGTTTTGCCACCTCGAGCACCGGCGGCCACCGTGACGTTGCGGTAGTAGCGCGGCGTGTAGACTTCGCGGCCCGTCATCAACTTGAAGAGCGCCAACTCAGAACCGGTGAGGAGCTGGCCCGCCATCGCTTTGACGATTGTGCGCTGGGCGGCCGAGAGTGGGAGTTTTAGGATCTGCTCGGTGTACTCGAGAACGGAAGGCTTGCGGAACTTGCGAGGGCGAGGTGATGGAGCCGCTACAGGAGTGCGCATGGCACGATTCCTCCGAGTGCCCTGCGCCTGCGGTCCGTCAGTCGTTCGGGCGGTTAGGTGGCTAGGGTCGGCACCCGCGCCACGTTCTACGTTCTAGATCACGATGCTACCACAGCGTCCGCGGAATCGTCGGAGCTGGTGTCCTTATCCTCGAGGCCATGCTGTTCCCACCATTCCCCGGAGACCTTGCGCGCGTGACGCTGCAGGCCCAGGAGCTTCAGCGAGCCGCGGAGACTGTCCGCCGTGGCACGACGTTCCGCCAGGATGGGGAGCGAGGTGTCCGGTAGCTCGCCGGCCTCGCCGGAGGTGACGAGGGCGCGCAGGATGGAGCCGTCGAGACACCGGACGATGAGGAGCGAGACGGCCGCGGTTTCGATGAGCATGCTTTTTGCGGCCGAGAGCTGGTCCTCCCCGCCCGCGTCGGTGATGAGGGCGTCGCGATACGAGGCGAGCAGTTTCCCCACCGCGGAGTCCGGGTGGGCGATGGCCTGATAGCTGGCGAGTCCTCGACGGGTGAACATCCGGGCGGTCCTCGCTTGCTTGATCGCGAGCACCTTGCGGGCCTTCGCCAGTGCCTTCAGTTGGGCAGGTGTGCGGGCCTTCCGCTCCTCTACCTCTTCCACGTCGATTGTCACCGGATGCCGGGCCATGATCACCTCCCTACCGTCGTTCGGATTTGCCACCGCTACAGTCGTTCGGATTTGCCACCGCTACAGTCGTTCGGATTTGCCACCGCTCCAGTCGTTCGGATTTTTCCACTACTATCTGAGGCGGCCGAGCGCGACCCCCCATGCCGGCCTCCCCGTTCAGAATCTTGGCGAGCCCTCGAGGGCCTCGAGCTGCAGCTTCCCTCGAGCTGCCTGGCCTAGCGAATGACTTTGCACTAACAGTCCAATGCTAGCCCTCGAGGCCGCAGGATCAGTGAGTATAAGGCGCCCTGTCCGCTTTCGGTCCGCTCAACTTCAGACTTGCCGCGGGTTCTCGAGGGTCTCAACGTGGACCGCGGCCAGTATCCACGCGGGTTAGAGGCTCGAGGGCTCGAGCTGCAGAGGTGGCGCCCAGGATCGAGGTTCGCGGCCAAATCCTTCGCAGGGCCTTTTACCTTCTGTGAGCCTAATTCTGTGAGTTAGGCTCACCTAATGTCCCAACCTCCCAACCTTTAACCCACCTACGGCTCTGTATGCTCTACGGGCTACGTTTCAAGGCTCTCGTGCGTTCGGTTAGGCAAAGGTTGGGAGGTTGGGAGTGTGTGATTTTATAGGGTCTTTTTCCCAACCTTCCCAACCTTGTCTAGCGCACAGGCCGCCGGATCGGCGTCAAGATGATCTTTCGGCCTCGTGGAACCTCTTCCGGCTCCGGTTCGACAGGCTCAAGGTTGGGAGGTTGGGACAAAGGTTGGGACTCATGATGTCACCACCTCGAGCGACCATCCGGTCCGTTCGCGGGCCTTGCCTTCCCTGACGGTGTGTCGGGTCAGACGGTGGCCCAGGACCGTGCGCCCGGTGTTCGCGGCGAGTGCTATCCCGAGCGTGGTGGTTGCGCCGCGCGGGCCTATGGCTTTCTCCATGAGGCCGGGCATGTGTTCCTGAGCATCGCGGGCCAGATCGTGAGTCATCACCACTTTGCCCGCGTGGTGGGTGTCGAGCCACGCGGCGAAGAACGATCGCCATTCGTTCGACTCCTCGTCACTCCGACCGCGGAACGCATCGCGGTTGCCGAGGAAATTGGGCACCTCAGCAGCCTCGAGGATCCCGCCCACTGTGGCGGACCACGCCTCGAAGCGGCCCATGATCACGCGTCCTGGCTTGGCGCCGCCCTGGATCCAGTAGCGGATCATGGTCAAGGCCGCCGACACTAGCTCGCTCCGATTCTCGATCGCCCACGTGGGCAGCTGCATCTCGAAACGCCGATCCTCCGGATATTCGCACTTGGGATCGATGAAGATCCACACCGACCGGGCCAGCGCTTCCTTTCCAAACCGGAGATTGTTGCCGGTGATGTACCACGTTGCGAGATTGGGAACGCTGACCGTCCGCGTGTAGCCCAGGATCCGCCCGCGGATCGCCGGAGAGGTGAGGATCGATTCTAGCGCCCCGTTCTCTACTCGCGTTTTCACGTTGTCGAAGATGATCGAGTGCCGGCCCTGGAGCATCTCGGCCAGGATCAGCTTTCGCATTTCCTCTCCGTCTACCGGGAGCGGTTGCGGGTCAAACCGATCGTTACTAGCAATGACGATGCCCAGCTTGGTCAACATCGTTTTGCCGGACCCAGGTAGGGCCGGCGCGTCGAAGGCGAACATCGGGGTTTGCGACTCGATCGGGATATAGCTGCGCACCAGCGGCGTCAAGTACGCGCCCAGCGTGTTCGCATAGCTGGGGGTCCGGATCGATCGCTCCGGATCTAGCTCGCTATCAAATGGGAACCTGCAGAGCATTCGATCGAAGAGGCTGCGGGCCTTGCGCACATCCTCAAGGGTGGGCACGTTGGGCACGTTCACCACGAGCCTATCCGGCGGGGCGAGATAGATCCGCGTCTCCGGATTGTAGCCGGGCGCCATGATCAGCTCGCCGCTTCGATCGAAGTAGGGCACGCGGAGGAACGCGTCGAGCATCGGGAGCCCAGGCCGCAACGTTGAGAAAATATCCCGCACCACCTTTTTCGGTGGCGAGGTGGGGCGTAGGTCGCCGGCCTCGTCTCTTATGAACCAATCGGCGGCCCGCGCTAGCACGTGGGTTAGGTGGTCATCGGTGAGGGCCTGAGTCGCGGTGTCGTGGAGCCGCACGAGCACGTCGCCCTGCTGGAAGACGATCGGATCGTCACTGTTCCACGCCTGCAGAGCGGCCAGAGCCTCTCTCGTGTAGTTACGCAGCTGATCGCCACTCACTACGATTTCTGCGAGCGGCCGAGCGGCGCCGGCTCCTGCAGCCGGCGGCGGTGTGGCCTCCGTTATGAGCTGCTCGAGCTGCTCTACCGTTCCGCCGGCCGCGAAGAAGTCGGCCGCGTCACCGCCCGCGGGCGCGTCAGGCCACGCGATACGCTGGGCCACGTCTTGCCCCAGGGCCCGCCGCCGAGCCTCTACCCGATCCATCAGGGTCCGGCCCTTGTCGTCATGGTCCGCCCACAGCCGCACCGGGTGGCCGGCCAGGAGCCGGATTACGTCGTCGGACGGGCACGTGGGCGCCCCGGTGACGATCCCGACCGCGAGGAGCCCGCGGGCCGCGAGTGCATCGCGGGCCATCTCGCCTTCGACCACGTAGACGGGCGCGTCGGGATCCGCGGCCTCGAGGTTCGCTCGCCCGTAGAGCAGCTCTCGCGTCTTGGCGCCTTTCGGCTCCCACCATACTTCCTTGTCCCGCGTCTCTCCGATCCGGAAATACTGGCGCCAGTGCGTCCACGTGTTCCCAGCCGAGTCCTTCATGACGTGGGAGTAGCGCTCGAGGTTGATCCGCTCTGGCGCCTCGGTAGGAGCTGGGGCCTGACCCTCTCGAGCCGCTCGAGCTGCGTCGGGCTCGTGGGAGGATCCGCACGGGCATGCGCTCTCTACCGCGTGACGATAGCCTCCGGTATCCTTGAAGGGCTCAAGGTCGCCGCGGCGTTCTTCACGCGTGCAGATCGCCCAGCTCGGGGACAACAGGTAGCCGTAACACCTGACGCCATCGTGGGCGGGATCCGTCTTGGCCCCGCCGCACACCGGGCAGCGGTTCGCATCGGTGAACCGGCGCCGGTCAATCGGGATTGGTTCCACGGGCCGGCGCGCCGGCCGCCCCCGCGGACTCTCGGTCGTTTCCTTGACGGGCTCAAGGACCGGGCGCCGGGCAGGTTTCTCCGGCGCGACCGGTTGCCGCCGGGGGCGGTCCTGCTCCTGGGCCACCTCGAGGACCGGAGTCCGTGTCGGCCTGATCGGCTCCGGGGTCTGCTCGGGCTCGGGAACCGGCGTCCGAGTCATGAGGCCCTCTTGTAATTGGTACGCCCGGGGTTACCAATTACAGCTTTCTTCTTCGCCCGGTGGGCCGCGACTCGTTCGCGGTTGCACTCGCGGCACCTCAGCTCCGCTAGGCGGTGCTGCCACAAGGGCTCCCCCGTCTTCTCCCGGCGGCCCACGTGACGCGTCCCACCGTGACCCGGCGCCCCCTCGAGCTTGAGGTGTGCGGCTCGGTCGCCAAACCTGCAGGAGCCCAGGCACGCGACGATGAGACACCCGGTCTCGTTCGACATGCAGAGCTGCTCGCCGGCCCACTTGAAAGCCTGATAGGCCGTCTTCCCCAGGATGAGCCGGTGACCCTGCCTGCAGTAGTGGACCCGCGGCCGGCGGGTCATAGCTGGATTCTCCGGCCTCGAGGCGGATGCTCGACCGGCGGTTCCGGTGGGACCGGTTGCCGGCGGTAGTGGCCGACTTCCTCCCTCAGCTCGCGGCGCTCCTGCCACAGCCCGACTATTTCCTGTATGTCGCCCCGCTCGGCGTGCCGATACGCTTCGACTGCCTCCACGAGTACGCGCACGATTGCCTCAAGCTCGCCGCGGTCGAAGTCGGACAAGGGCTCGAGCGGGTCGCCAAAGTCAATCCACAAGCCTACGACGGCCTCCGCGGTGGCTCGCGGACTCGGGACGGGTGTTCTTTTCGGTGTAGCCGGCGCCGCGGCCCCGGTGGTATCCTGCGGGTCAGTCATAGGGAAGCCTCTTCCTTTCCTGTGGCGGTTGTGGCGCCCGGCCTTCCTCCGGTCGCCCTCTTCGGACAGGCCCAGCTCCCCCGGCACCTCACCGGGGGAGCGGTCTGTCCTTCCCTACTTAACGCGCCGCCGGCGAAAAGCGGACATAGCTCGCAATAGCTTTCGCCCATTCAAGGCACTCCTCGGCGGTTGACCGGAGGTTGAGCCATTCGGTCCCGGTGCCGCCCGCGGCGGGGTCGAGATCCGGCAGGAGCGCTACCAGCTCCGCAGCCGCCGCTCTCGCTCTCAGCTCGGCCTTGGCCGCGATGAGATCCTGACCCACCTTGAGGATGGCCGCGACAGAACGCTCCACGTCGGTGTTGATCCGGTCGGCCCACCCTTGCGCGTTCACGAGGGACGCCTCCCGATCTTCTTGAGGTAGTCGAGCAGAGCGCTTCGGCGGAACTTCACGCGGCCGTCAAGCGGATCTTTATAGCCGAGATGGCCGCCACCGATCCCGGGCAAGGCGCGCAGTCGTTTCCGATAGAGGTTGTCGGGCGTGGTGCCGAGGATCTTCGCGGCCTCATCGATCCGGATTACATCGTCGGCGGGATCCACCGCCGGGGCCTGCTCCTGGGCCTGGGCGCGGGTGATGAGCTGCAGAGCGAGGGCGAGCGCGTGCGGGGCTAGGTCTCGCGCCTGGGATGGCGCGAGCGTTACGACTGCCGCTGGGTCCGCCGCGAGGGCGGCCAGCGTCGGAGCGGGGCTAATCAGACATGTGGGCCAGTGCTGCGAACGTCATAAATAGTCTCTCCTGTTCTCCGGTCGTGCCCACGAGGGCGCCGGTTCTGAATGTTGGAACAGGGCGAGAGTACATGCGCCCCTTACATGTTGTCGAGGATTTTCCCGACGAGAACTGAGCCGGTTGATCAGGTGAGCCGCAAGTGCCTGAAATGACGGGTGTAATACCACAGAAAATGATGACTTTGCACACTTGACGGACAGGCTCGGCGGTGGGAATATGAACATATGCAGCACATCACGAGGTGAAAGGGACAACATGGACAAGGTTCGGGGAATGGGCCGCGTATTCCAGCGCGGCGGGGTGTGGTGGATCGCCTACTACGTCGGCGGGCGAGAGATTCGGAAGTCGAGCCGCTCGACGGACAAGGCGGTGGCCGACCGCATGCTCAAGGCGCAGTGGAAGGCGGTGGGCGCCGGCCGCCACGTTGAGCCGCGGGCCGAGCGGACCACCGTCGCGGAGCTGATCGAGGGCCTCCGTCTCGAGTATGCGGCCCTCGGCCGGCGCTCCGCGCTCGAGCCCAGGGTCCGGCCGATCCTGGCCCAGCTCGGCCACCTCCGGGCCACCGATATCACGCCGCGCGTGATCGAGCGCTACAAGGCCGGCCGCCTCGAGGAGCGCACGGTGCGCGGGACTCCGGTCGCAAGGGGAACGGTCAACCGTGAGCTAGCTGCGCTCAAGCGGGCCTTCACCCTGGCCCGGGAGCAAGAGCTGGTGTCCGCGTCTCCGCTCATCAAGTCGTTTCCGGAAGGGAAGGCGCGTCAAGGATTCGTGGACGCGCCCACGTTCGCCGCGGTGGTGGCGGGCCTGCCTCCGGTCCTGGCCGACGCGGCAACGCTCGCGTACGGCTCCGCGTGGCGCCGGGAGGAAATCCTCGGCCTCGAGTGGAGCGACGTGGACCGCGAGGCCGGGACGGTCACCCTGCAGGCCGAGCGGTCGAAGAACGAGGAGCCGCGGATCCTGCCCCTTACCGGGGAGCTGCTCGAGGTGATTGAGCGTCGGTGGGCCGAGCGGGCGCCGTGCCCGTTTGTGTTCCACCACCACGGGCGCCGGTACTCGAATATCCGGGGCAGCTGGCGCAAGGCGGTGGCCGCCGCCGGCTACCCGGGACTCCTGTTCCACGATCTTCGCCGGTCGGCCATCCGGAACTTTGACGAGGCCGGTGTGAGCCCGGCGGTCGCCATGAAAATCTCCGGCCACAAGACGGCGAGCGTGTATCGGCGCTATCGGATCGCCTCGACCGCCGACATTCGCCGGGCGCTCGAGCGGACCCAGGCCCACCTCGCCGCGCAGGCCGGCCAGGGCTCCAAGGTGGTCCGGATCGGGGGCTAGCGGACAAGGCGGACAGAACACGGTACAAACAGGGCCACTAGGGTATCGGTGGCCTTTTGTTTTATCTACTTACGAGGCTATGACTTTCCCGTGCATGTGCACGGTCATCGCGGTGTTGGCGCAGCCGCGGGCGATGGTGCGGATCACCCCGATGTAGGTCGGCATGTCGAGGTCGAGCCCGCCGTACGCGGTGGGGATGCACGAGGCCAGGAAGCCATCCCGCCCGAGTACCCGCCAGCTGTCGATCGGGTTCGTGCCCGCCGCGTCGTACTCGGCCGCGCGCGGCGCGATGTGCTCGCGCGTGAGCCTCGACACCAACTCCAGTAAGGCTTTTTTTGACTGGGGGGGAGCGACCGCCGCTCCTCCCCCAGACCCGCCCACCAGTTTCGAGTCAGCCGTCATCGACCGCTAGCTCATGCCCTTGACCGGCTGGCGGTTGCCGGTGATGCAGCGGCAGGTGCCGGCCTGGTGCAGCTCGATCATGTTGCCGAACGGGTCGTACATGAAGATCTGCTGCGACTCGGGGCCCACCACGCCCCGGGTCACCCAGTGCTCCACGCCCATGCGGTCCAGCTCGGCCTTGGCCTCCTGGATGTCGGGCACCGCGAGGGCCACGTGCGGCCGCGACGGATCCTTGTCCGGCCCCTGGGCGAACTTG
>Ga0070708_100002063_pt1 | contig 15493 bp, 10 predicted proteins | sample KBSK5503metaG_FD_65469 | JGI IMG/M metagenome (GOLD analysis project Ga0070708, IMG submission 65469) | Corn, switchgrass and miscanthus rhizosphere microbial communities from Kellogg Biological Station, Michigan, USA - KBS K5-50-3 metaG | ecosystem: Host-associated > Plants > Roots >... | reverse complement strand
GCCGGAACGACGACCATGACCCCGAACGTTGCGATCAAGTACGCCGCCATCACGGCGAGCGACCCGAACAGCAGGTAGCGGGTAATCGCGCGAGCATCCCTGATCTCAACGCCCATGTTGAGAGGGACTTCCACCCCCAGCAATGCGAGGATGACCAGACCGAAGAAGGTCCAGTTCGTGAAGTTGAGGCCGCTCTGGGCCGAGGGAGAGTACGTGGAGAAGTCGACCGGGTTCGCCGCCGCCGGGTGACCGCCAAGGAGCCACACCACCCCAGCCAGGCCCATTAGCAGGATCGCCAGGCCATAGAGCACGAAGACCACGTTGACGATGTTCTGGGTCACGCGAAAGCGCAGGATCGAGATGACCGCGCTGAAGAGGATGAAGAGGGTAATCACAATGCCCTGCAACCGGATGTCGAGGCTGCCAATCTGATCCGGGAAAACGTACCCCAGGAACGCGAACACGACGGTTCCCGTGGCGACCATCACCAGAACGCCCGGCCACCACGCGCAGAACCCCGCAAAGAAGCCCCAGAAGCTGCCGAAGGCTTTGTTGGTCCACAGGTAGATCGAGCCCTCTCCCGGGAACATGCGGCCAAGCTGTCCGGTGACGATGGCTCCCGGAATAAGGAACACCAGGAAGCCCAGGATCCACCAGCCGAACGCGGCTGGACCCGCACTCTGGATGACGGCCGCGTTCGTGATGAACAGGACGATGGCGACGAAGATTGCCACCATGTCGAAGGTTGTGAGGACTCTCGGCAGGATGCCGCCTGCGACGCGCTCCGAGATTAGCTGATCGTCGGCTGTCGAGGTTGCTGTGGTCATGCTGTAACCCTCTGTGCTCGTGGTTCGATGTTGACTCCTCAGAAGCGCATGGCGTGCTCGAAGCACTCGAACGCGGCATCGTGGGCGCTGAAACTGACTGCCTCCGAGCGCTTGACCGCAAGGTACGCGGTCCGACGCAGGGGGCCAAGCGCCTCCATAAGCACCTCGTCGCGCTCGAGCTCATCCAGCGCGGCGTCGAGCGACGTCGGCAGACGCGCCACCCCGCGCCGGCGCCGCTCCCGCTCCGACATGGTGGCTGGGTCGACGTTGACGGGCTCACCGGGGTCTAGCCGGCGGCGCATGCCGTCCAGACCGGCGTGGATCAGAGCGCCCAGCGCAAGGTACGGGTTCCCGGTGCTGTCACACGGCTTCAGCTCCAGGTTGGTAGAAGGCTCGGCATGGCCCCACATCTGCGAAGGGATGCGCAGTGCCGCCTCCCGGTTGTCGTCGCCGTAGCAGACGAAAGCGCTCGACCAGTGTTGCGGCTGGAGGCGCCGATAACTATTGACGCTTCCGCAGGTAAGGGCCACGAGAGCCGGGAGGTGGGCGAGTATTCCGCCGATGAAGTGGTAGGCCAGCTCTGAGAGTCCGTACCGATCGCCGGCATCGAAGAATCGGTTTCGCTCTCCAGGTCCGCCGTCGGGGCCCACCTCCCAGGCGGAGAAGTGGCAATGCGCACCGTTGCCGGCCTGCTCGGCCAGCGGCTTGGGCGCCAGCGAAGCCCACAGTCCGTGGCGCCAGGCCACACCTCGGGCGGTCTCGCGGTACCAGACCTGGCGGTCAGCGGCCGCAAGTGCTGGCGCGTGGCGTATCGACAGCTCCTGCTGGCCATGCCCGAGCTCGGGGTGATAGAGCTCGACGACCATGCCTTGAGCTTCGAGGGCGCGGGCGAAATCGACGGTGAAGTCGTGGGCCATGGCGAAGCCGGTACTCGAAAAACAGAGGCTCTCATCGATAGGTATCAGGCGACGGGCACCGTCGGGATCGGTCTCGCGTCGAGCGAGCAGGAACTCAGGCTCGAATGCGGCGCGAAGGGCAATCCCCTCGGCAGCGGCCGCCGCTACTGCGCCTTTGAGGAACGACCGCGGACAACCTTCCCAAGGCTCGCCATCGAGGCGCACAAGGTCGCTCATCATGGCTGCGGCGCCTGGGGCATAGGGCAGGTCGACGTAGGTGTCCGGGTCAGGCACGATTCGCACCTCGCCTACGGGCCCCATGCCGGCGACCAGCTGCAGCTCGTCGAGCATGTTCATGGCCTGCATCGCCACGGTCAGACCGATGCCGGTGGCCATCCGCTGCTCCAAACTGGCGCGGCTGGTCGACTTGCCACGCACAACGCCACCGTGGTCGACGTACAGGAAGCGGATGAGATCCGCCGACGCATCGCCAGCTCGCGCAACGACTCGCCGAATGCCCTCGACGTCCATACGCCCAGGCCCTCTGGATAGAGCTTGCCCTTCAGCCGCTCCACCCCGGCAGCATCGGGTCTCCCGTTGGTGTAGTCATATCACCCTGCCCGGCCGGCGGGCAACGGGCATCTCGCTTCAGGCCCGCGGCTGCTGGATGGCGCGAGCTCGTTCTCGTCGCATGCCTGGGGCTGTCGACGGCCGGCATCGGCATCGTCGCGCCTTGGGTCGGGCCGCTTCGCCCAGGCGTGGGTTGGGAAAGCGTCGTCGTCACCCGTTCGACACAGCCGTCAGTCTGCGACGGTCGCCGCCTCGGCTAGCACCGGCGACGCCCGCTCTGGTGTCGGTTGTCGGCTGATCGCGAGGGCGGCGAGTGCGCCGCAAGCAGACAGTGCGGCGACCACGGCCAGGGCTGGGCGGAAGCCGGCGGTGAACGCAGCGGCGCTTGAGAGCTGACCGTTCGCGGAGAAGACCGCCGACGCGATGGCGATCGCAAAGGCCGACCCGAAGCGCTGGGCGGTGCCGTTGACACCCGACGCCTTGCCGATGTCGCCCGGCGCCACGGAGCTGACCACTGCGGTCGGTGCGACGGGCAACGCCAGTGAGATACCGATCCCCGCGAGCACGAGCGGCAAGACCAAGACCGCGTACAGGGTGCTGGTGTTCGCTGCGGCCGCGAACCACGCGAAGCCGGCGGCCTGCAAAAGCAACCCGACAAAGAGCACTACCCGGCGACCGATCCTGTCAGATAGGGCGCCACCGATCGGCGACAAAAGGAGCGGCGTCGCGGTCCACGGCAACACCCGCAGGCCCGCCGCCAGCGGCGAGTAACCAAGGCCAAGTTGGAAGAACTGCGCGATGAGGAATGCGGCAGAGAAGACCGAGCCGATCAGAAGAAAGCTGGTGACAACCGAGGCGCTGAACGCACGGCTCGCGAAGAGCCGTAGCGGCACCATGGGCTCCGGCACCCGTGATTCCCAGACAATAAACGCGGCGATGAATGCCACACCGCCCGTCACAGTCATAACGACCTCTGGGGCGCCCCACCCGATCCCGCCCGCACGGATGAGCCCGTAGACGAGTCCGGTGGCACCGAGACCGATGAGGCCCACACCAACGGGATCGATGCGTGTCGCCGGCCCGCGTGTCTCGTCCAGGCGGAGGAGCGAAAGGGCGATGGCCAGGATCCCGATCGGGACGTTGACCCAGAAGATCCAGTGCCAATCAAGGCCCTGGGTTACCGCCCCGCCAACTAGCGGTCCGGCAGCGACCCCGATGCCTCCAAGGGCTCCCCAGATTCCTACGATCGCGCCGCGGCGGTCCGGCGCGAAAGCGGCGACCAGGATGGTAAGACTGAGCGGCATGACCATCGCCGCGCCGAGGCCCTGGACCGCCCGCGCCGCGATCAGAAGCTCGGCACTCGGGGCCAACGCACAGGCGGCCGAGGCCGCGCTGAAAAGGACCAAGCCCGATACAAAAACGCGTCGGCGCCCAACGCGGTCGCCAAGCGCCGCGGCGGTGATGATGCCAGCGGCGAAGGTCAGCGAGAAGGCGTTGATCGTCCATTCGAGCTGCGCCAGCCCAGCCCCGAGCTGCCGATGGATCGCCGGCAGCGCGGTCACGACCACGAGACTGTCGAGCGTGACCATGAGGAAGGCGATGCCAGTGAGGGCGAGCGTCCAGACTTGTTTCGAGCGGTTCATTCAGCGTGCGATCCTCCTCTGGGGCGGGAGCGCAGATTAGCTCAGCACTATATGAAAGTCAAGCTGGTACAATCTGATCATGAAGACCATGACCAAGCGCTCATACGACCAGTGGTGCGCGGTCGCGCGCGCTCTCGACATCCTCGGCGAGCGCTGGACGCTCCTGATCATCCGCGACCTGCTGGTCGGCCCCAAGCGCTATCGGGACCTGCTGGAGGGTCTGCCGGGAATCGGTACCAATCTTCTCGCCCGTCGCCTGCGCGAGCTGGAGGGGTTCGGCGTGATCGAGCGCACGTCGCTGCCGTCGCCGGCGAACGCGACAGTCTACGGGCTGACCGACAAAGGGATGGCGTTGGAGCCAATCATCCACGGCCTAGGGCGGTGGGGCTTCGAGTACCTGGGCACGCCTCAAGCCAATGACGCCATGCTCCCGGATCCGTTTTTCGTGTCGCTCCACGCGTCGTTCGATCCCTCCCGCGAGCCGGGCCTTCACGAACGCTACGCAATCCGCGTCGGGGGCCGGGTGTTCGAAGTCGTCATCGGCGATGCCGAGCTGTCGGTACGCGAGGGCGGCGCATCGTCGCCGGATGTGACCTTCACGACCGACGCGGCGAGCCTGTTTGCCCTCCGCCGGCGCGAGCTGACCCCTCAGCGGGCCATGGCCACCGGCAAGGTGAAGGTAGAAGGAGACGCCAAAGCGCTCGACCGCTTCGTGAACGCGATCTCTTGGTCGAAGGAGTCGCTCGCGCGGGCATCAACGCACGCATCGCGCTGAACCGCGGTTGCCCCGATGTGTCGGGGGTACTTTAGGACCATCGGTCACCGGTCCTCGATCCTGTGTAATCCGAACGCGTCGCAGCCAGCGCATTGCGGCCGCCCAGGACATGGGAGATCGAGGGTGATCCTGTACGGGCTTCTGTTGGGCGTTGTCATCGGCGCCCTCGTCGGCGGGCGCCTCATGCGCCTCGCCGACCTGCAGCTGAGTTGGGGCTGGGTTGGGCTGGCCGCCATCGGTTTTCAGCTGTTACTCTTCTCGTCCCCGCTTGGCTCGGCCATGGGCTGGCTCGCACCGTTCGCCTACGTGGCCTCGACAGCAGTCGTATTGCTCCCCGTGCTCGCAAACATCCGGCGACCTGGAATGCCGCTCGTCGCCACGGGCGCGCTCTCAAATCTAGCCGCCGTGGTCGCCAACGGCGGGTACATGCCCGCGACCCGCGCAGCGCTGGAGCTAGCGGACCGCGGCCACGAAGTCGGCTACTCCAACAGCGCCCTGGTTGCGCACCCTGCCCTGGGCCCACTCACCGACGTCTTCGCCGTACCTGCTGGCGTCCCGCTCGCGAACGTGTTCAGCGTCGGCGACGTGCTGGTTGCGGTGGGCCTGGCGGTGGTCGTCGCTGCCAGCATGCGGTCAAGCTCCCACCTGCCTCCCGCACCGGGCTGAGAAAGTACTGCGTGGCATAGTCCAACTGGGCCATCCGGTCTTCCCGGACTGAGGCCGTAGGGTGCGCGCAGCAGCGAGGTGCGCTGTGGTTCCGGATTCGTCCAGGGCAAACCCGTCGCGAGGCGGGGACGCAAAGCCAGGGGTCTGCAACACGCAGACGGCCCAGTCGCCGATGAGGGATCAGGAATCCACACCACGGAGGTGAGGCGGTGAAGGCGAGAGCTTTCCGTCTCGTTATCGTCTTTGCGTCGCTTGCCGCAATGGCGATCACCCTTGGGGCCGGAACACGGTGGGCCTGAGATGAAGAAGTTTGATCTCGGGTACCTCAAGCTCCGGCTCGTCCTGTCGCTGGCCGCTCTAACGAGCCTGGCGATGGTCTTGAGCGCAGGGCGCCGCTGGTAAGCGGCTCCAATGGCGGACAAGAGGCACCGGCGAGGTGCCTCTTGTTGCGCCAGCCGTAGTCCAGGTGCCCAGTTAAGTCGTCAAAAGGACATATCGTGGGCAGACGCTCGGTCCAACGAAGCGCCTTCCTCGCCGTCTGGGCCGCACAGAGCGTGTCCAGCGTCGGCAGCCAGTTCAGCCTGATTGCCCTTCCCCTTCTTGCCGTCTCGGCCTTGCATGCTGGACCTTTCGAGGTGGGCCTGTTGGCGACGGCCGAGACCCTTCCCTATCTCATCGTCTCGCTCCCCGCAGGTGTCCTCGCCGATCGAAGCGATCGGCGGACCTTAATGATCGTGTCGGATGTCGGCCGCGCCATAGCCTTGGGCGTCTTGCCTCCAGCCTTCTTCCTGGGCGTTGGCTCGCTCCCCTTGTTGATCGCCAGCGCTTTGGTAGTGGGATCGCTCTCGGTTGTGTTCACGGTGGCGCAGCAGTCATATCTGCCCGAGATCGTCGATGACGAAGACCTAACCGGCGCAAACCAGCGAGTCGAGGTGTCGGATTCAGGCGCACGGGTCGTCGGGCCGACGCTCGGCGGCGCAGCGGTCCATGCCCTCGGAGTCTTCGCCGCCGTTCTGGGTGACGCGGCCTCCTACCTGGGATCCGCGATCATCGTCCTGCTTGCCCCAAGGCCTGAGCGGCGGGTCGTTAGCCCACCCGAGCGCGGAATCGGCCTGCGCGGCGAAATGCTTGAAGGCCTCCAAGCGGTCTGGTGGGACCGCGTGCTACGTGACCTCATGCTCGCAACCGCGCTCTTCAATTTGGCGAGCGGCATGGTTCTCGCTCAGGTGGTCCTCTTCTCCACGCACGACCTTGGGATGGATGCCGGCTTCTTTGGCCTCGCCTACGGCGTGGCGAATGGTGGTTTTGTCCTGGGCGCGCTCAGCGTGACGTGGCTCGAGCGTCGCATAGGAGCCGGAACCATGCTGATCGCCTGCTCGGCCATCGGGGCGCTTGCGGTCCTCTTGATCGGGGGTGCGGGGTTGGGACTTGGCGTCGCTGGGCTCGTGCTGGGCAGGTTTGCTGGTGCTGTCTCGTCGCCGATCATCAACGTAGCGATTGTGACAGTCCGCCAGCGACGGACCGCAGGCCGGCTGCACGGACGTGTGGCGGCCACCTTCCGTTGCATCGACTGGGGCACAGCACCCATCGGCGCGATCCTGAGCGGTGTGATTGGCAGCGCACACGGTCTGACCAGCGTGATGCTCCTCGCAGCCGGATTCGCGATCGCCAGCGCGGCCCTGCTGACCGTGGGGCCGGTCCGGTCCGTCACGCTTCACCCTACGGAGCGGCAAGCCGTGTCATCACCGCCACTCCGCGCCCTCCCGGTGGCCGAGGAGATCTGAGCCGTGACCTCGCCCGTGCTCACCGCCCCGCTGCCGGCGCCCAGGATCCTCCACATCTCGCGCTCGAGGCAGATCCTCCTGTTTGCCGTCGGCCTCGCCTTGCTGGCGTTCCTGGGCTACTCGGCCGTCGTGGTACGTATGGGGCCGGTCTCAGCACCAATCGAGGTCCCCTGGCCGCTTCTGGCACTTGGGTTCTATCTCGCGGAAACCAAGGTGATCGAGGTGCCCTTTCGGCGTGAAACGCACTCGCTCTCACTGAGCGAGGTGCCGACGATCATCGGGCTCTTCTTCGTCACTCCCCAGCAGTACCTGCTTGCCCTGCTCATCGGGTCGGCAGCAGGTCTCGTCACAAGCCGTCAGCCCCGCCTCAAGCTCGTCTTCAACCTGTCCCAGTACGCGCTCGGGGCAGTCACCTGCCTGCTCGTCTTCCGAGCTATCGCCGGACAGTTCCCTGCTCCTGGTCCGTTGCAGTGGGTAGCCGCCCTGCTGGCTACCGTGTCCACGGCCGTAGTCAGCGTGACCGCGATCGCCGCTGTGATCACAATCTCAGGCGCTGCACCACAGTTCCAGCGCCTGCCACAGATGCTCACCGTGGGCGTCGTAGTGGCCGCCGCCAACACGAGCGTCGCGCTGCTCGGCGTCGACGTGTTCTGGATCGACCCGCGCAAGCTCTGGCTGCTGGTGGTGCCCATCGGTACGCTGTTCTACGCATATCGGGCGTACATGACGGAGCGCCGCAAACACGAGACACTCGAGCTCCTCTACGAATCCAGCCGAGTCTTTCAGCGCTCGCCCGAGCTCGAATCGGCCATTGTGGCCCTCCTGGAACACACGCGGGACATGTTCGGCTCCGACCGTGCCGAACTGCTCGTGTTCCCGAAGGATGAGCTCCCCCTGCGCACGGCGGTTGGGCCAGGTGACAAGCGCGAAATCATGGTCAACGCACCGGACGCCGCCCACCTTGCCAATCGGCTCAGGCTAAACCCCAATACCTTCCAGTTCGAGCCCGGGCCTGGATCGCCGGGCGCCGAGCGACTCTATCCAAGCGCGATGGTCAGCCCGCTGCGAGGCGAGGCGGGGGTGATTGGCGCCCTCGTCGTGACCAATCGCCGCGGCGAAGATGAAGCCTTTGGGCGCGATGAGCTCCGGTTGGTCGAGACGGTGGCGAACCAGGCTGCCATCGCGCTCGAGAACACCCAGCTCGAACAGTCCCTCGCAGAGCTCTCGCGACTCAAGGAGGAGCTCCGTGGGCTGGCCTTTACTGACCCCCTGACGGGTCTTGCTAACCGCACCCTGTTCCGGCAGCAGGTCGAGCAGCGCCTCGCCTCGAGGAGGGACGGAAAGCTGACCGTCGTCCTGTACCTCGACCTGGACGACTTCAAAGTCGTCAACGACTCATTAGGGCACGCGGCCGGCGACGAGCTACTGGCCGCCGTGGGAGGCCGCTTGCAGCACATGGTCCGCGACGAGGATGTCCCGGCACGACTTGGAGGCGACGAGTTCGCCGTTCTCATTGACGACGACGGGGACTTGGGTCGGGCTTCGAATCTCGCCGAACGGATTTCCGAGGCGCTGGCAACCCCGTTCAGCATTGCCGGCCGCGAGTACGTCGTCGGGGCCAGCGTCGGGATTGCGGCCTCCGATGCCGCCGGCCTCGGCGCGGAGCAGCTGCTGACGAATGCCGACGTCGCGATGTACGCGGCCAAGACACATGGGAAGGGCGGAGTGTCCATCTACGACCCTGAGATGCACGCGCTGGCCATCCGACGCCACCAGCTTCGAACCGACCTGGGGCTCGCGATCCGAGCAAGAGACCTCGAGATCGAATACCAGCCGATCGTCTCGCTGGCGACTGGCAAGGTGGTGGGGGTCGAGGCGCTTTCCCGATGGATGCACCCGGAGCGTGGTTCGATTGCGCCCGGTCTGTTCGTGGCGCTGGCCGAGGAAGACGGATCGATTCTTCAGCTCGGGCGACAGGTGCTCGAGCAGGCGTCGCGGCAGATCGCGCAGGCCACCGCCTCGGGTGGCCTCGGTCCGCTTACGGTCAGCGTGAACGTTTCTCCGTTCCAGGTTCGTGACGATGGGTTCATCGACGTCGTTCTCGACGCCATTCGGCGCGCAGATCTTCCGGCCGAGAGACTGATCCTCGAGATGACCGAGACCGCGATGTTCCGAGATACCGCAGACGCCGCTGCAGTCCTGCAGCGTCTGCGCGCGCTGGGCATCCGTCTGGCCATCGACGACTTCGGAACGGGCTACTCCTCGCTTGGCTATCTCCAGCGATTCCCCGTCGACATCCTCAAGGTCGATCGCGTTTTCGTGAGCGGGGCAGGGGCGCCGGACGATCTCGTCCTCGTCGAAGCCATGATTGCGCTCGCGCATGCCTTGCGGATCTCGGTGACAGCGGAGGGGATCGAGACCCGCCATCAGCAGGCCAGATTGCGGCGGCTCGGCTGTGACATGGGCCAGGGATTTCTCTACGCGCCGGCCCTAACCGCGAGCTCGCTGGCCGCTACTGTTGCCGCCGTGGAGGAGATTGCGAACTCCGATCTGCAGCCCGCCGACCGCACCAGAGGCGCGGCGTAGCGCAATCGCCCAAGGGGCACTTCGCCGCAATCCACTGCACGCTGCCGGACTAAAGGACCAACGTTGTGCGCTCTTCCAGCGTTGTGCTACGCGCCTTCTCACTCGATCAGTCGCGCACCGAGGTTCGGTTCGAAGAGCGCCGGGGTTCCTCCCATGTGCCAGAAGATGACCGGGCCGCGAAGTTTCCGGTTGCGGCCGTGCTCGACAAGCCCGGCGAGAGCCTTCCCGGAGTACCGCGGGTCGGTCAGGATCCCTTCGGTACGCGCCAGCAGGTGTATCGCTTCCTGGCTTGCCGGCGTCGAGGCGCCGTAGCCCTCACCGCGCTGTCCGTGATCGATTTGCGACGTCTTCCGCGCGCCAGGTTCGATCCATGCCGGCCACTCGAGGATGGCCGGACTCCGGCCTCGTCCGCCTCGAGCGGCCCATTTGTGGCTATCTATACTGTCTCGCCGGATCGAGGGTGTGAGGGGCCGGCATCAGCCGTCACGGAGAGGGCATGAGCGAGGGCTCGGGCATCGGCGCCGCGGTGATCGGCACCGGGTTCATCGGCACCGTCCACGTCGAGCAGCTGCGCCGGATCGGCGTCCAGGTACGCGGCGTCCTCGGGAGCACCCCGGAACGCGGCCAGGCCCGAGCCGACGCTTTGCGCGTGCCTCGTGCCTATCCAACGCTCGAGGCTCTCCTGGCAGACGATTCGGTGGAGGTCGTCCACGTCACATCGCCGAATCATCTCCACGTTCCGCAGGCGCTTGCAGTTTTGGCGGCGGGTCGGCACGTCGTGTGTGAGAAGCCGCTCGGGCTAACAGCGGCCGAATCGCGTGAGCTCGTGGCCACCGCTGACGCCAGTGGCCTCGTGAACGCCGTGAACTTCAACATCCGCTTCTACCCCCTAAATCAGCATGCTCGCGAATTGGTGGCATCGGGGGCGCTGGGCACAGTGCGGTTCGTGACGGGCCATTATTTCCAGGACTGGCTGCTGCTCGACACGGACTGGAACTGGCGGCTCGAACCCGAGAAGGGTGGCTCGCTGCGGGCGGTTGGTGATATCGGCTCGCACTGGCTGGACCTGATGACGTTCGCCACGGGCCAGCGGATCGCCGCTGTCATGGCCGACATGGCCACCTTCATCTCGATGCGCCAGGAGCCTCGTGGGCCGATAGAGACGTTCGCGACCGAGCGCTCCGCCGATACCCAGGCACGGCCGATAGCCACGGAGGATGTCGCCTCGATCCTGCTGCGATTCGAGAACGGGGCCCGCGGCGCATTCAGCGTGTCGCAGATCAGCGCTGGCCGCAAGAACTCGCTGCAATGGGAGATCGATGGGTCCGACGGCGCCGCGGCCTGGGACTCGGAAGCCCCCGACCACCTGTGGCTCGGGCATCGCGATCGACCCAACGAGATCCTTCAGCGCAATCCGGCCCTGATGGGATCGGCCGGGCGGGCAGCGGCGGCCCTCCCCGCGGGACACGTGGAGGGCTTTGGCGACACGTTCGCGGCGCTTTTCCGGGCGATCTATGCGGACGTCGCGACTGGCCGGCCCGCCGAGCGACGGCCGTATGCCACGTTCGGGGACGGGTACGAGGAGTTGCTCGTCGGCGACGCCATTGCCGAGAGCGTCCGGGCCGGGGGCTGGGTAGAGGTCGAGAGGGCGGCTTCGATCGCGGCGGCGATCGCCTGAGACCGCCCAACTGAGTCATCGATGAAGCTGGGCTTCCTGACCGCACCCTTCCCGGAGACGCCGCTCAGTGACGTCGCGGACTGGGCGGCATCCGTCGGGTTCGAGGTCCTTGAGATCGCGTGCTGGCCGCGGACCACGGGCCCGACGCGCCGCTACGCCGGCACTTCACACATCGACGTGGCCAACCTCTCGGAAAGCCAGGCGAAGGAGATTGTGGACGAGATCGCATCGAAGGGTCTCGCGATCTCCGGGCTCGGCTTCTACCCGAACCCGCTCCATCCAGATCCGGAGCACCGCGAGCAGGTCATCGGCCACCTCAAGCACGTCATCACCGCCGCCGAAAAGATGGGGATCCCGCTGGTCAACACCTTCATCGGCGGCGATCGGGCCAAGAACCTGGACGACAACTGGGCCGAGGCGCTTCGGGTGTGGCCCGACATCGTGGCATTCGCGAAGGACCACGGCCGCATGATCACCTTCGAGAACTGCCCGATGATCTTCTCCTACGACGAGTGGCCGGGCGGCAACAACATCGCGACCACGCCACGGATGTGGCGCCTGATCCTCGAGGAGTGGGGCGAAACGGTGGGGCTGAACTTCGACCCGTCGCACCTGGTTCTGCAGATGATCGACACTCGCCGCTTCATCAAGGAGTTCGGGCCACACATCCTCCACTACCAGGCCAAGGACCTGATGATCGATCGCGACGGTCTCTATGAGCGCGGCATCTTCTCGATGGGCATGGGCTGGCAGATACCCCGTATTCCGGGACTCGGCGACGCGAACTGGAGCGCAATCTTCTCTGAGCTCTATCGCGCCGGTTACACCGGGGACTGCATCATCGAGCACGAAGACCGCGGCTTTGAAGGATCCGATGAGCTCGTCAAGCGCGGTTTCCTGATCGCCCGCGACGTCCTCAGGCCGTATTGCCGGTGAACCATATCGTCTTGTCCATCGAGGCATTGAGCGAGCGCACGGTGGCCAAGACCATCGATCATTCGCTGCTCCGGCCGGAGCTGGACGACCAGTTCGTCGAGGACGGCTGCCGCCTCGCGGCCGCGTACGACGTCGCTTCGGTGTGCGTTCGGCCAGTGGACGTCCCCCGAGCCACCGAGTTGCTCGCCGGCACCGATGTCGCGGTGGGGACCACGATTGGCTTCCCACATGGCAACCACCTGACCGCGACCAAGCTCGCCGAGGCGCGCAGCGCTTTGGAGCAAGGCGCCACCGAGCTCGATATGGTGCTCCAGGTCGGCGCTCTGAAATCGGGGCGCGATAGGGACGTCCAAGCGGACATCGCGGCCATCGTCGACGTCGCGCACCGAGCAGGTGCGATCGTCAAGGTGATCTTCGAAAACGCCTATCTCACCGACGACGAGAAGGTGCGGGCCTGCCACCTGAGCGAGGCTGGCGGCGCCGACTTCGTCAAGACGTCGACTGGCTTCGCCGCCTCGGGCGCGACCCACGACGACCTGCGCTTGATGCGGGCCAACGTCTCACCGCGTGTCCAGGTCAAGGCGGCGGGAGGGGTGCGAACGCTCGACGACCTGCTCGCGGTCATGGCACTAGGTGTCACCCGGATCGGTGCTACTCAGACCAAGCTGATCATCGATGACTTCAGAGCCCGCAAGCTGGAAATGCACCGGCGCCAAGCGGTGACCTCGGACCTGGAGACTCACTGATGGCGGTAGCACGGCCGGCCAGCCACGCACGCGCGACCCCAGACCCCCCGGATCCTGCGGATCAAACCATCGCCTTTACGCCGATCGCGCTGTATCGTCTGCGCGAATCAGGATCCGGGGCACGAAGCGACGCGTGCCGGGTGGGCGGGTGCCATGCATTTCCGGGCATCGGTGGTAGGCCGACCGCTCCCGGGGCCTCTTTGAGGACGCCTACCGAATACGCGTGACGGATGAACGAGCCGGCACGGTTGGACTCGATCGCTCCCAGGCATCGACGGAGGAGGTGTGACGAATCGACGCGGTTCAGCGGACCTCAACTCGGGAAGGGCAAGATCGTCGGCGCTCGATCTCGATGTGACTGAACAGGAAGGAGTAGGAATGATCAGGCCATCTTTGCGGGCTCGATCCCTTGCCGTGCTGGGCATCATGGCGATCGTATCGGCCTGTTCGTCCCCAGCCGCGTCAGGCGGGGGAGGCTCTCAGGGAACGAAGCAGTACACGATCGGGTATTCCAACGGCGGCGGCGTCGGCAACGGCTTCCGAGAGGAGCAGGTCTGTACGGCCAAGGCGGAGGCAAAGGCGTCCGGCGAGGTTTCCAACCTCACCGTGATCCACCGCAACACCGACGCGGCGGGCCAGCTCGCCGACATCCGCAGCCTGATCGCGAAGGGGGTCAACGCGATCGTGTTCAACCCGAATGACCCGAACGCCCTCAACCCGGCTCTCGCCGAAGCCCACGCGGCCGGAATCAAGACCGTCTCCGTGGATGCGTACGTCACCGACCCGAACACGTGGAACCTGTACAACAACCAGGTGAAATACGCCGAGCTCGGTGCGAAATGGCTCTTTGACCAGCTCGGTGGCCATGGCACCGTGTGGTACACGCGCGGTCTCGCCGGCCACCCGGCCGACTCCGACCGTGACAAGGGCTTCCAGAACGTCCTGGCGCAGTACCCGGGCATCACGGTCGTTCCGAACAAGCAGGGCGTGTTCACCGGGTGGGATCCAGCCAAGGCGACGCAGATCACCAATGACTTCATCAGCAGCGGCCAATACGACCACATCGACGGCATCTGGGCGTCCGGCATGGGCAAGCAGATCGTCGACGCGATCAAGGCGGCCAATAAGCCGTTCAAGCCGATTGCCGACGCAGACATCGGTGGCTTCGTCAACCAGCTGCTCGACCCGACGAACTTCCCTGGCCTCAAGGGCGCGGCAGTCACCAACACCGCCTCAGTCGGAGGGGCCGGCATCACCCTTGCGCTCAAGCTCCTCAACGGAGAGCAGGTCCAAGCCGACCCGAGCGCCGGCAGGCCGAACACGGTCCTGTTGGATCCTGTCCTGGTCGACAACCTGTCCGATGCGAGCAAGGCGCAGCTGAAAGCCTGGATCTCAGTGCCAGGCATGGATCCACTGTGGCCGCTCAGCCTGTCGATCAAGGGTTGGACGACCTACGACGCAACCAAAGTTCCTAGCTCCTGCAAGGGCGCGTAGCGAATCGGGCTTGCGCGGCACCAGTGCTGGGGACGCCGGTCTCGCCGGCGTCCCTAGCGTATCTGCCGCGGGAACGGTGGAGATGACTACTACCGCGACGGGTCTTCTCCTCGAGGCCACGGGCATCTCCAAGACCTACGGTGCCGTTGTGGCACTGAAATCGGCCTCGCTGGCAGTTCACCCTGGCGAGGTCCATGCGCTCATGGGAGCGAACGGTGCGGGCAAGAGCACCCTGGTAAAGATCCTGACCGGGGCGGTCAGGCCGGACAGCGGCAGCATCGCGGTCCACGGCAGGGAACGGACCGTCCACTCACCCGCGGAGGCACGACGTGGCGGCCTCGTGTCGGTCTACCAAGAACCGTCGCTCATCCCCGACCTCGACATCCGGGCCAATCTCCGATTGACCGAGACGCCACTGGCGCCATTCCGACAGTGGGTTCAGGACCTGGGCCTCACCGACCTCGATCTGTCGAGTCTGGCTCGGCAACTGCCCCTCGCCTCGCTCCGAATCATCGATCTGGCCCGCGCCCTCGCGATCGAACCGGATGTGCTGATGCTCGACGAGATGACGGCGGCCCTACCTGCAAACCTCACCGAGCGTGTGCTCGAAGTGATCGGGCTCCAGCGGGGCGGCAGCAGATCGGTCATTTTCATCTCGCACCGGATGATCGAGATCGCCGCCGTCTGTGACCGGGCGACAGTCCTCCGCGAGGGTGAGACGGTGGGGGTCGTCGACGTCACGGCGGGCACCGAGGACCGCATCGTCGAGCTGATGCTCGGTTCGATCGTCGAAGGGCTGCCTGAACGCGACGCCAAGACCGCTGGCAAAGCCGCATCCGATGCCCCGCCGCGACTCACCGCGCGTGGCATCTCAGCGGGCCAAAAGCTGCAG
>Ga0070708_100002061_pt1 | contig 15501 bp, 14 predicted proteins | sample KBSK5503metaG_FD_65469 | JGI IMG/M metagenome (GOLD analysis project Ga0070708, IMG submission 65469) | Corn, switchgrass and miscanthus rhizosphere microbial communities from Kellogg Biological Station, Michigan, USA - KBS K5-50-3 metaG | ecosystem: Host-associated > Plants > Roots >... | reverse complement strand
TCGGCCGCCGCGAACTCTGCCATCGACAGGTAACGCGTAATCGGCAGGGATCTGTCACCGTCCCGTTGCGTCCGCGCTTGCTAGGCCGATTACTCTGAGTCGGCGACTGCCTTATCGACGGCGGAGAAGCTGATCCGTTCTTGTTCCAGGCGGACGGACGGGGCGTAGGCGTTCGAGATGAGGTCGGCGTAGAGGGCTGACTCGGCCCGATCGAGGCGGTCAAGGGCCGCGGTGGTCTGGGATGGCTCGGTCGCCCAGTGGTCGCGGTGGCCCAGCAGCGTAGCGCGGTCCATGAGCATGGAGCGAGCGTGTGGCAGGTGGTGGCGCAGCCGGTTAAGGATCGCGAAGCCATGCGTGTCGATGTCGCCCCAGTACACGACGTCGAGACCGGTCAGCCAGCCGAGCGGCTCAAGCACCGGGACGGCGTAGCCGCCGCCAAGGATCACCATTGCCGTCGCCGGGAGGGGGAACGCGAGGTAGGTGATCTCGTTCTCGATGACGTAGGCACGGGTGATGCCGTCAGGCGCTGCCGCGAACTCGCTCGTGCGGACAGACAGCTCGGAGAATCCGCGGAAACCTCCGGCCACCCGGAAACGGACGTAGCCGGGCTTGCGGAGGAACCCGTAGCGGACAGCGAAGTCGGACGTGGCGGCGTCCACGCGCGATGCGTCGAGCTGCGCGTCCAGGAGCTCGGCCAGGACACCTTTGTGCCGCTCGATGAACTTGGTGTCGACGCCGGGTACGTCGACCTGCCGCAGGTACATGCCGGGCGCCTGGCGCTCGTCGATCCAGCGGACGGTGGCCAGCAGCTTGTCCCAGATTCCCGCTAGCCGCAGCGCCCGCATCGGGTGACCAATCAGCCACGGGATCAAGCCGGTGCCACGGGCGGCCTCGATTAGCTCGCTCAGGCGGCGGACGTCTGGGCTGACCTTGAGGAGTGCCCAGGCTTCGTCGTAGCCTTCCAGCCAGGCACGGCACGGGATGCTGTTCGTGCCGAAGTGCCGGCCGCCGATCTGCTTGTACTCGACGCGCAGTGGCCCGCGTGCGGCCTCCACCCACTCAGCGGCCCACTGGCGGACTTCGGCAAGGTGTTCGCCGATCTGCCCAGCGGACGGGCCGCGGATCGGGAGGCTGAACGGCTCCCAGTCCTGCCCGGCGGCGAATCGCGCCAGCAACGCGCCGGAATCCCACTTCTTCCTCACCGCCGTGCGGACGTCAGCAGGGCGAGTCCATATGCCGGGCCGCCCGGCTGGCCGGGTCTGCGCGGCGGGCACGTCAGCGGCCGACTACGGGGACAAGATCAGGGACCGAAGCCGACCCCGATGGCCCGGCGCTGGGGGCACCAGAGCCCGCGGAAGGCTCGCCGACCACAATCTGCTGGGCGAGCCGGTGCGCGGTACGGCGGGCTTGGTATTCCTCGATCGTAAGTGTCTGCAGCCGAGAGTTGTTGCCCTCCGGGTTGTCGACAAAACCCACAGCGGACACATACGGCTCGATGACGTGGATCTTCTGCAGCGGGGTAACGATCAGCAACTGCAGGCCGAGCTTCCCGAACAGCTCAAGGGCGAACCGGGTCGACTCATCGGAACCACGGCCGAACGCCTCATCGATCACGGCGAACCTGAACGTCCGCGGCTTCGTCGCGCCCCATTCCAGCTTGAACTGGTAGGCGAGCGACGCGGCGAGGATCGTGTAAGCGAGCTTCTCCTTCTGCCCGCCGGACTTGCCGCCGGAGTCCGCATAGTGCTCGTATTCGGCATCGTCCTCGCGGTACCGCTCCGATGCGGCGAAGGTGTACCAGTTCCGCACGTCGGTGACGAACCGCGTCCACCGCCGGTCCGCGTCAGTCATTACCTCACGGCCGCGGAACCGCTCGATGATCTTGCTGACCTGCAGGAACTTCGCCTCAGAGTACTGGTCGGAGTCCTCACCGGAGACCGCGTCGTCGGTGCAGGACCGCAGCTCGGCACGAAAGTCGCGGATGCCGGAATGGGGGGACGGGATCGGCTCCAGCCGGATGTAGCGGCCGGGGTTGTAGTCGACATCGACCAGCGAGGCATTGATCGTGTCGATCCGCTCCCTGATCAGCCCGGCCTGCTTGTTCAGCTGGGACTGGAAGCCCGCGATATCCCTGATCGTGTTCTGGTTCAGGTATGTCTTGAACCGCTCGGTGAACCGGGGCAGGTCATCGTTGACCAGACGCTTGTGCAGCTCACGGTAGCCGTCTGCGGAGTCCACCGAATCGTCAAGCTCAGCGGTCTCGACCGGGTACTGTCGCCGGAACTCTCCCATCGCGCGGACGATTGTGGTGGCAAACCTGTTCATCCGGTCACTGCGTCTGCCGACCAGGTCAGTGATCGTGGCCCCGGCCGCGTTCTCTGCCTTGTCGCATGCCAAGGCCGCGGGAGACTGCGGCTGTCCCGCCTTGGCGAGCAGTTCGACGATCCCACTGAAAAGCACCCGCGCCGTGCCGCAGGCGTCCTCGGCGAGCACCGCCCTCGCCTCGGCGAGGACGCGCTGGGCACCTGAGATGTCGTTCAAGACGCCGCCGAGCTTCTGCTGTGCGCTTTCCCAAGAAACACAGCCAAGCCCAGGGCCCCTCTGGCCCCAGAAGGCCAATCTTCGATGTAGCTGATCTTACCGAGATAGCGCATGATGAGCTGCAGCAACAGTTCCGCGAAGATGGTGGCCATCGGGCCGTCTGGAGTGCCGTCAAGTCGGACAGTGGCTGTCACGGAACGTATGCGTTCGCGACGCCGTTCGTCCGGATCGCCGACTCGGTGCCGCTGGCTTCTGTGCTGTCCGCCTCGGGCGCAGCCTCAGATCGACCGATTCGGCGCGACGCTCACGACGTCCCGAAAGACCGAAGCTGGCGCACCTGTCGGCGGCTCGGCGATTCCTTCTGCGGGCGAGGCTTCGCCACGGTCCGGCGTTGCGGGGGGCGTTGGGCAACCGATCTGACGGTCGTGCGTACTAGTAACGTGGACCATGAACTGTCCGGCGCGCTTAGCATGCCGTCGGAGACCGGGGGCCAGGCCAGTGACGCTGAGCCGGGCCTGCCCGGAGCGGCGGCTCCCGGCGAGCGGCTCGATGTCGCGCTGATCTTCCGGCAGCATCACGCCGGCCTGGTCCGGCTGGCGCTGCTCCTGGTCGACGACCGCGGCTCTGCCGAGGACGTGGTGCAGGACGTATTCACCCGGCTGTGTGCCCGCGGCCGGGTACTGGAACAAGACAGCGCCCTGGCCTATGTCCGCACGGCGGTCGTGAACGGCTGCCGCAGCGTGCTGCGGCGACGCGCGCTCGCGCGCCGGATCGCGATCACTCGTGCTGCGCCGTGGCGCGACACGCAGGAGTCCGCCGAGCACGCCGCGATCCTCGCCGAGGACCGGCGACGGGTGCTTGCCGCGCTGGCGGCGCTGCCGAGCCGCCGCCGTGAGGTGCTGGTGCTGCGGTTCTACCTCAACCTGCCGGTGGCCGAGGTCGCGGCCGCGCTCGGCATCAGTCAGGGGTCAGTGAAATCTGCCGCCGCACGCGGGCTTGAGGCACTGGCCCGCCGGCTCGGGGAGGAACGATGACCAGAATCCTGGACCGGCTGACCGACGCGATGAGCGCCGCAGCGAGCACCGTCCGCGATGAGGAGTTGCGTCCGCTCGTCGTGCCGGAGCGCCGGTGGCGCCAGCTGGCCTGGGCCGCCCCCGTCGCCGCGGCCGCGGCCGTGGTGCTGGTGATCGGCCTGGCGGTGTCGGCGTCGAACGGGCTGCTCGGGACGCCCCGCTCCGCCCGGCCGGGCGCCGCCGCACCACACCGGTTCTACCTCGCGACCGACCTTGCTAGCTGGAAGACCGTGGTCCGCTCGACGAGAACCGGCAAGGTCGTCGCGGTTGTGCCGGTGCCGTCGCTCGAGGCCGGCGGGTCGGTGTCTCCCGCGCTGGCCGCGGCGGGGAACGAGACGTTCTACCTCGCCGCGTTCAGGCGCGGCGTGCCGGGCGAGCAGATCTACCGGTTCCGGCTCACCGCAGCCGGGCACGTCACGGGGTTCACGCGAGTACCCGGCGGCTCGCTGCGCCCCGGGTGGGCGGCGGACGCGCTGGCAGCCTCGCCCGACGGCTCGCTGGTCGCGGCCGGGGCCTACTACTACCGCGATCACCGCCTCAACGGTCAGACGTACGGACCTCAGCGGTCCGACCAGCTCGTCGTGATCCACACCGCCACCGGCGCGCAGCGCACCTGGCGGGGCGGATCGCCCGCCCGCGGTTACAAGTACTTCCGCGTCGCCAGCCTGTCCTGGGCCGGCGACGCCCGCGAGCTCGCCGTGCTCGGGGAGTGGTGCCGGGCCGCCTCGGATCCCGGCGGCGAGGGCTGCCCGCGCTGGGAACGCCAGGCGCAGGTCCGGGCCATCGACCCGGCCGGCCGCAGTAGCGGCAGCGTGCTGGGCGGCCGGCTGCTGCTGCGCCAGTCGCCCCGGATGCCGTTCCTCGCGCAGGCGCTGATCAGCCCGGACGGCTCGGTCATCACGGCCATGGTGCTGCACGGCCCGGTCGTCGGCAACCCGCAGATCAGCGGGATCTTCCCGCAGAACCTGTCCGTGGAGCGGATCTCGGTAGCAACCGGGCGCCAGCTCAGCGTGCTTTACCAGCGGCGCCTGGGCGACACCAGCGAGGTGAGCGGCCCCATGGCCGACCCGCTGGCGCTGATCGCCGACGCCACCGGGCGCAACCTGATCCTCAACGGCGGCATCTGCAACCTCCACTGCACGAACGAATTCAACGGCTGGCTGCACGCCGGGCAGCTGGTACCGCTGCGGCCGGCCGGGTTCGCCCACCGCGAGGCGGCCGAGGCCTGGTGACACCTGCCGGCGCGGCATGCCCGCCCGCCCTCAGGCGCACACGATGGTGTGCGCGGCACGGGACCGCCGCCGCACGAGCGGAATGACACACCTGGAAGTCCCTGGCATGCTGCGGTGTTCCGCCTGATCAGTAGTGCGTCCGAACGTGCAGATCGTCCCGATATGGGCACCACCCCTGGCGCGGCTTCATGCAGCAGCTGGCGTGCAATTAGGCGGCTCGGCGCGCGACCCAAACCGGGGGTACCACCACGCATGGTGACCGGTTGGCGAGCGAGCTTTATCGCGGCCGTAGCGGACGCTTAGGGCTGGCAGTGTCGTATCGGCGTTGCGGCTCAGCTCCCGGTAACCGCGAACCAGAACGACCCCTGTGGGACCGGTAACGAACACGGTCGGGGCGATGCAGGGCTGGTGAAGGCTCACCCTGGCATCGATCTTCGAGTCCCCCGCAGTATTGGCCTTAAAGTCGCCGGTGCTGATGTTGGCAGCGGTGGCCGTGTTCCGGCGCCGGTGCTCTGGCAGCTGGCGATGGCCCGAGGTCCGGCGAGGGTAGCGTGGCCGGTCACGCGCCTGGGTCCAGGCGGCGGGTGAGCCCGGTGTGGCGACGGCCCGCGCCCGGGGTGCGCACGGCTGCGGCCAGCGCCCGGCGGGAGCCGGCGAGGACGACCAGCTTCGTGGCCCTGGTGATCGCGGTGTAGAGGAGGTTGCGCTGCAACATCATCCACGAGCTGGTGGTAAGTGGGATGACGACAGCCGGGTACTCACTGCCTTGTGAGCGGTGGATGGTAACGGCGTAGGCATGCGCGAGTTCGTCGAGTTCGTCGAAGCCGTAGTGCACGCTCTCGTCTTCATCGGTAAGCACGGTGAGCTTGCTGTCTTCCAGGGACATCCCGGTGATCACGCCGATGGTGCCATTGAAGATCCCGGCGGCGCCTTTGTCATAGTTGTTCCGCAGCTGCGTGACCTTGTCACCGACCCGGAACACGCGGCTGCCGTAGCGGCGTTCGGGGTTCCCTTCCTTCTGCGGGGTGAGCATTTCCTGCAGGAGCGTGTTGAGATTGCCCGCACCGGCCGGCCCCCGGTGCATCGGCGCCAGTACCTGGATGTCGCGGCGCGGGTCCATGCCGAAGCGGCGCGGGATGCGGTGAGCCACGATGTCCGCCGTCAGCGCGGCCGTCTCCTCGGTGTCCTCGCAGGTGAACCAGAAGAAGTCAGGAAAGCCGCGCAGGCGGGGCGGCGAGCCGCCGTTGACCCGGTGGGCATTGACCACGATTCCGGACTGCTGGGCCTGACGGAAGATCTTCATCAGGCGCACCCGCGGGATCGCGTCCGGGGCGGCCAGCAGGTCGCGCAGCACCTCCCCGGCGCCGACCGATGGGAGCTGGTCTACGTCGCCGACCAGCAGCAGGTGGGCGCCCCGGGGAACGGCCTTGACGAGCTTGTTCGCCAGGATCAGGTCGATCATGGAGGACTCGTCCGCCACGACGAGGTCAGCGTCCAGCGGATTGTCCCGGTCATACTTCGAGTCCCCGCCCGGCTGAAGCTGGAGCAGCCGGTGCACGGTGGCAGCCTCGTGACCGGTGAGTTCAGCCAGCCGTTTGGCGGCCCGCCCGGTCGGCGCGACCAGCACGATTTTCGCCTCCTTGGCCCTGGCCAGCTCCACGATCGAGCGGACCGTGAAGCTCTTGCCGCAGCCTGGCCCTCCGGTCAGCACGGCGACCCGCTGCGTCAGTGCCAGCCGTACCGCCTGCTCCTGTTCCGGCGCGAGGTCGGTGCCGGTCCTGCCGCGCAGCCAGGTCAGCGCCCGGTCCCAGTCCAATTGCCGGAATGCCGCCATCCGGTCCTGCCCGGCGTGCAGCAACTCCAGCAGCCCGGAGGCCAGGGAACGCTCGGCACGATGGAAGGGCACAAGATAAACGGCGGGTATTTCGCGGCCGGCGAGCGGAACGGTCTCGCGGATCACCCCTTCCGCGGCTGCCAGTTCGTCCAGGCATGGAATGACCATCTCCCGGCCGACGCCGAGGATCTTCGTAGCTTCAGCGACGAGACTGGACTCGGGCAGGAAGCAATGGCCATCGCCGGCCGCCTCCGACAAGGTGTACTGCAGGCCAGCCTTGATCCTTTCCGGGCTGTCATGCGGGATGCCGACCGCGCCCGCGATCGTGTCGGCGGTCTTGAAGCCGATCCCCCAGACATCCGCGGCCAGCCGGTACGGCTCGCTGCGCACCACGCTGATGGCGGCGTCACGGTACCGCTTGAAGATGCGCACCGCCAGCGAGGTGGACACCCCCACACCCTGGAGGAAGACCATCACCTCCTTGATCGCCTTCTGCTCCTCCCATGCTCCGGCAACGAGCTTGGTGCGCTTGGGCCCGACGCCAGGCACGTCGATGAGCCGCTCCGGCTCTTCCTCGATGACGCGCAGGATGTCCGTGCCGAAATGCGCGACCATCCGCTCGGCCATCACCGGGCCGATGCCCTTGACCAGCCCGGAGCCGAGGTAACGCTGGATTCCCTGGATGGTTGCTGGCAGCACGGTCGAATAGGACCGCACCTCGAACTGCCGGCCGTACCGGGGATGCGAGGTCCACCGGCCGCTGAGCCGCACGCTCTCGCCGACCTGAGCGCCCAGCAGCGGCCCGACCACGGTCAGCAGGTCAGGACCGCTGCGCTCGGTCGCCACCCGGGCGATCGTGTAACCCGTCTCCTCGTTCGCGTACGTCACGCGCTCCAGGACCGCCTCCAGCACCGACTCCGCCGGGGCACCCGACGGTGCCTGGCGGTTACTTCTCACATCAGGCATCCCGCCCATCCTGGCACCTCCGCTGGCCTTGCCTGCCCGTCCTCAGCCCGGTATCTGCGCGTAGGCAGCCAGCCCGCGGCGCGGTAGTCGCCGCGCCGGTGAATACACGGCTCCTGGCCCACCCTCCTCCGGGGGAGGCTGCTCGGTCACCGCGTCACCGCGGCGGATCGAGGATGTCCGCGTGAGCATGTGGCGGGCGGGAACGTCGAGGCCTCGAGTAACATCTGCTCGGCGATGGTGTGGTTGCCCATCAGGTAAGCGGTGCCCAGCCAGGTGTCGCCGACCAGGCTCATCACCGGTGTCATGTCGGAACGCCAGTGGATGAGGAAGCCGTGCGGGCCGGATGCATCCGCGTCCGCGACGACCTCCTGCCATCCGGCGCCGCGCCCGGCGAACGCCGCCAGGCACTTCGAGTCCAGCTCGGGTACCGCGGGCCTCGTACCGGGCGCGGAACTTCTCATATGGCTGGCCCGCGTCGAACGCCAGCCGCGTGACCTGGTGCGGGAACGAGGCCACCGGCTGGCATCCACAACAGTAGGGGCCGACCCAGCCGGCACGCCCTACGTGAGCCGCGGAGGCTGCTGGATGGCTCTGTCCGAACCTGCTGACTATCCCTGTCACAAGCGTTGCGACTGCCGTCGGCAATCCTGGAGCTGGAACCGCCATATCAATCCATTGGTTCGAGTTGGCAGCCAGACGTCGCCGAGAGCGAACCCGCCCAGATCGAGTCCTCTTTGCTGCTGCTGTCAAAGCTTCACCAGGCGCGGCAGCAGCCGGAACCCCTCGGCGATCACACCCGGTTCCCCCGGGAGGCGTAGGAGGTCGCCGGCGATCAGGCCGAAGCCCTCGCCCCGGAACCAGCGGAACGTCTCCAGCATGGTTTCAGAGACCGGCTCACCCATCGCTCGTCCATGTCCATGGCCGCGAACTCGCTCAGGAACGGGCAGTCCTCCGGCGTGCTCCGGCGGGCGTGATCCGCCATCACCTCATCGGTCGCGTACAGGCGCAGACCGTGCCGAGCCGCCAGGCGACCAGCGATGACCGACTTGCCCGCGCCGCTCCCGCCACCGATCCAGTAGACGTGCCGCAGCCGCGCACGCAGCGCCGTGACGCCGACAGGCTCTGCGTGTCGTTCACGTCGCATCCTTCACCGTTCCCAGCAGCAGCCGATCAGGCTGCGCACCTGGCCGATGCCGAGGCCGAGCACGCCAGGATGGTCCGCCGCGCAGAGCTGGCCCAGCGCCCGGCCGGGCCACCGCCGCTTGCCGATGCCGGGCAGCTATCGAGGCGGATCAGGCGTCGCACGGCCGGAGCTTACCCCCGCCATGTGCCCAGGCGGCCTGCGATGCGGCGTGATCGAGTCCGGACTCCGCTGGGCCGCCAGGACCAGCGCGGAATCCGGCCAGCTCCACGCTGACCAGGACCTCGGCTATGAATGGCTCGCCACCCACGATGAGGACTGGCAGCGGGCGCTGGACGTCCAGGCAGCGCTGGGGCGCGGCGGGCAGGCCAGGGTCGCCGGCTTCCCCGGCCTGCTGATCGCCGCCGTTGGCCGAGCGAGAGCACGTCACCGTGTTGCACTACGACGGCGACTACGACCTCATCGCGGCAGTCACCGGCCAGCCCATGCGATGGGTCATCCCTGCGGGAAGGACGGCGGCGGACCTGGCGCCTGGATTTGCATCGAGGACGAGTCCGGCCAGGGCTTAAGGCCGCCGAAGGGCCGCTGAGCCGGCGTGGCCAGCGTGTCGCTGGCCGCGCTGATCGCGATCAAGCCTGGCCAGCGGCCCCGGCTGATATACCGTGTGCATGCCGGCCGCGGCCCCCGCAAGGACCGGTACAAGGGCTTCACCGAGGCGGATTATGCCCGGCTTCTGGACGCCGCGCACCAGCAGCCCGGCGGCCCCAACGTCGTGGTCTGGGACTATGTGGTGCGGACACAATCCCAGTTCTGTGCCCGGCCGCATTATGTGGCCGAGGCGATGGGAACGGCCCCGCTGGCCGGTGGCGCGGCCGAGCTAAAATTCTTTAGTGCGCCAGTCACTCGCGGTACTTCTGGGGGCTGCGGCTGCATCTGGTGTGCACCCTGACCGGGCTGCCGGTGCTGTTCGCGCTGGCCGGCGCGAAGGCGGGGCCCATCTTGCTGGGCCGTATGGCCATATCACCGGCCACCGGCGGCCGGGCACGGCGAAGGCCGGGAGGAACGCCCTCTGATGACCGCAGATCTTCAGGGCAAGGGGACCCAGGCCAGATCCGGGCAGCTTGCGCCGCGGCGAGCCACGGGCTGGACCACTCCCCGGCACCGGGCCGTCAGGGTTTCCTGAGCAGAACCTCTCCCTCGAGGCCATCTGGATCACGGAAGAAGATGCTGAGCGCTCCCCCGAAGTCATTCACCGTGCCGTCACTCGCCCCGCTCTGGATGAGCCGCTCCCGGATCACCTCGAAGGCCTCCCGGGAGGCGGCCGCCAGTCCCACGTGATCGATGCGGCCCCGGGCCCACATCGGCGTCTGACGGTCGGCCTCGGTGTTCCCGTCGATCACGAAGATGTTGAGCTGGGTAGCAGGGCCGATGTCGATAACAGTCATCGTCTCGCCCGGCCCATGGCTGCGCGTCGGCCCGATCACGGCGTCGAACACCCGCTCATAGAAACGGCCCAGCCGGCCGGCGTCCTTCGAGATCCACGCAATATGGTTCACGCCGCCCAGCAGCATGCCGACTCCTCCCGCGACCTCGGGCCCACCCTACAGCTGGCCTGGTGGCGTTGCGGCAGGGTTCAGGGCCGGTGGCGCTGATGAGCTTGTCCATGACCGCGTCGATGCGCGCGTCGACGTGCTGGCGGGCTGGGTCCTCGTCGTACCAGGCGACGATCTCCCGGGCGCCGTGCTCGAACGCGATGGTGGGCCGGTACTCCGGCACGATGCCGCGGAGCTTGGCGTTGTCGAACATCATCGAGTGTGCTTTATCGCCGAGCAGGCTGGCACCCCAGTCGGGGTCGGCCGCGGCGATCGCGTCCGAGGGCACATGGACGATGTCGGCATGCACGCCTGCGGCTGCCGCCAGCGTCTCCGTGATCTGGTTCCAGGTCAGCACGTCGTCAGAGGTGATGTGGAAGGCCTCGCCGATCGTGCGGGGATGGCCCAGCAGCGGCACGAAGCCCCGCGCGAAGTCCGCGTGGTGGGTGAGCGTCCATAGCGACGTGCCGTCCCCGTGCACGACGACCGGCCTGCCCTGCCGCATCCGGTTCAGCGCCGTCCAGCCGCCGTCCAGCGGTATCAGCGTCTTGTCGTAGGTGTGCGACGGCCGCACGATCGTGGCCGGGAAGCCCTCGTCGCGATAGGCCGCCACCAGCAGGTCCTCGCAGGCAATCTTGTCGCGGGAGTACTGCCAGAACGGGTTGCGCAGCGGCGTGGACTCCACGACCGGCTGCCGGGCCGGCGGGGTCTGGTACGCCGAGGCGGAGCTGATGAACACGTACTGGCCGGTCCGCCCGCGGAACAGGCCGATGTCGGCCTGGACATGTTCCGGCGTGAAGGCGACCCAGTCGACGACAGCGTCGAACTCACGGCCGCCCAGCGCCGCCGACACCGACACCGGATCACGTATGTCACCGCGCAGGACCGTTACTTGCCCGGGCAGCGGCCGGTGCTGAGTGCTGCCACGGTTCAGGACGAACAGCTCGACGCCGCGCTCGACGGCGAGCCAGGAGCACGCCGAGCTGATAACGCCACTGCCGCCGATGAACAGAACCCGCAGACCGCTCACGCCCTTCACTCTAGATTCACCCTCCGCCGCCACCGGCGAGGCCCGGGTGCCGGCCCCTCCCGCAGGGATGCTGTGCGCCGGGCGATCGGCAATCGCCGCAGCGGCGTTGACTGGCTGGACGCCAGCTCAGCCGGGCTGGCACGCCGACGTGCGCCATCAGGCCCCATCGTCGCCAGCGGCCCCCGACCTGCCTCGCAACGCCGGGTCATGGGCAACCTGCACGACCGACCGCCAAGCAGCCATCAGATCCCGCCTGCCCGGCTCGGGCGCAGCGAGGCCCTGGCCGAACTCGCCCTGCGCTACCTCAGGCCCTTGAGCAGGCCGCCCGCCGGTACGGCCAGTACCTGCACCTCAAGGCCCGCCTCACCCTGCCGTGACCACCGCCACCCGAGCCACAGCATGACCACCCCACTGCGCACCCGCGCCCGCAGCGGCATGTGCGGGCGCCTGTGGCCAATCTGGCCAGGACCCTGCTTCCTGGTGCCGGTGCGTCCGGGCGGCCTGGCAGTCTGGTGGCATGCAGGTGTGTATGAGGCCGCGGGCGGCGAGGGACTGCTGCGCCTGGCCGAGGCGTGGCACTCCCGGGTGATGGCTGATGAGGTCCTCAGCCATGCGTTCAGCCGCGGATTCCACCCGCAGCACAGCCAGCGGCTCGCCGCCTACTGGGCCGAGGCGCTCGGCGGCCCTGCCGCCTATTCCGGTATCTGCGGGGACCAGACCTCGGTCGTGCGGATCCACAGCGGCAACGGCCCGCACCAGGAGATGGACCGGCGCGCGATCGAATGCTTCGACCAGGCGATGCACGACGCCGGCCTGGACGCGGCCGGGCCGCTGCGGCAGGTCCTGCACGACTACTTCGCCTGGGCCACCACGACGGAAATATCGCGCTACCCCGAGTCTGCTGACGAGGTTCCCGGGGGCATGAGCATCCCGCGATGGTCGTGGAACGAGCTGCAGTACTGAGCCAGCGACCCCCGCACCGCTCCGGGCATCACTTCCCGGGGAAGCGGGCCCAGCCAGCCGCGCCGCGCAGGCGAACCGTGCTCACGGCGGCACAGTAAGTGGTTTTGCGTGTCGGTCTGAGACGTGAAGACGTCCCGCTGATGCGCTGTTCGGGTTCGGATCCCACGCGCAGGAGGAGGACGTCCGTGTCTGACCGTCGTGGTGTTTCCCGGGGTGATCGCAACCGTAACGCGCGCCTGGCCCGGTTGCGTGAGGCGGTGCCGGTGAGCAACGCGATCGCGGGCATCGATCTGGCTGACAGCAAGCAGATGGTCGTGGTCACTGATCACGAGTCGCGGGTCCTGGCCAGAAGGACGTTCCGGCGGCGGGCATGGGAGCTGGCCTGGCCTGCTCGATCACCGGCCTGTCCGCGGTCGGCGCCGCGGCCATCCTGGCCGAGGCCGGCGACCCCAGGCGGTTCACTACCGGCCGTGCGCTGGCCAGGCACGCCGGCCTGGCGCCCCGGCAGAAGAGCTCCGGCAGCTACACCGGCCGCAGCCGCACCACCGGGCAAGGCAGGCCCGCGCTGCGCCTGGCAGCCTGGCGAGCGGTCTGGGGCGCGCTGAAATCCAACCCCGTCTACGCCGCCCGGCTCGCACACCTGACCGGCCGCGAGCACAACAGGCTCTCCACCGGGCAGGCCCACGCCGCGCTGGCCGCCGCACTGCTGCGCCACCTGCACGCCGTCATCACCACCGGCCAGCGATGGGATCCCGCCATCGCCACCGGCGGCAGACCGAACCAGATCCTGAACGCCGCCTGACACCTGATCACAGGCACCCCAAGCTGGCGGCCGGGGCGAGCCCCACGGGCATCGAGACGCGCTCACCGCGATCTCGCCGCTCATCCTGGGCAGCCCACCCGTCGCCGGACCAACCCGATTACACGCTGCCGGGCACCATCCCCATGACAGCTATGCAGGGACCAGCGATGGAGCAGGGCACCGGCCAAGCCCTTGACAAAAACGCCTTACGTTGATGAGCGCGCGTTAGCGCGCGCCGCCGTTGGTGGGCCATACGATTTCGCCGACGCGACCCATTGGGTAGATCAGGACCACTGCTTTCGCCGCAAGTGCCCTAGCCGAGGTAGTCCGGCCGGCGGCCAGGTAATCGTGGATGGCATGGGCCGGGTCGGTGCTGGGCGCGGCCGGAAGCGAGCGTCCGAGAAGGTCGACGCGCCTGCCGACGTATTGGGGTGGATCGCCGGAGTATCGGCCGAACTTCGAGGGGCCGAAGTCCCGCGTTCCGCGCCATCGGACGGGGAACGGCCAGTCATCATGCTGGGCGTAGAAGGACCAGACGTCGAAGTCCTTGACGCCGTTCTTCCCGTTCACGTAGTGCAAGGCAGCGCCCTGGCAAAGGGCTCGGCCCAGCAGGCGGCCGGCATAGCGGCCGGAACTGCGCGGATTGCGCTCGAAGAGCTCGGCCTCGGCCTCGGCGGCCAGCGCGGCGAGACGCAGAAGGTCAGCTACGTCGATGCGGGCCAGCGACCGATCCACATCCTTGGGCACGCAGCTATACTGCCACCGAAGCTGCCAGATCGGTGCGATGCCGAAACGAGCGGCATGCGGCAGATGAGGACGGTGCTGCAACGCGGTGGCCAGCGGCGCTTGGTTCAAGAATCGGGATTCTGCAACCGGGCTCTCGTTCGGAGAGCGCACGCCCGGACTTTGGGGCGAAGCAGCTTCGCGACGCAAGTCGGTTGAGCGAGGATCTGTGTCGTGAATGCTGCCACTGCCGCATTGATCGCGGCTATGACCTCTATCGTCGTGACTATCGTGTCGTCGCTGCTAGGTGATCGGCAGCAACATCGCAAGGAAGACCGAGCGCAGCGCCAGGACCTCAACGCTCGGTACCTGAATCCGCTGCGGCTTCACCTGGAGGAGAACCACTACCGGCTCTCGGACGTCCTGCGGACTGCCGAGGCTGCGGGCGGCAGATATGAGCCGATGCTCGTCATTGACGAGCCAGCTCAAATCTCAGCCAAGGATGCCGCGTGGTTCAACGGTGCCGGATGTGCGCTGGCATCCTCGGTCTACCTCACCGCATGCCTGTTCGCACAGCTGAAGAAGGTCCGGGACGATTTCCGGTACCTGCGGCTATCAGCGGATGACGACACGCGCCTGGCGGCGCTGCTGCTGCGCGTCCAGCAAGGCTACCTGCTTAATCTCGGGGTCTCTTACGTCACCCAGCCGAGCATCGGCCAGTCCATGTGGGCGGACGACAAGGATCGGCTCCTAACCTACCGGGAATTCTGCGTGCTGCTCCAGAATCCCGACTGGCGGGTGTGGCTCGATCGCCTCATCCAGTTCCACCTGGACACAGCCCGTGGCGACAGCAGAGACCGCGCCGACAAGTTGCTGACCGCGATCCAGCAACTTTCGGATTTCCTCGATGACTGTGTGGGCGGCGGTAACTCCATCAGAGGCCGTCAGGAAGTCGAAGGCGCCGGACTAAGCTAGCTGGACCCCGAAACCACCAGACGCCGGGACTAGCATCCTGCGCGCAGCCGAGGTGTCGTAACCTAGCGACGGTTACGCCAAGACAACGCTTATCATGACTTAGGGGTCTGCCCACAAGCGCAGTTGGCGATTTCGTAATTATATGTCTGGAATCAAACCAAGTGCTTGCGGATATTTATCCTTGCGCCAGAGCTCTGCATCATGCGAATCACTATGGCTCCAGAACCACTGAGGAATATAATTCTCCTCAACATTTTCCGTAAAGTGCTGCCGTCTTCGCGCGGCCAAAAGAACAATATCCATATGTATGCGCAGCGACAGTACCCTGTCGATATTCCTCCACTCTACTCGCGTATCCTCCGCTGGAACGCTCAGCAGGATTAGGTCATTAATGGTTAGGCCATGCGTTGTTGCGTTCAGCGTTATAACTCCGCCGTAGCTGTGAGCGAATACCGCATTCAGGCCGTGCCCAATGACCTCGTCAACCCATCCTGCCAATCGTTCAGCAGCCACGAGCCGATGCCTCTTCTTGTAAGCTCCGCTCCACTGGAAGGCATTGTAGCCACTGAAGAGATCAGGACGGACCTCTTCAAGAACATAGCTATGAAAACTCCCTCCAGCCAAGTACC
>Ga0070708_100002060_pt1 | contig 15502 bp, 13 predicted proteins | sample KBSK5503metaG_FD_65469 | JGI IMG/M metagenome (GOLD analysis project Ga0070708, IMG submission 65469) | Corn, switchgrass and miscanthus rhizosphere microbial communities from Kellogg Biological Station, Michigan, USA - KBS K5-50-3 metaG | ecosystem: Host-associated > Plants > Roots >... | reverse complement strand
CGGCAGGCGCTGGGGATCCCGACCGACCCGAACGCCCGCGCCTCGATCTCCGTCACCACCGGCGGCGCCCCCCTCCAGGTCGAGCCGCCCGGCGGTGCCTTCCCGCCGAGCCAGTGAAGGCATGGGCTCAGTCGGCCCGGAACCGGACCACGCCGTCGACCACGGTCAGCAGCACGGCCACGCCCCGGCTGGCCAGCACCGAGTGGCCGTCGAACAAGGTCAGAGCGGCCGGCCGCCCGTTCAGAACGTCCTCGATCGCACCGGATCCGACCGGTATGGTACCGAACGAGTTGGGATCCAAGCCCCAGCCGAGCACCCATTCGCCCGGCTGGGCCAGCAAGGCCGCCTCCCGTAGCGCGGCGCGCACCGCCCCCAGGTCGGCGCACCCCGAAAGGTCGAGCCCGGCCGTCATGTCCAGGCCCAGCCTCCACCTGGCCGAGCCGGTCCAGGGCCGGGCCGCGCAGCCGGGTGGCGACCGCCGCCGCGATCGCGGCCAGCACGACCAGGGCCAGGATGTAGGCCCAGAAGGTGTTGGCGGGCGAGGGCTGATCCGGCAGGGCCGGCCGGCTAGGGCGCGTGGCCTGCTCGCTGGCATTTCCGTGCCGGACCCAGATGTCCTGATGGACTGGCTTCGGGATGGCTTCGCCGAGATCATCCGGCTTTACCCGGATAAGTCGCAGCAGGCGAATACGTGAGCCATGGTCCTTTCTGGATAAATTCCTTTTCTCTTTCGCTGCACCTGGGCCGCAACTTAGGGGGAACTGAGCGGATAACCGCCGTCGCCCATCTTGAGTGCTGACCGACACCGGCCAGCACCGAGGGGGTGCCCCCAATGGCACGCAGCGCTAATCCCACCGTCACCATTGTGATACCGGCACGTAACGAGGCGCGGAATCTCGAAGTGGTCCTGCCGAAACTTCCGGATGTAGATCAGATTGTCCTTGTCGACGGCAATTCAGTGGACGGGACCATCGAGACCGCCCAGCGGACCCGCCCCGGCATAACGGTGCTCAGGCAGACCCGGATCGGCAAGGGGAACGCGCTGGTCTGCGGCTTCGAGGCCGCGAAGGGCGACATCGTGGTGATGTTCGACGCCGACGGCTCGGCCGATCCCGACGAGATCCCCGCGTTCATCGAGGCTCTGGTCAGCGGGGCCGATTTCGCGAAGGGGACCCGTTTTCATCCGGCCGGGGGAAGCCAGGACATAACGCCGCTCCGGCGCGTCGGCAACTGGCTGCTCAACATGCTGACGAACACGCTGTTCAAGACGAAATTCAGCGACCTCTGCTACGGCTACAACGCATTCTGGCGGGATATCGTCCCGCTGATGGAACTGCCGCCAGGCCTGGACGGCGAGCGCGGGGACACCATGCTCTGGGGCGACGGCTTCGAAATCGAGACCGTGCTGAACTGCCGTGTCGCGGCAGCCGGTCTCTCGGTCACCGAAGTGCCCAGCATCGAGCGGCCGAGGATTTTCGGGAAGACCAACCTGCGCACGTTCGCCGACGGCTTCCGCGTGCTGGTGACGATCATGACCGAGTGGCGCCGCCACCGGGCCCGCAGGGACGCCGCGGCCGGGCGGCCGTTCGTCCTGGTCGGCGACCTCGTGGCCGAGGAGACGGCGTGATGCCCGGGTCCGTGTCGGTGGTCGTGTGCGCATACACCGAACGGCGCTGGGACGACATGGTGCGGGCCGTCGCCTCGGTGGCGGCGCAGACCCGCCCCGCGGACGAACTGCTGCTGGTGATCGACCACAACGAGGCGCTCGCGAAGCGCGCCGCCGACGAGTTGGCCGGCGTCACCGTCGTGCCGAACGCACACGCACGGGGCCTGTCCGGCGCCCGGAACACGGGCATTGAGCTGGCGGCCGGCGAGGTGATCGCCTTCCTTGACGACGACGCCGCGGCCCGGCCGGACTGGTTGGAGCGACTGCTCGCGCCGTACCGCGACCCCTCGGTGGCGGCGGTGGGAGGCTCGGCCTCGCCGCGGTGGCCGGCTGCTTCGCGCCGGCCCGCGACGATGCCCGCCCGGGACGGCGCTGCCGCCGGCGAGCTTGACTGGGTCGTCGGGTGCAGCTACGCCGGTCAGCCCAGCCGGCCGGCCGAGGTGCGGAACCTGATGGGCTGCAACATGTCCTTCCGGCGCGAGGTCTTCGCCTGGATAGGCGGGTTCAGTGACGGCATCGGGCGGATCGGGTCCACGCCGCTGGGCTGCGAGGAGACCGAACTGTGCATCCGGCTGCGGCAGCGGGTGGGCCAGGCCCGGATCGTCTTCGAGCCCGCGGCCCAGGTCACGCACCGCGTCGGCGAGCCCAGGACCGGGTGGCGCTACCTGCTCCGCCGGTGCTGGGCCGAGGGCCTGTCCAAGGCGGCGATCGCCGGGATCATCGGCCGGGACGACGCGCTGTCCACCGAGCGCGCCTACCTGACCCGGGTCCTGCCGGCCGCGATGGCGCGGCAGGTCCGGGCCGGGGCACCGGCGGGCGCCCTGGCGATCGCGGCGGCCGTGCTCGGCACCGCGTCCGGGTACCTGTGGGGGGCCTCCTCCCACGCGGCCAGGTCGACGTGGCAGCGGCATCGCGACCTGCTGGGCAACGCGGGCAGCCTGATCGCGACGACGGGCATCACCTCAGCGCTGGGATTCGCCTTCTGGGCCCTCGCGGCCCGGCTGTTCAGCCAGCGCGCGGTCGGGTACGGCTCCGCCGCGGTGTCCGCGATGACGCTGCTCGGGACGATCGGGATGTTCGGTCTCGGCACCGTGCTCATCGGCGAACTGCCCCGGCGCCGCCACGCCGCCGGCCTGGTCTCGGCCGCGCTGATCACGGCGGGCGCAGGGTCACTGGTGCTCGGACTCGGCTTCGCCGTGGTGGCCCCGCACGTGAGCGGGCGCTTCGCAGACATCAGCGGAACGCTCGGGCAGGCGGCGCTGTTCGCGGCGGGAGTGGTGCTGACCGCGGTGACCCTCGTGTTCGACCAGGCCACCATAGGCCTGCTGCGCGGCGAGCTCCAGCTATCGCGCAACCTGGTGTTCGCGGCGGCCAAGCTGCTGGCCCTGCCCGCGGTGGCGGTCGCTCTCCACGACGCCCTCGGTGCCGGAATCATGCTGTCCTGGGTAGCCGGCACGGCGGTGTCGCTGCTCCCGGTCGTGGCCCGGCGGCGCCTGGCTAGCGGGCCGGTCATGCCGCGGCCCGACTGGGGAGTGCTGCGAGGCCTCGGCCGGACCGCGCTGGCCCACAACTGGCTCAACCTGGCCATAACCGTCCCCCAGCCGCTGATCCCGGTTCTGGTCACGGTCGTGGTGTCCCCGTCCGCCGGTGCCGCGTTTTACGCCGCCTGGATGCTAGTCGGTTTCCTTTACCTCGTTCCGGCCCACCTGGCGACGGTCCTGTTCGCGGTGGCGGCGGCCGCGCCTGAGGCGGTGCCCAGGAAGCTGCGTTTCAGCCTGCGCATATCGCTTTTCATCGGGCTCCCAGGCATGGCCGCGCTCGCCCTTTCCGGCCACGCGGTCCTCGGCATTTTCGGCGCCGGATATGCGCGGGCCGCCACGATTCCGCTACTGCTGCTGATCATCGGCTACCTCCCCAGCATCCCGAAGACTCATTTCATTGCGGTATGCCGGGCAGCAGGGAAGATACCTCGCGCGGCCGCCGTCTTGACGGCGGCCGCGGCCATGGAGGTGGCCGCCGCGGCGGCGGGCGGTGCGTTGGGCGGGCTAACCGGCCTTTCGCTCGGGCTGCTCGGCGTCTACGTCCTGGAGGGACTGGTCACGGCGCCCGTGGTGGTCCGCGAGGCGGCGAGAGCCGGACGGCGGCGCCGGGTGCCGCTGACCCAGGCGGCGGAGCTGAGCGCATGACCGCGGAACGACAGGCAATGGCGGACGAAATGGGCGAAATTTGCATTCCTAAGCAAAAGGGAGCGAGTTACCGCGCCGTTCAAGAAGACCGGCAGGCCCGGTCAGCGCTCCGGGTTATCGCGGTGCAGGCGCTCATGGAGCTCCGCCGTATACTCAACCACTTCTTTCGTACTATCCTGGCAGGCAGCCCGCTTATTCCGAATCTCCTGCGCTGGGGTTTGTACCGGGCTACGGGGCTACGTATCTTTTCGCCCAATATACGTGAACAGTGCGTTATGCAAAATAGTTTCCTTGTGATTAGCCGGGGCGCGTTCGTGAGCCGAGCGTGTTTCTTCGAGGGGAGCGGCCGGATAGTGATAGGGGAGCAGTGCCAGGTTGGCCCCGAATGCGCCTTCCTGACTTCTCACCATGACACGACAATGACCAACGGCAGGCTGAGCATCGCGCCACCCGTGCCGCGGGACATAGTGATCGGTCCGCGGGTGTGGATCGGCGCACGGGTCACGTTCCTGCCGGGAAGCGTCGTCGAAGGCGACGCGGTCGTGGCGGCGGGTGCCGTGGTCGGCGGCCGCCTGGAACGCGGATGGATCTACGGCGGCGTCCCCGCCAGGAAGCTGCGCCCGCTCAGGGCGTCCGCACCACGGGACGGCTTCGCAGAAATCCTGACAGGAGCCAGTTGATGCGCCTTCTCCTGCTGGCGCAGTTCTTCCCGCCGGACATCGGCGGTGAGGAGCGGCACGTGTTCAACCTCGCGAACACCCTGGCCGATCGCGGTCATGACGTCGCGGTCGCGACCCAGCGTGTGGATGGCGTCCCGGATCAAGAGGTGCTCCCGTCCGGGGTGCGCGTGCACAGGTTCGCGACCACGGCCATGCGGCTACCGGGGGTCTACTCCGGTAGCCGCCGGCACCATCCGCCATTTCCTGATCCGCTCGGCGTGCGCGAGCTGGCCCGGATAGTCCGGCGAGAGCGTCCGGACGTCGTGCACGCGCATAACTGGATCGTCAACAGCGCGCTGGCCCTGCGGCGGCGCTCCGCCACCGGGCCGCGGTTCGGGCTCGTGCTGACGCTTCATGACTACAGCGGAGTCTGTGCCACGAAGCGGCTGATGCGGTCGGGTGGTGTCTGCGAGGGCCCCTGCATCGCCCGCTGCCTGCCGTGCGCCACCGCTCACTACGGGCCTGTCATCGGTCCGGTGACCATGGCGGCCACGATGGCCATGCGACGGTGGAAGGACCGCGCCATCGATCACGTCGTCAGCGTCAGCCGGGCCGTCGCCGAGGGAAACCGCATCCCCGACGGCCCGGCCAGCAGCGTCATTCCCAATTTCGTGCCCGACTCGACGGTGGGCGCGACCGGGGGCTCGCTGCCCGGCCTACCGGAGGAGCCGTTCCTGCTTTTCGTCGGCGATCTGTCGGGAGAAAAGGGGCTGCCCACGCTGTTGCGCGCCTACGAATCGCTCGGCCGCACCCGACCGCGGCTGGTGCTCGTCGGCCGGCGTACGCCGGACACCCCGGCCCGGCTCCCTGACGGCGCCGAGATGCACCTGGAATGGCCTCATGAGCGTGTCCTGGCCGCGTACCGGCGCTGCCTGTTCGCGGTCCTGCCTTCGGTCTGGCCTGATCCGTGCCCGACCACGGTGCTCGAGGCGATGGCCTGCGGCCGCCCCGTGGTGACGACCTCGATCGGCGGGATGGTGGACATGGTCACCGACTCAGAAAGCGGGCTGCTCGTGCCCCCAGGGGACGCGGCCGCGCTCGCCGCCGCGGTGAGCCGCCTGCTGGCAGACGGCGACTTGCGGGTCCGGCTCGGCGCTGGAGCGCAGGTGCGGGTGCGCGCCTTCACCGCCTCCGCCGTCGCGGAGCGGCTCGAGTCCGTCTACGCGCGGGTCACGGCGCGAACGCTATGACCAGGGCTGGGCGCGTCCTCATGGTGACGGCCAGGTTCCTGCCGGACCTCGGGGGCATCGAGACGCACGTCCACGAGGTGGCACGGCGGCTGTCTGCAGGTGGCAGCTTCGAGGTAACCGTGCTGGCCACCGACCGCACCCGGAGCCTGCCCCGCCGGGAAGTCATCGACGGCATCACGGTGCTGCGGGTTCCAGCCTGGCCGCGCGGACGGGACTACTACCTCGCACCGCGGATCGCCGCGGTGGTCGGGCAACGCGATCGGTGGGATCTGGTGCATTGCCAGGGAATCCACACCCCCGTGCCCATCCTGGCCATGCTGGCGGCCCGGCGGGCCGGCCTGCCCTACCTGGTGACCTTCCACACCGGCGGCCATTCGCTACCGCACCGCAACGCGCTGCGGTCCATCCAGTGGCGACTGGCCGGTCCGCTGCTGCGCCACGCGGCCGCGCTCGTCGGCGTGAGCCACTTCGAGGCGCGGACCCTGTCTGAGCAGGCCCGCCTGGGGGGCAAACCCGTCACCATGATCCGCAATGGCGGCACGCTGCCCCGGCCGCCCGTCGGAACCGCCGCCGTCGCTGGCCGGATTACCTCCAGTGGGCGGCTGGAGAAGTACAAGGGGCACCACCGGGTCATCGAGGCCCTGCCGTACGTCATGCGGGACGTCCCCGAAGCCCACCTCGTGGTGCTCGGGAACGGCCCGTATGAGCCCGAGTTGCGGGGGCTCGCCCGCCGTCTCGGTGTCGGCGAGCGGGTGACCATCACGCAGGTTCCGCCCGCGGACCGCGCCGCGATGGCCCTGGCCCTGGCCGAGTCGAGCGTGGTCGCGGCGTTGTCGGACTACGAGGCACATCCGGTGGCGGTGATGGAGGCGCTGAGCACGGGGCGTCCCGTGGTCGGCTACGACGTCGCGGGCATCGGCGACCTCGTGGCCGAGGGATGGGTGCACGGCGTGGCACCCGGCGCGTCCGCGGCTAGCACAGCCCGTCACCTGGTCGAGGCGATGTCGTCGCCTTGCCCCGTGGACCCCGCGACGCTGCCGACGTGGGATTCCTGTGCCGAAGGGCTGGCCCGGACGTATCTTTCGCTGCTGAGGCGGGGGAAGTGACGGACGTGCTTCCCGTGCTCATGTATCACTCGGTGCCGGCGTCGGGGGCAGGAGGCCGGCTCGCGGTGCCGCGCCCGCTCGTGGACCGGCAGTGGCGAGCGCTCAGGAACGAGGGCTGGGCTATCCGGGGCCTGACCGAGGCCCTCGCCGGCCGTGACGGGAGTACCGTCGCGGTGACGTTCGACGACGGGTACGCCGACCTCCTTGGCGCCGCGGCACCAGCCTGGCGGCTAGCCCGTCAGGCGGCATACCGCGCGACGGGCGGGATGCTGACGTGAGCCGCCTCGGGGGGAAGAAGGTGCCGTCGTGAACGTCCAATCCGTTCCGGCATCCCGAAGGCAGGAACCAGCCGCCGACGCGGGCGCCGGCCGGAAGCGCGTGGCTGGCCTGGTGTGGCTCGCCATGGGTCTTGGCCTGGTCGCCGACGGCCTGGCCGTCACCGTGGCACCGCACGATTACGGAGCCGGCCTTGCGCTGTTCTGGGCGGCGGTTCTCGGTCCGGCCGTCGTCTTCATGGCAGTGTTGATGGCGGCGCGGCCGTCGCGGGCGCTACGGGAGTTCACGGTGGCGGCCGTCGGCGTGTATCCGGCCGTCCTCTACCGCATGTCCAGCCCGCTGGTCCTGGGCGGGTATGACGAGCACCTGCATGAGCGGACGCTCATGGATCTCCTGCACGGCAGCGGCCTTTTCGCGCCCAACCCGGTCCTGCCGGTAAGCCCGTACTACCCCGGTCTGGAGCTGGTCACCGGCGCGGCGGTCCGCCTGACCGGGGCGCCGGTCATGCTGGCCATGTCGCTGGTGGTCCTGCTGTGCCGTCTGCTCCTGGCCTTGACCATCTATCACGCCGCGCTCACGGTGACCCCGTCGCGCCGGGCCGCCTCTTTCGTGGTCATCTGCTACTCCGTATCCCCGCAGTTCTTCTACTTCAACTCCCAGTTCGCTTACCAGACGATGGCCCTGGCGCTCGGGCTGGGCGGCCTGTTCCTGCTGCGCCGCGCGCAGCTCTCCGATGGTGCCGCCGCGCGCAGGCTCTCGCTCCTGGCCGCGCTCGCGCTGATCGCCACGGTGGTGACGCACCACGTCACCAGCTGGATGGTGCTGGGATTTCTCACCGCCTGGGCCGCGGTGACCCCGCGAGGCAGGCGCAAGGTGCTCGTCCGGGCCGCGGCGGTCATGGCGGTCGCGGTCGCCGCCTGGACCGCCGTGCTCGCCGCGCGTCTGGCGGGGTACCTCGGCCCAGTTCTCACCGCGGCCCTCTCCGAGAGCGAATCCTTCATCGGGGGAACCGGCCAGCGCCAGCTTTTCAGCGATCCCGCAGGGAGCGCTGTCCCGCCGTGGGAGCGCGTGGTCCTGCTCGGCTACGCGGTGCTGTGCGCGGGCGCGGCCCTGGCCTGCGGCTGGATCCTGCTGCGGAAGGCCTTCCGCGGCCGGAACGGCCGGGTGGCCCTGCTGGGGGCCTTGAGCCTCGCGTACCCGGTCACCTTGGCCGCTCACGAGGTGCCGGCCGCGGCCGAGCTCGGTGACCGCGCGTCCACGTTCCTGTTCTTCCCGGTCGCGCTGTCCTGCGCTCTGGTAGTTTCCTGGCCTGCCGCACGTTGGCGCGGCCCGGCCTTCACCGGGGCCCTGCTGGCAGCAGCCACGCTCGCCTATCTGGGCGGAGTGCTCCTGGGCTCGGGCCCCGACTGGGAACGCCTGCCCGGTCCCTACCTCGTCTCGGCCGAAGCCCGTACCCAGGATCCGCAGACCCTGGCGGCGGTCCAGTGGGCGGCAGCCCATCTGCCCGCGGGAAGCCGGGTCGTGGCCGACCGGGTCCCCGCCGCGCTCCTGGCCAGCCAGGCCAGGCTGTGGCCCGTGTACGTTCCCGAGCACGGCCTCGATCCGGCCTGGCTGTACTTCCCGGCGACATGGGGCCCGGGGCAGACGGCGATCGTCAGCGGGCTGCACATCCGCTACCTCTACGTCGACCATCGCCTGGCCGGCTCGCTCCCGCACGAGGGCTTCTACATCCACAAGGGGGAGACGTCCCGGGCGGAGCGCATCTCCGGCGCGGCCCTGGCCAAGTTCTCCCGCGTCCGGGGGCTCACGGCTGTTTACCGCCATGGCCCGGTGACCATCTACGACACCTCGGGGCTGGGAGTGGTCCAGGAACGGAACGGATTCACCGGGAACCGGCCCATGGGCCTCGGCCGACCCTGGGATGCCTTCTGGGGGGCCATGGTGGCCGCGCTGGTCTTCGCCCTGCTGCCGCGGCTGGCGTGGGTGCCGGACATCGGCGCGGTCGGCACCGGGGTGAGCGTCATCGCGGCCACGATCGGCGTGAGCGGTGTGGGCTTCGGGCTGCGCGTCATGCCGGGACCGGCGTTTACCGTCGGCGCGGTGCTCACGGTGGCCGTGATGCTCGCGGTCCGGGGGCGGCGGCTGGTTCCGCGGGTACTGTTCCCGGCCAGGCTGGATCCCCTGGTCGTTCTCGGTGTCCTGGCCTGCGCGGGCGGGCTCGCGATTGCCCTTCACGCCGCGTAGACGGGATGTCGCAGGCTGGCGCCGCCGCGGGCCAGGCCCGCGGCGGCGCCCAGGCTGTATAGCGTCAGTCGGACCCTGCCTGGCCAGCAGGCTCGGCCGGGCCAGCAGGCTCGGGCAGGCCAGCGGGCTCGGGCGGGCCAGCAGGCTCGGGCGGGCCAGCAGGCTGGGGCGGGCCAGCAGGCTCGGGCGGGCCCGGAGGCTCGGCCTTACCGGGCTGCGGTGGCTGACCAGGACGCGAGGTCTGCTCGCGGGTCATGTTCAGGATGCGCTCGGCCCGGCTCATGAGCTCGTCCGCGCGCTCCCTGAACTGGTCGAACCGCTGCAGCACCTGCCCCACCCGGTCCTGCAGCCGGTCAGCCGGGTTCCCCGGCCATCCCGGCCGGCCCGGGCGCCCGCGGTGCCCCGACTGCCAGGGGTGCAGTGGGGGCTCAGGGGGCTCGGGCGGATCCGGGGGCTCGGGTATGTCCCAGCGGCCGCGGTGCGGGCGGACCCGGTGTCCCGTGCGGTCCCAGCGGTCACGGTGGTGCCGCCCGCCGTCGGGGTGGTCGGCCTCGCTCGCTTCGCCTTCCGCCTCGCTGGCGTCGTCCTCGGCCTCGTCGGCCATCTCCTGCGCCCGGTCGGCGGCCTCCTCGGCCCGGTCGGCTTCCCGCTCGGCCTGGTCGAACCGGCGCTGCGCCTCCGCGGCCGCGGTCCGCGCCTCGGCGGCCCGCTGCCGCGCCCGCTCCTGCTCCCGCTCGTCGGCCCAGCCGCGGGTCAGGTCGGCCAACTCCTGAGCCATGTCGGCGGCGTCGTGCGCCATCATGGCGGCCTCGTCGGCCCGTTCGGCTCGTTCCCGGGCCCGGTGGGCCAGTTCCTGCGCCTCCTCGGCCATCCGCCTGAGTTGTTCCACCCGCTCACGCGCGCGGTCCGCGCGCTCCCTGGCCTGGTCCGCGCGCTCCCGCGCAGCGTCCTCGACCTCGCTGGGCGCGCGCCCCCTGGCGCGGTCCGCGCGCTCCCTGGCCTGGTCCGCGCGCTCCCGCGCGGTGTCCTCGACCTCGCTGGCCGCAGCGGCTTCCTGCTCCAGACGTTCGCGCTCGACCTCGTGCCTGGCCACGCTGTAGGGCTCGCCGGTCTCGGCCATGCGCTGCCGGGTGGCGAGCTTCTGAGCCTTGTTCTGAGTCATGATCATTTCTTCCCGGCGGGTCGGCCCGCGTCTGCCCGCCATGGGTGAATGGCATGACCTCGAAGCTCGCCACGGTCGATGGCGTAGCTAAAGAAGCCCGCGAGTCGTGGACCCTTGTCCTCGTCGCCATCGCCGGCGCGGGCCGTCGTGGCTCGGAAGCGGGCAGGCGGTGCGCTGCCACTAAAACGGAGCGTACCCAGCCGCCCGGGGCGCGGCAATGAGGAAAACCCCACCATCCGGCCTGACCGTCACACCCCGGTGCGAGCCCCGGCGATCTCGGCGTAGATCCTCTGGTGCTCGGCCGCGGAACGGGCCCAGGTGAAGCGGGCGCATACGGCCCGGCCGGCCGCGCGGAGCCGGGTGGCCAGCGGCCGGTCGTCGAGCACCGCGGCGAGCGCCGCCGCCAGCGCGACCGCGTCGTCCACCGGCACCATGAGGGCGTCCCGGTCCGGCCGCAGGTACTCGCGGAAGACCGGCAGGTCGGACGTGACCACGGGCAGGCCCGCGCTCATCGCCTCGAGCACCGCCAGGCCCCAGCCCTCCTTGGTGGAGGGGAACGCGAGCACGTCGGCCGCGGCGTACCAGCCGGGCAGCTCGGTGTCCGGTACGGTGCCGAGCAGCACCACGTCGTCGTCCAGCCGCAGGCCGAGCGCGGGCAGCGATGACAGCACCCGGTCCCGGTACTCGCGGTAGTCCTGGAACGAATGGCCGCCCACCACCGCCAGCACCGGCTGCCGGCCGGACCGGCGCAGCGCGGCGACGGCCCGCACCAAGGTGTCGCTGCCCTTGCGCGGTTCGATCCCGCCCACCGCCAGGATCAGCGGCCGGCCCGCCGCGTCGGCCCGCCGCCGCAGCGCGGCGGCCAGGGCCGGGTCGGGCGCGGCGAACCGGGCGACGTCGACCCCGTTGTGCACCACCTCGGCGGGGGTGCCGTACTCCGTCGCGAGGATCTCCTGCCACTGCGTGCTGACCACCAGGATCCGGTCCGGTTCGAGGATGGCCTGGCGCTGGCAGTCGATGAGCGACGGGCTGGTGAAGTCGTCCACGTGGTGCACGGTCCTGATGACGACCGGGCCGGATGACGACAGAGCCCCGGCGACGCCGTCCCTGACGCGGCAGGCGGCCCGGGCCGAGATGCAGTCCTGGGTGTGCAGGAGGGGGTACTCGGCGGCGAGCGGGCCGAGCCCGGCGGCCAGCGCGTCCACGTTGGCGAAGACGCGTTCTTCCAGCGTCGGCAGGCTGGGCGGGGCCGCGATGATGGTGAACGGCACCGCGACCGGCCGGAAGAAACCCGCGCCTGGCTCGCCGAGCGCGATCACCCGGACCGGGTACCCGGCCGCGTGCAGCGTCTCGGCCAGCGCCAGCGTGTGGACCACCCCGCCGCGCGGCTTGACCGAGTAGGTCACCAGGCCGACCGGCAGCGGCCGGCCGCCCGCGTCCCGGCCGCCCCCGTCCCGGCCGGAGGCGCCCGCGTCCCGCGCGGCCGTCACACGCCCACCGCGATCGCGGCCGCCACCCGCGCGGCCTGCGCGGCGCTGTCGGTGACGATCGCGCCCGCGTCGGCCAGCGCGCCCCGCTGCCGGTCAAGACCCTGCCGGTCGGCGCGCGCGCCGAGCACGTAGCCGACCACCGCCGTCCCGCTGGCCACGATGTCGGCGCAGGTCCCGGCGATCTCCCCGGCCGGATCGGGGTGCGAGCCGTACCCGAGGACCACGTCGAGCAGCACCGCCGCGATGTCGGGGCCGAACGCCTGCGCCTGCATGATCTCCCGCCGCGCGGCCGGGTCGATCATCGGGTGCGGCCGGCCCTTGGTGTATTCCTCTTCGCCGAGGTCCAGGCAGACGTGCGCGCCGGCCGGCGCGGGCAGTCCCAGCTCGGGGCGCAGCGGGATGTTGGAGTACACCGGGCCGAGCGCTTCGGTGAGGATCACCTGGGCTTCGTAGCACAGCGTGCCCCCGGTGAAGAACCCCCGCACCGCGGTGCGGCCTGCGCCGGCCCGCCCGGCCGTTGTTCCGGTTCCGCGCCACGGGCCCCCGCCGGGCAGCGGCTGACGGAGGATCTCCGCCACCCGCAGCGCGCCGCCCTCGAGCGTGGCGGCCAGCGAGGCGCCCGCCAGCCGGCCGTCCGGAGCCGACATGCCCAGGCAGGCCGCGACCACCGGGGTAGCCTGGCTGGCGCCGATCACCGCCCTGGCCACGTCCTCGTTGGGCGGCTTGGAGACCAGCAGGATGACCCGCGTGGCCGGGTCGGCGTCCAGGGCCCGGACCGCGTCCCGCGCCATCAGCCCGCCCACCGCGGCCGACAGGTCACGGCCGCCCACGCCGATGACCTGGGACACGCCGATGCCCCACCGGTCCAGCAGGGTCATGACCTCCTGCGCCCCGGTTCCGGCCGCCGCGACCACGCCGACCGGGCCCGCGCCGACCGCGTTGGCGAAGCCGAGGCCGACGCCGCCGAGCATGGCGGTGCCCGCGCCGGGGCCCATCACCAGCCTGCCCAGCCGGCTGGCCCGCCGCTTCAGCGCCACCTCGTCCGCCAGCGGCACGTTGTCGCTGAACAGCAGGACGTGCAGGCCGGCGGTCAGGGCGGAATGGGCGGCGAGCGCGGCGTACGAGCCAGGGACCGACACCACCGCCACGTTCGCCTCCGGCAGCAGCCGGGCGGCCTCGCCCACCGTGCGCGGGGCCGGCCGGGCGCCGGCCGCCCGGGATCCCGCGGCATCCTCGCCGTCCCGGCCGGCCTCGAACAGCATGGTCCGGCCCCGGTCCAGGGCCTGGCGGGCGGCCAGGTCGTCGGCCGCCCGCACCGCGAGCACGAGGGCGTTGGCGTCCGCGCCGGCCAGTCCATCGGGCGGGAAGCCGCGGCCGGTCAGTTCGTCTACCACCGCCGGGGTGGCCATCGCGGCGCTCGCCCAGCTGACGTCGTCGCTGTCCTGCATGGCCCGGGTCGCGCCGAGCAGCAGCAGGGAGTCCCGGTAGGCGCCGGGAAAGGCCAGGATCTGGCTGACCGTCACCGGGCCGGCCCAGTCTGCGAGGGCACCGTCTGCGAGGGCACCGTCTGCGAGGGCACCGTCTGCGAGGACACCCGCTCGATGCGCGTGCCGGCCGGCTCCCCGCGGCCGGCCAGCGTCGCGCCCAGCAGGGCGGGCGAGGTGATGATCGCGAGCTCGCCGCCCTCGTCCAGGAAGCGCAGCGCCGCCTCGACCTTGGGGCCCATGCTGCCCGGCGGGAACTGACCCTCCGCCAGGTACCTGGCGGCGTCGCCCGCGGTGAGGGTGCCCAGGCCGGACTGCGTCGGGCGGCCGTAGTCCAGCATCACCCGGTCCACCGCGGTGACCAGGAGCAGGGCCTGGGCGCCCAGTTGCCGGGCGATGAGGCAGGCGGCACGGTCCTTGTCGATGACGGCGTCGACCACGCGGCAGGGGTCGTCGGCCACGACCGGGATCCCGCCGCCGCCCCCGGCGATGACCAGGTGGCCCGCGTCCACCAATGCGCGCAGCGCCGCGATCTCGATCACGCCGGTCGGCTGCGGCGACGCGACGACCCGGCGGTAACCACGCCCGGAGTCCGGCTGCACCACCCAGGCGCTGCGCCGGGCCAGTCGCTGCGCCTCGGCGGGCTCGAAGAACGGCCCGATCGGCTTGGACGGCGCGCCGAACGCCGGATCGGCCGGGTCCACGGTCACGTGCGTGACGAGCGCGGCCGCGGTCCCGCGGCCGCGCAGCAGGTCGATCGCGCGGGCGAGCAGGCTGCCCAGCAGGCCCTGGGTCATCGCGCCGAGCATCGCCAGCGGCTGCGCGGGCACCATGGCCGAAGCCTGGAGCTGCAGCGCCGCCTCCTGCTGCATCGCCAGGTTCCCGACCTGCGGCCCGTTGCCGTGGACGATCACCACCCGCCAGCCGGCCTCGAGCACGTCGTTGACGGCGGCGGCCATAGCCGCCGCGTTGGCCATCATCTGGTCGTAGGTGCCGGCCTGGCCCGCCCGGGTCAGGGCGTTGCCACCGAGGGCGACAACCGCGATCTTGGCCATGGGATCCTGATCGTTACGAGGTACCGTTACAAGTCGCATAGATGATGAATCGTTCATAATAGTAAACACGAGGGTGTGAGGGGTGCAATGGGCGAGTCGGCCGTGTCGCCGTCCGTGCTGCGGTCCTGGGACGAAGCCGAGGCCAGGCTCTTCCCGCTGGTGATGGCGCAGCCCGAGCTCTACCAGCAGGCCCTGAGCGCGATCCAGCGACTGCTCGGGCGGCTCCGGGAGACCTGCCCGGACCTGGCCGCCCTGCTCGCGGCGCACGAACGGGGCGGGGACCTGCTCGATGCGCCGGTTCCCGGCGTCAGGCCCGCCTTGATCGCGGCCGCCGCCTGCGCCATGCGATACCGCGAACTCGTCGCGCTGCTGGCCGCCCGCGGCCGGCTGGCGGCCCTGGCCCGGGCGCGCGAGGAGGGCCTGTCCTGGGCCGTCATAGAGGAGAGCGGGCAGCCCGACCGCGCGCCCTACGTTCCCTACCAGCGCGTCGAGGCCGAGGTCGGCAGCGGCCGGGCGGTCATCGTCTCGATCGGCCCGGACGAGACGCTGAGCCGGGCCGTCTACCGCCTGGACGCGGGCCACGTCGACGTCGAGTCCGGTGCCCTGCGGATCGGCGACTCGGTCGGCAGCTACCTCGACCCCGCCGAGTTCGAGGCCGCCCTTCGCCAGGCCAGGGCGTAATCGCCGCCCGTTGCCGCGCACGGGTACCAGTACCGACCAACTCCAGGCCCACTCCGCCTGCCATAGGGCAGTAGCGGCACACCGATGCTGGCCGGCTCGGGGACTGGCCGGCCCGGGGACTGGCGGGGCTGGTGCGGCCACGTTTCGGCCGTGTTAATTGCGGCGGCCTTGCCGTGAGGTTGCCTTGACGTAGCCAACGGGTTTATCAAGGATGGTAAACGTACGTATCGGATCACATAGGCG
>Ga0070708_100002057_pt1 | contig 15513 bp, 17 predicted proteins | sample KBSK5503metaG_FD_65469 | JGI IMG/M metagenome (GOLD analysis project Ga0070708, IMG submission 65469) | Corn, switchgrass and miscanthus rhizosphere microbial communities from Kellogg Biological Station, Michigan, USA - KBS K5-50-3 metaG | ecosystem: Host-associated > Plants > Roots >... | reverse complement strand
CGCGATGGATAACGACGCCCGAGGTCCGCCCACTCTGCGACCGCGGCACGCTGAATTCGACTACGTCGAGTCTCTTTGTCACCGCGATGTCCCACAGCCAGAGCGCCGAACGGTGTGACACCACCGCGCCAGCGCCCAGAGCAAGTTTGGCGGCCCATAAGCGACGCTCCGGACCGTCAGGAGACCCGGCGATGGCCAAGACCCCACGGTGGAGTCGGATCCAGCGGCCCACCTCGACATTGTGCCGTCGAGCGGACTTCGTGACGCCCGCGCCAATCGACTGCGCGACCGAGAACGCGCCGGCCTGGAGAGCGGCGATTGTGGCGATGGCGACGTCGTTCACGGCCTTCTCCTCGTGGGTCGAGCGCGAGGGGGAAGTCGTGGCTCGCCGCCATGATGCCCACCGGGTGTGACACATCACCTGGCGACGGTCGTCTCGGTGCAGTTGTCGCCGTGGTACGGCACTTACCGCACCCAGACGCGAAGCACCTGTGGGTGAGGTGGCGGCCTGGCCGTTGTGAGCCGCTAGGAGCGGTGGGCGACGACTTCGAGGTACTCGGCGGGAACGGCGAGGGCTCCGCTCGGGTTGCGGTTCATCTCGTTGGCCAGCGCCACCAGCTCGGTGCGCAGCGACTCCTTGCCGGCGTCGTCGAGGGCGCCCCAGGCCCGCAGGGTTGGCCCGTAGTAGGTCTTGAACGTCTCGAACCATGCGCCCGCCGAGCGGTAGCGGAAGACGAAGTGACGGCGGACGATCTCGATACGCGCAGCGGAGCCGAGGAGCTCGTGCAGTCGCTCTTCGGTGCCCCATGCGAGAGGGGAGGGGACTCCCGCGGGCGGTGGGACGTGGGCGCCCACGATCTTGAACATCCGCCCGATGAACCCCGAGGGTGTCCAGTTCGCCAGCCCGATCCGGCCTCCCGGCCGGCAGACCCGCACGAGCTCGCCGGCGGCGCTCTCGGGGTTGGGAACGAACATCACGCCGAACGTGGAGAGGACGGCGTCGAAGCTGGCGTCCTCGAACGGCAGCGCCTCGGCGTCGGCAACACGGGTCTCGAGGACCAGCGCCTCGACCTCGGCCCGCCGGGCCGCGAGATGGAGCAGATCTTCGACATAATCGGAGGCGACGACCAGGCAGCCGCGACGGGCGGCGGCCAGCGAGGCGTTGCCGTTGCCGGCGGCGACGTCGAGGACCCGGGAACCCGCAGCCACGTCGACCGCCTCGCAGAGCGACTCGCCGACGATCTGCAGCGTGGTGCCGATGACGGCGTAGTCGCCGCTGGCCCAGGTCGCCTGCTGGCGGCCCTTGATGGCTTCGAGCTCGTCGAGGGTGAGTGTCGAGGTCATGGCTGCGGCTCCTAGTTCGGTATCGAACGGCCGCTGAAGGCCGCAAGCCGCTCGATCGGAGTGGCTCCGGATGGCGCGGTGGTCTCGTCGGCGAAGGTGTCGCCGTCGCGCAGCTCCTTCGTCACGGCGCCGCGGGCGAACGCCTCGACCTCGGCGACGAGCTCGGCGCGTGGCGCGTACGGCTGGCCCGTTGCCACCGCGATGTCCCAGCCGTGGACCAGGCCGTCGAAGGCCACGTAGCGAGCGAACACCGACCCCGGCACCTCACCGAACGGTGCGGAGACGGTCCGATCCTGGGCGCCGTCGGTGTGGACGGCATCAGCCAGCTCGGCCATGGCTGCGCGCCAGCGCTCGACGAGGGTGCCTTCGGGCGATCCGGAGGCTGCGCCCGCCGCTGCCTCGCCGCGGAACGCGGGGGCGAACGCCGTCGCGCCGCCGACCATGTGCTCCAGCACGGACGAAACCGTGAACTTGGCGCACGGCGTGGGGTTGTCGAACTGGTCCGGCCCGATCCCTGCGACGAGCGACTCGAGCAGCGGAAGGATCTCCTCGAGCTGCTGCACTCCGTCCATCTGACCTCCTCGTTGTGGCTCCCGTGTGGCGGCGTCCACGGCCTCCCGATCGCGACCGAGAGCGATTAGCTCCTTGACCGACGGGGCCCGTGCCGCCTGCTCGTAAGTGTCGGTCATGGAGCCATCGTGCGGGAAGCGCCCGCCGGGCGCATCGGCCAGACCCGCCATGTCCGACCGCCCGATGGCGTGAATTGCCCACGCGCCATGCGCCGGACCGCAAGAAATTGGCGGAGCTCGCCGATGCGCCGGGGGGACGGTCGCTCCGACAATCAGCCGAGGTTCACGACTGAAGGAGGACTGCCATGCGCTACGCGTTGAAGGAGATCCCGCTCGAGATGGAGCTCGGGGAGATCGAGACCCGAGGCGTCGAAGGCGGCGACGTTTACGGCCGCTACATCAACCTGCCCGCAGGGGTCGATTTCACCCCGCTGCTCGCCGGACTGCCCGGGGACCATTGCCAGTGCCCGCACTGGGGCTACGTCATCGAAGGCTCGATCACCCTCCGCTACACCGACGGCTCCGAGGAGACCAACCGGGCCGGCGACCTCTTCTATTGGCCCGGCGGGCACACCGGATGGACGGACGAGGGCGTGAAGTTCCTCGAGTTCAGCCCGACGGCCGAGATCCTGCCGGTGCTCGACCACCTCTCGAAGCAGCTCGTCGGCTGACCCTGGCGGTCGCAGTACCGTGGCCCGGGATGGACGCACTGGAGTCCGCCCAGGAATCCCTGGCGCGGTGGGCGTGGGCCGAGGCGCTCGATGGTGCGCGGTCCATGGGGCCGGCCTCGGGAAGCGCAGAGGCCGATCGCCTCGACGTCATCGCTGAGGCCTCGTGGTGGCTCGGGCGGCTGGACGACTGCATTGCCGCCCGCGAGCAGGCGTATGCGATCTACGAGGGACTGGGGGAACGGGTGCGCGCCGGTCAGTGCGCGGTGTGGCTCTGGGAGCACAACCAGATCAAGGCCCGTCCGGCCATCGCCAACGGGTGGATCCGGCGGGCACGCCGGGCGCTGGCCGATGAGCCCGACGCTCTGGCCTTCGGGAACCTCACGCTACGGGAGGCCGAGGTAGCGCACGGATCGGGCGACCTCGAGCGCGCCGCCGAGCTTGCTCGCGACGCGCTCAGCCTGGGACAAGAGCTGGGGTCGCCGGACCTTCAAGCCGAGGCACTGCAGACCATCGGCCGCGTCCTCATCGATACCGGGCAGGTGGCCGAAGGCCTTGGCCACCTCGACGAAGCGATGCTGTCGGCGGCGGAGGGCAGGCTCGGGCCCTTCGCCACCGGCAAGGTGTACTGCAGCATGATCAGCGCCTGCGAGGGCCTCGGCGATCTGCGGCGGGCGGCCGAGTGGACCGACACCACGCTGCGCTGGGGCGAGACCCACCCCCTGGCGATGTGGCCGGGCATCTGCAGGGTGCACCATGCGGCGTTGTTGCAACTCCGCGGGGAGTGGGGCGCCGCTGAGCGCGAAGCCCGACAAGCGTGCGACCAGCTCGACGGGTTCCACGTCGGGAACGTGGCTGCCGGCTACGTCGAGATCGGGGAGATCCGCCGGAGGCTCGGCGACCTCGGCGGCGCCGACGAAGCCTTCGGTCGCGCCGAGGAGCTGTGCGGCCGTCAGAGCGCCGGGCTGGCGTTGGTCCGTCTCGCCCAGCGGCGCATCGACGCCGCCACCGCCATCATCACCCGGATGCTCGCCGAGGAGTCGTGGAACCGGCTTGCGCGCGGAAAGCTCTTGCCGGCACAGGTGCAGATCGCGGTCGCCGCCGATGAGCTGGCGACCGCGTCCGCAGCCGTCGAGGAGCTCGCGTCCATTGCCGCCGAGTACGCCAGTCCCGCCTTGTCAGCGGCGGCGCTCTCCTCGCGGGGACGGCTCGAGCTGGCGCGGGGCGACGCCGGGGCCGCGTGCGCAACGCTCCGCGACGCGCTGCAGCAGTGGCAGCAGCTTGATGTTCCGTACGAGGTGGCGACTGTCCGGCTGTTGTTGGGGCAGGCGTGCCGAGAGTGCGGAGACGAAGAGGGAGCCACGCGTTCGCTGGCTGCGGCGGCGGCGATCTTCGACCGGCTCGGGGTTACCGTCGATGCGACGCCCGGGCCCGAGACCACGCCGTCGCTTCCCGCGGGACTGACGGCGCGCGAGGCCGACGTCCTCCGTCTGGTCGCTTCTGGGAGGACGAACAAGGAGATCGCCGCCGCCCTTCACCTCAGCGAACGGACCGTCGCCCGCCATGTCTCGAACATTTTCATCAAGGTGGGCGTGACAACCCGTACCGCCGCGGCGGCCTTCGCCTACGAGAACGGGGTCGCTCTCCGAAAGTGACCTACCTGGCGCAGGCGGCGTTGCTGTGCGGGCCGAACGACGGGGGCGCGGCACCCGGGCGGCTTCCCCAGTGGACGTTCGGCTTGGAGACGAGGTCGAACGTCAGCGACCCGCCGTTGGCGATGGACGCGAGCCGGAGCCAGGGTTTGACGTACGCCTTGCCGTTCACGGCCAGCCCTCGGACATAGGGCGTGCCCGGTGACGCCGCCGGCGCGGTGATGGCGATGTCTCCCTTCGCGAGGTGCAGCGTGGCTTTGGGGAACAGCGGGCTGCCGAGGGCCAGTACATCGGTGCCGGGGATCGCCGGGTAGAGCCCGAGCGCGCCGAACACGTACCACGCCGACATCTGGCCGAGATCGTCGTTGCCCGGGTATCCGCCCGGCGTGGAGTGGAAGAGCCCGAGGATGGCCCGGCGCATGATGTCCTGCGTCTTGTACGGCTGGCCGAGCCAGTCGTAGAGCCACGGAGCGTTGGAGTTGGGCTCGTTGCCGAGGAAGGCGTGCGGCGAGCTGAAGCCGTCGTTGAGCTCCAGGAAGAAGAAGTCCAAGCGCGACACGGCCGCTTGCCGGCCGCCGAGCGCCTGGAACAGGCCGGCGGGGTCGTGGGGCACCATCCACGTGTACTGGGCGCCGTCACCCTCGGCGAACCCCTGGCTGCTGAGCGCATCGTTGTAGTTGGGGTCGTAGGGCTCGACAAAGGCGCCGGTGCTGAAGCGCGGCCGCACGTAACCGATCGATTCGTCGAACACGTTGCGCCAGCTCCCCGAGCGCTTCAGAAAGGTCCGGCACACCGCCGGGTTGCCGGCGGCCGCCGACACCCGCGCGATCGCGTAGTCAGCGGTGGCGTACTCGAGTGTTGTCGCGACCGAGCCCCACGCCAGGTCGGCGTCGGCGGGGTGAGGTGCCGGCACCGAGCGGGCGTACGCGCCCACGGCCTCGGTCACCCCGTTGGCGTTCTTCTCGTGGGGCACGTACCCCAGGCGGTCGTAGTCCTTGACCGCTTCCCGCTCGACGTAGCCGGCGTTCGGGCTCCTTCCCGACTGCGTGGCGCCCTTCACCATCGCCGCCAACGCCGCGTGCAGATCGAAACCACCGCTGCCGAGCGCGGCGATGCTGGCGATGGTGGGGTCGGCAGGATCGCCGGTCATGACGCCGGTGTGCCCGTTGGCCACCGACCACTTCGGCAGCCATCCGCTCTCGCGCTGGTCGGCGAGCAACGACCGGACAAAGTCCGACGCCTGGCGCGGCGCGACCAGTGCCAGCAGCGGGATCTGACTGCGGTAGACGTCCCACCCGGAGAAGTCGGCGTACTGGGTGTACCCCGCGGCCGTGTGGACCTTGCCGTCCATGCCCATGTAGCGATGATCGACATCGCTGAAGCCGCTCGGCGTCAGGAGCGCGTGGTACAGCATCGAGTAGAAGGTGCGACGGTCGGCGGCGAGCCCGCCTTCGACGTCGATCCTCCCGAGCATGGCGTTCCAGTCGGCCCGAGCCTGCGCGCGAACCGCATCGAAGCCATGGCCGCCGGTTTCGGCGTCGAGGTTGCGCCGCGCGCCTTCGACGCTGACAAACGAGATGCCAATGCGGACCTCGACGACGCGGTCCGACGTCGTATCGAAGCTGACGTACGCGCCGGTCTGGGCCGTAGGTCCGTAGCCGGACTGCGCGGACGGATCCGTGAGGGAAACGTCCTGCGCCGCCTTCGAACCGGGAGAGAGCATCTGCCGGGTCCACGTTCCGTACGACGCGAAAACCCGGCTGAAGCGGGCGACGAAGTAGATCCGGTACTTGTTGGCCGCGAAGCAGAAGCCGCCGCTTGCGGTGTTGCCCGCCACCTCGCGACGCGCGGGGTCGATGTGCACCGATCCACCGCTGTTCCCGGTGCGGCTGCCCGTGGCGTTGATCAGCAGGCTGGCGGCGCGCGTCGGCGGGTAGGTGAACCGGCCGATGCCCGCGCGCGTGGTCGCGGTGAGCTGGGCGTCGATGCGGTCGGAGGCACCGGGGTTCAACCCCACTCGGTAATAGCCAGGGCTGGCCGCCTCGTCGTTGTGCGAGAACAGGGGTGTGAGGGCGTCGGTGAAGTCGGTCGACATCGGCTTCACCGGGGAACCCGTGACCGGCGCCGTCGTGGGCATGACCGGGATGTCGCCGCCGTTCGAACAACCCGCGCCCGTCAGGCGTCTGAGGCTGAACCCGCGGATGCGCGTGTCGTTATAGGCGTAGCCGCCGCCCACGTTCTGGGACGACGGCGTGGTGTCCGGCCCCCACTGGATCATGCCGAAGGGCACGACGGGCCCGGGGAACGTGTTGCCGGCGCCGCCGCCCGTGCCGAAGTCGGGGGCGCCCGGCTGGGTGCCGTTGAAGGGGTTGACGTAGGTCGCGAGGTCGGGCGCCGCGCTCGTCGACGGTGCCCCGACGAATGAGAGCGTGATCGCTACGGCGACGACGGCACCAAGGCGGCGCATAGTCGTTACTCGTCTACGAGGGACGAGCCCCGAACTCCTGCTCTGGTCCGGCGTTAGGAGCGAAACCGAGGGATGACGTCGGCGGCGAAGCGCTTCAGGGCGCTTAGCTCGAACGGGGCCCGCAGGGCGAGGATGACCCAGCCGGCTCCGGCGTCGGCGTACTCCTGCACGCGCTCGGCGACGGTGTCGGCGTCGCCCGCCAACACAGAGTCGACCATGTATTCGCCGACGGGCCCGAAGCGGATCTTGAGCTCGTCGATGAGCCGGTCGGGTGGGGCGTCGACGTACCCGACGTTGACCGCGGTCTCGAGGCGATCGGGATCGGGAGCGTGCTCGAGCACGATGTCGCGCTTTCGGGCGAAGTCCTGCGGTGAGCAGAAGGGCGTGTTCCACGCATCGCCGAGGCGACCGGCGATCTTGAGTGCGACCTGCTCGCCGCTGGCGCCGACCCAGATGCGGGGAGGCGTCTGGACCGGCTTCGGGTTGCACATCGCTGCCTTGAGGCTGAAGAACTCGCCCTCGTAATCGGTGGTCTCCTGAGTCCAGAGCAGGCGGACGACCTCGATGGCCTCGGCCATGCGCCGTAGGCGGGTGCCCGTCGGCTCGAAGGGGATGCCGTACCCCTCGTACTCCCACACGTGCCATCCGGCGCCGACCCCCATCTCGAGGCGTCCGTCGCTCAGGTGGTCGATCGTCGCGCCGGCGTTGGCGAGGACCGCGGGATGTCGGTAGCCGGCCGAGTAGACGAGCGAGCCGACACGCACCCGGCTGGTCAGGGTCGCGAGCGCGGCGTGACACGCCACCGCTTCGAAGCAGTCACCCTCGAGCGGCGAAGGTGCGGGATAGAAGTGATCCCACACGCTGATCCAGTCGAAGCCCGCGGCCTCTGCGGTCCTCCAGACGTCGCGGAGCTCGGCCATCGTGCACATCTGCGGACCGGTGTGCACACCAAACCTCACCTCGGGCATGGCGAGAGTGTGGCGCGTCGGCGACTCCTAGGGATAGAGCCGGGGTGGCGCCGGCGACTCCGCGATCTGTGCGTCGAGGGCGGCGTCGATGTCGAGACGGCGAGCACGTAGTCGCTCGGCGTCCTCGGGGTGGGTGAGGATCAAGAAGCGCAGGGGTGTGCTTTTGCGCCCACGGCCGTTACTGCCTCCACGGCGGCGGCCAACCGGTCCTCGTTACGGTCGACCAGAACGACGGTGTCGGCACCTCGTCTGGCGAGCGCCAAAGCCGTGGCCAGTCCGATGCCGCTCGCCGCTCCCGTAACGACCGCGACCGTGCCTTCGATGCGCACGAGCGGAGCGTAGACAGCTCGCCCGCCGTCGATGTAGCGCGCCGCGAGGCTCTAAACAGTCGCACATGTCGGTCGCGAAGCGGTTCTCGGTCGAGCAGCGACGAGCGCGCCTGGGGCGACGGCACCTCTTGGCCTCGTCCGCGAAGGACCCGGTGGCCGTTGCCCGCGGGCTCGTCGCGGTGCACTCCACCGATCCGGCCTCGGTGTTCATGTCAGTGGCGGCGCGCAGCGGGTGGTCGCCGCCCGACCCGCTCGAGCACGCTCTGTACCAAGATCGGTCGCTCGTCCGCATTCTCGGCATGCGGCGCACGCTGTTTGTCGTACCCGCGGATGTCGTGCCGATCATTCACGCGGCGTGCACGAGGGCAATCGCCGCCCGCGAGCGCAGGCGCCTCGTGAAGATGGTCGAGGACGCCGGCATCGTCACCGAGGGCAGCCGGTGGGTACGGCGCGTCGAGCAGGCGACGCTGGACGCGTTATTCGACCGCGGTGAGGCCGCGACTGCCGAGCTTTCGAAGGACGTGCCCGAGCTACGCGCCCAGATCCTCTACGGCGCCGGCAAGAAGTGGGAGGGCACGTTCTCGATGGGCACACGCATCGCCTGGCTCCTGGCGATGGACGCGCGCATCGTGCGATCGCGGCCGCGGGGGACATGGCTGAGCAGCCAGTACCGGTGGCGGCCGATGGAGCCGTTCGAGGAGTCCTCGGCGGATGAGGCGCGCGCCACCCTCGTGCGGTTGTGGCTGCGCGCCTTCGGCCCGGGGACCGTCCAGGACGTCAAGTGGTGGACCGGCTGGTCCCTGGGTGAGGCCCGTAAGGCCGTCGCCGCCGCCGGTGCCGTCGAAGTCGACTTGGACGGCAGGCCTGGAGTGGCGCTGGGTGAGGACCTACGAGCGGTGCCGGCGCCGAAACCGTGGGCGGCGCTGCTCCCATCGCTCGACGCAACAGTGATGGGATGGTCGGAGCGCGACTGGTACCTGGGCCCGCATCGGAGCGCGTTGTTCGACCGTGCGGGCAATGCCGGTCCAACGGTGTGGTGGAACGGTCGGGTCGTCGGCGGCTGGGGCCAACGGCCCGACGGCGAGATTGCCTTCCAGCTGCTCGAAGACGTCGGCAAGGACGCGGGGGCCGCGATCGAGAAGCAGGCGGCACGACTGGGCGCGTGGCTGGGTGACGTGCGCATCAGCCCTCGTTTCGCCACGCCCCTGCAGCGCGACCTCTCGGCGTAGCCGCCTCCCCACCTCGTGGTGACTACAATAATGGTCATGTCTGACGTGGTGCTGCCTCTCGCCGAGATCAAGAAGCGTCTCTCCGAGATCGTCGATGGTGTGGAGGAGCGTCACGACCGGGTCGTGCTCACCCGGAATGGTCGTCCGGCGGCCGTGATCATCAGTCCCGAAGAACTCGAGTCGCTGGAGGAGACGCTTGAGATCCTGTCAGACGCCAAGGCGATGCGCGCGATCCGGAGGGCTGAAGCAGACATCAACGCAGGTAGGGGGCTGAGCGTCGACGAGCTGCGGGCGAAGTACCTGAAGCGCTGATGCCGTGGACGTTGGTGGTCGCTCCGTCCGCGGAGCGCACCCTGGCACGGCTCAGCGAGCGCGTGGCGGCGGCGGTCGTCGAGTTCATGGTCGGCCCGCTCGTCGAGGATCCCGCTAGCGCGGGGAAGCCGCTGCGACGCGAATTGACCGGCTACTGGTCGGCACGCCGGGGGGCATACCGCGTCGTCTACGGGCTTGATCATGCGAAGCACGAGGTGCGCGTGGTGCGGATCGAGCATCGCAGCGATGTGTACCGAACCCGATAGCGCGGTCTCGTCAGACGATAAGGTCAAGAATTCAAATGAATACTTGACAACGGGCCCGACGAGCGAAAGAGTTGAGTACTGAGGCTCGACCGACAGGAGGCGCCATGCACTCACATCAGCACGTCGCAGAGTTGGAAGGCTCGGCTGACGCGGTTTTTGCCACGCTCACCGACCTCGACCGCTTGCCGGTGTGGAACGACGCCATCACTGCTGTGCTGGAGCGGCCGGCGCAGCTCGAGCCGGACGCCGAGTGGGTGGTGCGGGTGCACGCCCTAGGCCAGTCTTGGGCCAGCCGATCCAAGTTGCTCGACTTCGATCCGAAGGGCCGGCGATTCCGCTATCGGTCGTGCACCGATGACGGCAACCCGTCGTGGGCAGAGTGGACGTGGACGGTCGCGCCGATCGATGAGGGCCATGCGCGGGTCACCGTTTCGTGGGTGCTCCACCCCAAGACGTTCTGGCGGCGCGTGCTGTTGGTGCGCATCCGCTCGCGGCAGCTGCGCAGAAGCGAGCTGCCTCGTTCACTCTCCCGCCTCGCGGCCGCAGCGGCGAGCACTACGGACGCGCAAGCGAGGTGATCGGGGCGTGGCGCCCTGACTAGCCGATCGGCTAGCCTTGGCGCCCACGCGCAGCGAGAGGCTGAACGCACAGTCGGTGAGTCTTTGGCTCGCGCTCGTATTCGGAGCCGTGCTCCTCGGGGCTTTCGTCTCGTTCCCCGGGTTCTTCCCGCCAATGTCGCCCGACGCGAGCGCGCAACAGGTGGCTGCGTTCTACGAGCACCACCAGGCGATGATTCGGGCGAGCATGGTCGTCTTCAACCTTTGCGGCGTGATGCTCGTCCCGTTCTTCATGGTGATCGTGTACCAGATGAAGCGGATGGCGACGCCCACTCAGGTGCTCGCCTACGGCTATCTCAGCGCGGCGGCGAGCGGGGTCACGCTGTTCGCGGTCGCCAACCTCTTCTGGCTCATCGCTGCCTTCCGCCCCGACCGGGATCCGCAGCAGATCCAGCTCTTGAACGACCTTGCGTGGATCACGTTCATCGCGCCGGTCGGCATGATCGTCGCGCAGAACGTCTGCCTCGCTTTGGCCGTGTACCTGGACGGACGCGCCGAGCCGATCTTTCCGCGCTGGGTGGGTCACTTCAGCATCGCGGTCGCGCTGGCGATGGTTCCGGCGGCCGGCGCGGCCGTCTTCAGGACCGGGCCCCTGGCGTGGGACGGTGCCATCTCCTTCTGGCTGCGGAACAGCGCCTACGGCGCTTTCCTCGTCGTGATGTTCTTCGTGTTGCGGCGGGCAATCGAGCGCGAGCGTGGGGAAGAACTCGACGCCGCCGCCGAACTGCAGTTGCACGCGGAGGCGGTGCGGTGACCGGCGCGACGGCCGCGCTGCCTGCGCGGGTCTCGGCGCGAGACGATCAGAGGTCGCCCAAGCTCGACCTCTGGATCTGCTGGTGGGTGTTCCCCGCGTTCTACACCCTGTTCGGCCTGATCTTCGTCGTGCTGACACGGGTCATGCCGCCGCCCCGGCCGGGCGTGGGTGTGGACCAGATCAACTCGTTCTTTCACGCCCACGGGACGACGATCAAGCTCGGCTTCGCACTTCTGATGGTGTTCATCGGGCTCGCCAGCGTCACCAATGGGCTGGTCGCATTCCAGATGAAGCGGATGTCGGTGAAGCCGATCTTCACCTACGCGTACATCGCCACGCTGGCGGTAGGCGCCGTACCAGGCGCCCTGTTCGCGGCGTTCGCCTTCCTCGCGGCCGTGTTCCGACCAGACCGCGACCCGCACCTCGTGGCGCTTCTCTACGACGTCGGGCTGTTGACCTTCGTTGGATCGTTGGGCTGCTTCACGACCAACTACTTGGTGCTCGCGCTCGCCATCGCGTTGGACAAGAACAAGGTGTTCCCGATGTGGATGGCCTACATCACGTTCTGGCAGATCGCCACCGAGCTGCTGGCCGCCCCTGTCTTCGTCTTCCAGAAGGGAGCCTTCGCCTGGAACGGGGCGATCAGCTTCTACGAAGGCACGGTGATTTTCGTCGTGTTCCTGGGCTGCCTCATCGTCCTGCTGCGCAGGGCGATCCAACAGCAACCGATGGACGAGCTGGTGCAGGACTGACTTGTGGTCTCGATCCTCGAGACGACACCCACCGAACAGCCGCGATGGCACCTGCCGGGTGACATCAACATCTGGGTCTTCGTCCTCGCCGACCTGTTCTCGTTCGCCTTCTACTTCGTCGTCTTCATGGTGTATCGGATCGAGCACGGCAGCGTCTTCCTCGATTCGCAGCGGCATCTCAACCTAACGACCGGGGCGCTCAACACGTTGGTGCTGCTGGCCAGCTCACGGTTCGTCGCGCTGGCGGTGCAGACAGCGCGGACCGGCGACTACCGGCGCGCGACGCGGCTGGTCTCGCTCGGCGGGCTCTGCGGCATCCTCTTCACGCTCATCAAGTCCTACGAGTGGTTCCGCGAGATCGCAGACGGATTCACGCTGCCGCGCAACGAGTTCTTCATGTTCTACTTCTCGATCACCGGTGTGCACCTCTTCCACGTGCTGATCGGCCTGCTCGTCCTCGCCCTGATCCTCCGTGAGCTGCGCGAACCGAGCCTTCGCCGTGCGTCGATGGTCGAAGCGGGAGCGATCTACTGGCACATGGTCGACCTCGTGTGGATCGTGATCTTCGCGTTGCTCTACCTGGCGAGGTAGGTGCCGTGCGACGGATCCCCGCCGAAGCCCGGATCGACTGCGTGTGGATCCTCCTGAGCGGCCTGACGGTCGTCGCCTGGGGGCTGGCCAAGGTCCACGGCGAGCACCGGCTAACTCCGAGCGGACCCGAGACGGTGGCCGTCCTCGCGATCGCCAGCGTGAAGTCCCGCCTCATCATCCGGCAGTACATGGAGGTGCGCACTGCGCCGACGTGCCTGCGCCGGGCCACCGATGCGTGGCTCGTCGTCGTGATGGTGACCATCGCGGTCATGTACGCGTACGCGTGACGAGATTGGATCGCGGAAGTCAGTCGCGTCGGCGCGTGTAGAGGCCGCTGGTCGAGGCAGGGCGGAAACCAGCGCCGAGATAGAGGTTCGGGGACGCCACGTTGTCGGCCGCATAGTTCACTTTGAGGCGGCGCGACCCGAGCAGGTCGAGGCGCTCGAGTCCGGAAGCGAGGACGAACCGGGCTAACCCCAGCCGTCGATACTTCTCAGCTGTGGCCATCGGTTCGACGAGCCCCACGGCCGTGACCGGATCGAACCAGAAAAGACCATAGGCCGCGACCTCGCCGTTCGGGGCTTCGACCATCAGATCGAGGTCGGGCCGGTACAGAGAGCATTGTGCAAGACGCTGGCCAACCTCGTCCCCGTCACGGGTGTTGGTCATGTGATGTGGGCGACTCGCCGTCTGCGTGCGATCGAGCAACCGAAACCCGTCGGGGAGGACTGGCAGCTTCGGACGATCCGCCGCGCGCATCCAGGCTGCGACGCCCTCCCCCCCGGTTGGAGAGAAGCCGGCCGAAGTGAGCAGCTCCGACATCTCGGCGTCGTCGTCGCGAACGGCCACCTCCACAATGTCGAGCGCCAACGAGTCGACTCGGGCCAGCGCCCGGGACCACATGCGACGAAGCATCGCTTCCGACGCGCCTGCGCCGAGAATCAGGTCACACCCCCACTCCTGGCCCCAGTCTGTGAGGATGATCGCGGCGACCGGCTCGGAGCCATCCAGCCAGAACGTCTGACCGACCTCATCGGAGCGTCGTGCCGTCCGCCACCACCACTGGAGGTCGGCGGCCTCCCACAATCCGGCCGTCTGGTCAGCCAGGCGGAGACGCTGAAGCAGCTTGGTGACCAAGTCGAGGTACTCGAGTCCGGTGGCTTGGTACTCCCGCAGCATCGATGATCCTCCGTTGCGGATTCATTCTGACGGGTCGCATGGAACCGCCGATTACGGTCAGGTCGGAGGCAACCGAATCAACCAGCAGCGCGGGCGGGAGCGACCGCGCCGCGGGACGGTATGACGCCGATCTCCCGCAGCGCCCGAGCGATCAACTGGAACGAGACCACGGCAGCAACGGCATTGACCCACAGCGACATGGCAGTTCGCATGGCGACGAACGCGCCCAGAGAGTTATGCGTGAGGAACCAGAGAGTCCAGATCGCGTTGGCCACGTGGACGAGACCCCAAATGACCGACACGACGCTCAGGCTTCGCCGAACCTCCGGCTCGGACAGAACATCAAAAGGCCGCGGACACAGGTCCGCCACGATGCGACCGGCTAAGGGTCGCCCCAGCGCGGCCGTGAGGAGGAACGCGCCCGCCACGCCGAGGGTTCCGAGAACGGGCTGGGCGAAGTAAATGAAGGTGCTTCCGGTCCAGAGCGCGACCAGGGTGCGGGCGATCAACTCGACCGTGCCCATGATGATCATTCCCGGCACCGGCTCGCCCCGTAGCTTCCGCCAACCGACGACAGACAGATTCCATACGAGCGCCGAGGCGATGGCGGCGTTCTTTCCCGCGCCCCACAGGCCCACATAGAACAGCGCCATCGGGACCAGCGTCGCCTGGACGAGCTGGCCGCGTGCGCGACGGGCGAGGCCGCCGAGGGACAGCGTCGCCGCCATGTCGTCGCGCTGGGCTCCCGTCAGCGATGTTGAGCGGGCGCAAGCGGATTCGTCCAGCTCCAGGTCCTCGGCGATTCCCATGCTCCAGATCGTCGCCGCGGATGATGGCTTCGCCTATACCCGCAAGGTCGGGATCGTGCTGACCGTCAGGCCAAGCCTTTCCTAGCCCCAAGAGACAGCTCCCCGAGCCGGGGGTGGCGACCCGATGCCTATCGGCTTCCTGCCACGCGGCGTTTGAGGCGTTGACGACATCAGTTGACAACCAGAGACGAGCGGGCGCGGTCGAGCGTCGCCGCCCAGTTGTCATAGTCGAGAGTTGGGGCGCGCGTCAGGATGGCGAAGGTCCGCCCTGGGGACGGTGTGAAGAACACGTCGACGCAGTGCAACACAGTGCCGTCGTCGGGATGCATGAGAACGAACTCCAAGAGCGTCGCGTCATAGGTCCCAGACCGTGTCGTGAAGGAGATCGACCGGTGAGCGAGCTCTTGGTACGAAGCATCGTTGCGGAGCACCGCGAGGTTCTCGTCGACGACGGCGCCGGTTGCGCTGCCAAGCGACACGTCGACCGCAACGAGGTAGTCGGAGCTCTCAGGGGTTCGCCGCATCCTCGTGCTGATGAGGTTGTCGGTCCCGGCCGGGCGCTCTTCGTTCTTCGCGATCGCCCAGCCAGCCGGATAGTCGATCGAGAAATCGTGGCCCGTGAAGCGCTCGAGTGACGGGGCAGCGGCGGCACTCGCGGGAGGCGCCGTGCTCGGTAGGGACGTGGACGCGCTCGGCCGTTGTGACGGCGGTTTGCTGTCGCTCGTCATTGCTGGTCCCGGCCGAGAGGCGGACCCATTGGGCTTCCCGACCAAAGCGGTGAGACGCGGCACCACAGCTATCAAAGCCACAACGACGGCCGTGCTCGCGACGGCTGCCAAGACGCGCCGAGAGACCACTCGGGTGCCTCGGGGGTTGGGCCTCCCGACGGTAGCTCGAGGGCTGACGGGCGTGACGCGTGCCGTCTGCGACCCCCTCTGGAGGGCGAGCGTGGCCGCGCGTCCGAGCTCGTATGCAGACGAGTAGCGGTCATCGGGGTCTTTGGCCAT